>Ga0209022_1000348_pt1 | contig 60614 bp, 48 predicted proteins | sample PinacodermPK_FD_187300 | JGI IMG/M metagenome (GOLD analysis project Ga0209022, IMG submission 187300) | Host-associated microbial community of the marine sponge Aplysina aerophoba from Gulf of Piran - sponge pinacoderm, lysed by proteinase... | ecosystem: Host-associated > Porifera > Sponge >... | reverse complement strand
ACCGCACTCTCTGTTTTACGATTCACAGGACATACAAAAATCACCGACGCACTCCAACTTTTCGCAGCAAAACCTATACTCGCAGTTAATCTCATAAAGTGAGAAACCTTAAAATTGAATGACCCTGAAAAAGGCTTGAACGCCTGTGTAATTTCGGTATAATAGAGGCATCAGTAACTGACGGAAACCCGAATTTAAAACGTTGAGAAACATTATGTCCTCGCCACTCAAAATAAACTTTGATAAAGGCACCCTCATCTTACAGAACATCCCAGAGACACTTCAAACACGATTGCCAGACATTCGCTGGGATGAACGCACCCTCACCTTCCGTGCACCCGCCTATCGCTACCGGCATATCGTTTCGCAGCTGCGGGCGCACGACATCGCGTATCAGGACACAGCGCGAGAGTTTACAGTCAAATCCTTCACACACGAAAAAACGATGTCCCCCTATTCTTACCAGACCGAAGCGATAGACGCATGGCACGCCAACGGTAAACGTGGCGTAGTGAGTCTCCCTACTGGTGCCGGCAAAACTTTTATCGCGATATTGCTTATCGCGGACACGCAGCGACCCACACTTGTGCATGTGCCGACAATCGACTTAATGAACCAATGGTACACCGTGTTGAAGGAACACTTTGGGCAAGAGGTAGGACTTTATGGCGGTGGCTATCACGAACTGAAAGATCTCACTGTGACGACGTATCAATCCGCCGTCATGCATGCACCATACTACGGAAACCGGTTCGGCTTCGCCATTTTCGACGAATGTCACCACCTACCGAGTGATCAGTATCAATACGCGGCAATCAGCAGTATTGCCCCTTTTCGACTGGGGTTGACAGCCACACCAGAGCGTACCGATGGAAAGGAAAGTCGGCTTTATACGCTTGTTGGTGAACCGTGTTATGAGGCGAAGGTACAAGAACTCTCTGGGAAAACACTCTCTGAGTACCGGGTTGTTACCATAGCAGTTGAAATGGAAGACACAGAGCGGGTTCGGTACGAAGAAGCCCGTCGCGCCTATTTAAACTTCCTTAAACAGGAACGCATTAATATGGGGACACCGCGCGGCTGGCACCATTTTCTCTGGAAAGCCTCTCAAACAGATGAAGGACGCACTGCTTTTAAAGCGTATCTCGCCCAGAAGCAGCTCAGTTTTGCCTCAACCACAAAGCAAGAGTGGGTGTGGAAACTCATTCAGAGGCACCGCGGTGATCGGATCCTCATTTTTACACAGGACAATGATACGGCGTATCAACTCGGCAAGCGTTTCTTTCTGCCGGTGCTAACACATCAGACAAAACTCAAGGAACGGAATGATTTTTTGAACAAGTTTCGCGATGGCACCTATTCCATCCTTGTCACTTCTAAAGTTCTAAACGAAGGCGTAGATGTCCCGGAAGCGAATGTCGGTATCATCGTCTCTGGAAGTGGCAGCGTCCGAGAACACGTTCAACGGTTAGGACGCATCCTCCGCAAACAGGAAGGCAAACAGGCAGTCCTCTACGAACTCATCTCCAAACAGACCGGCGAACACTATGTCAACAAGCGGCGTAGACAACACGACGCCTACCAGCCTTCTAACAGGACACCAATTTTTAAATGATTGACCTCCGCGCATTGTTCCAGACGGGCTACGGTTCTACGAAGGTTTTTGATGCGTTTCAAAGTTAAAGTTAAGTGTAACCAACAAGCGTGTTGGATATACGGGGTGGAACGTTCTTCGGAGAATTCTGCTAACCGAACCGCAAGGGATAATTAAAAAATGCTCACCAAAGACCTACTCCGCTACAAAACTCAGAACGGACAAATCCATCCACAATTTGTAAAGCCTACCGATACAACGTTATTGGCAATCGCCGAGCAATTAATTGCCGTTTTTGAAGAATCGTTAGATAAGCCACGCGCGACCCTCTTGGAAACCAGCAAACACATAATTGATAGCACACCGGGAGCACCTATAATCAAACGCGGACTCGAAAAACTTTTGTTAGACCGGACAGAGTTCGATACGACACCCAACGAAGAACTGATCGCATTTCGACAAAAATTCTTCACGGAGACGAGTCGCCTGCTTTCACAAGAACAGTTCGAGAATTACGCGGATTATGCGCAAGCCGCGTACGGGCTTGCGGGACAATGTAAAATGTTTGGGACGATGACAGAGGAACCGCGATCAGAAGCTGTTCCGACAGAGATGGAGGACCTCACTGCCAAGCTTTACGAGGATCTACCGAGTCATCAACCGATTTTGGCATTCAAGACACTTTCTGCTGAACACTTGCTCCACCGCTACAACACGGCACAGGTCCAAGGGGTGCTTCTCCATAGCAATAGTCTCACACTAAAACTCGCCGACTCCATGACAGCCGAACTCCGTCAACTGTTCAAGTATCTCAGATTCAACCAACTTCTCTCCACAATTCGGAAAGAAGAAGAACTCTATCAAATTACGGTGGATGGACCGCTCAATCTCTTTTACAAAACAAAACGGTACGGTATGAATCTGGCGAATTTCTTCATTGCCGTGCTGCATCAACCCAGATGGGAACTCACTGCGGAAGTTCAATTTAGGAATAAACAACGTTATCAGTTATTCCTTGACGAATCGTGCGGGATTAAACCGATTGCACAACAGTTCCTCGCCTATATTCCTGAAGACATCCAACTCTTTCAGACAATGCTTCGCAACAAAACCGACGATTGGCAGATCCGTCCCGGAAGTCAGTTCATCCCGTTACCGGGCGATCTCTACTGCTTCCCAGACTATCAACTCGTTCACAAAAGCGGCATAGAGACCTCCATCGAGTTATTTCATCCGTGGCACCAAGGACATCTCATCGCGCGACTCAGCACGCTTGCCGAACAGAGGGATGTATCCCTTATCCTCGGTGTCTCAAAAGAGTTGGAAAAAAACCCACTTATCGCGGAGGCACTCGCCGCATCTGCGTATTTCTCACAGTTCGGTTTCACATTTCGAGATGTCCCAACCATACGTACCTTACTCCCAATCCTGAACTCACTTGTGTAGCCTACCAATGCACATTGCCCAAAAAATGTGACATTCTATTACTTTTGTGGTATCCTTAACGGCAGAAATTCCTAAATCCTTAGCACCCAAAACTCTCCTGAAAAAGAAGAACGTCATTATGAACACCGCAGAATTAACTCCCAATCTAACCGCCGCACCGCACGAGGTGGGACTCTCAGCGAAACGGCTTGCGTACATCTCCACAACTTCACAAAAGTTTATTGACGAAGAACGACTCGCGGGTTCGGTCACGGTTGTAGCACGGCGCGGTAAAGTGGCACACTTCGAGGCATTCGGCATGATGGACATTAAAGCGAATAAGCCGATGCAAAGAGATACTATCTTCCCCATCTATTCAATGACCAAACCGATCGCAGCAGCAGCAGTAATGATGCTCTGTGAGGAAGGAAAACTGCAGTTGGATGCCTCGGCTTCGACGTACCTTCCCGAATTAGGAGGGTTGAAAGTAGCAGCGGATGCAGATAGAGAATCACTTACGCTGGTTGAAGCAGATCGGGATATGACCGTCCGCGACCTGATGCGTCACACCGCCGGACTGCCCGGTGCCGCCCGATACATGGCAGGGCAAACAGCAGTTGATAAATGCTACCGCGAGGCAGGTCTACATCGTCTGCATGAGTGCGACCTACAGGAGATGGTTGAGAGGCTTGGTAGGATTCCGTTGTTGTACCAACCCGGAACAAAATGGCACTATAGCATCGCTGCAGATGTCTTGGGAAGATTAATTGAAGTGGCTTCCGGTCAGTCTTTTGATGCGTTTTTAGCCGATCGGATCTTCCAACCGTTGGGTATGCATGATACCGGATTTTATGTGCCGATGGAGAACATAGACCGTTTCGCGAGCATGTCCGGTCCAAAACCGGGAGGAAGTCTGCAAACCATTGATGCCCCAGAGGGCGGGACGGGGCGTGTATCCAAAAATAGTTTTATACAGAAACCAAAATTCCTATCTGCCGGTGGTGGATTGGTCTCTACCGCTGCTGATTTTACTCGATTTTGTCTGATGCTCTTAAGCAGAGGTGCACTTGACGGAAAACGGTTGATGAAATCGGAATCTGTCGAATTGATGACGCGCAATCATTTACCAGAGTTTTTGATACCACTCGATAAAAAACCGGATGAACGTTACGCTGGACTCGGTTTCGGATTGGGTGTCTCGGTTCGTGTCGAACAAACGGACTGGGTACCTGCTTCCCAAGTCGATGAATATGGCTGGATCGGTGGGGCAAGCACCGAATTCTGGATTTCACCACGAGACGAATTGGTGGTGGTCATCCTTGCACAGCATATCCCGTTTTCCGAACTGAGTCAAACCCTTAAGCCTCTCATCTACACTGCACTCTCAAAGGAATAGTTTTTGGCAAAAATGAAACGCTTAAAGTGTCTTGGATCCTCTTTAACTGATAACTAAGAACTGATAACCGATACCTACAACATGATTATCAAAAACAGTCCTGAACACGTCAGCACCGATCAGATAGTGCTGTTCCCTTTTGATGACCACAGTATCCCGTTTCAACACGGGGTCCATTTACAACTTGTGCCTTACAGAGCCGGGGTCGATCGGACCCGAATTGTGGTGCATCCCGGTCCGCCCGGTGCGCCAGACAGTGCTTGCGTCATCTACTACGGATCTGTTCACCGCGTCGGCGACGAACTCTGGATGTGGTATCTCGGACACGGAGATGACGATAGTTGGCATCAACGCGTGTGTTTCGCAAAAAGCCGTGATGGATACAACTGGGAGAAACCGGAACTCGGACTGGTAGCATACAACGGCTCCACCCGAAACAACCTCATCGATATACAAGGTGGACAATATCACATTCAGGCGTGTGTGGTGTATTATGAGCCAGACGATCCTGATCCGACACGTCGGTTCAAAGCCATTATTGAAACGTCCAAATATTCGCCAAAATTCGCAGTCATGTTTAGTGAAGACGGGCTTCAATGGCACGAAACTGAACGGCACCCGAATCCACCCTCCTGCGAGATGTCCGGTGTTACGAAATTCAATGGATGCTACTATCTGAGTGCCCACGGTGGAAGCCACATCGGTCCTACACGGCAGATGGTGATGTATGCGTCCTACGATTTCGAACATTGGATCGAGGCATCGTGCTTAGGGTTCAGGAGGGGCAATATCCCACCAAGACCTATAGTGTCCGGGGCACACCAAGGGGAACAGGTCCATCTCGGTGCGGCATTATGGAATCGTGGGAATGTGATTCTCGGTTTCTATGGGCAGTGGCACGGACCGAAAAATAACGATCGTCGGCACGTGACTATGGATATCGGTTTGGTTGTCAGCAACGACGCGCTGCACTATCGCGAACCGATTCCGGATTTTCAGATGGTAGAAGCGGCAGAAGACGACTTTGAACACCTACCAACACCGATGAATTTTAAACACGCCGCTCTTATGCAGGGACAAGGCTTTGAGAATGTTGGCGATGAGACACTTTTCTGGTATGCTCCCTGGCCGGAGCAGTTGAGTAACGGGGTCCGGATCGCAACGTGGAAACGGGATCGACTCGGCTATTTCCAAGCGGCAAACATGAGTCGGAAAACAGAACAACCCCGCCACGTGATTTCCGCACCTATCGCTCTTGAAGGACAGCCTTGCACAGTGGCACTGAATGTTGACGGTTTGTCGGCACACAGTCAGGTTACACTTGAAATTTTAGACGAGCGTTTTCAACCAATCGAAGGATATACCAGAGAAGACTGCCTCCCCCTCACATCCGGTTTTCATCAGACGGTGGCGTGGAAAAATGGAGAACGGATCGACGGGAGAAACGGCGCAATCCGAATCAGGCTGAATTACACCGGAATCCGTCCAGAAGACCCGAAAGTTTACGCCATTTACTTAGAAAAATCAGCGGGACCTTGATTCCAATCCTATCTTCTGCTAATATTTAACGGAGAGACGGAGGAAAATTATGACTTTTCTATATAGACTGAACAAACTACGCCTCAGCGGGTTACTATTAATCATAGGTTTGATGCTTTGTCTCACCGCATGCGGCACGAAAGCGATTCCCTATTCACAAAGCACGGACGCACTTGAACCGAACGATGTTGCCGTCGCGCATTATAATTGGGGGATGGCGTACGCCAACGACGGAAATTTTGGACAAGCCATTATGGAACTCAGTTTGGCAATCAAGAATGAACCTGGATGGGTAATGCCATTTTTCACATTAGGCGTTGTCTATGGAAATTTGGGAGAACTCGACAAAGCCATTCAAGCGTGGGAGCGCGCCACTCAGTTAGATGCTGACTTCGCGAAAGCACATTACAACCTGGCGGTTGCCTATTCACATAAGGCAGAGAAAGGTCTCTCAATTGCCGCGTTACGGGAGGCAATTCGCGTAGACACGGCAGCATTTTCCGCCGCGAAAACGGAACCCGCATTTGATAACATTCGTAACTCCCCAGAATTTCAAGAATTAGAGAAAGGCACTGAATCAAATTAGTGAGGTCCCAGCGATAAAATATGGCGCGCTATACAACCCTTTCACCTATAGAACTCGACCGCATCGTCTCACAATATCCAATTGGCACGGCACTGAAACTCGAGGAGATTCCCGGCGGATTTGGGAACAGCAACTTTAAACTGACGACTACAGAGGGCGAATTTCTTCTCAAAATCTGTGATGAAAAAGATTCAATAGAACTCAACATGCAAATCGCACTGTTGCAGCACCTCCACCAGCACGCTTATCCAACGGTATATCCTATTCCAACAAAAGACGAGAAACGCCTCACACACGAATCATTTGGTAGCGTGATGCTCTATCCCTTTCTGCGAGGGAAGCAACCACAGTCCTCACCAAATGCGCTGTCGCAACTCGGTGAGGCATTGGCAAAACTGCACTGCATTCCACCAATCGCGGGATTGCCCTGTTTCGCAATGGGAATTTCACAAATGATCCCTTTTTTCGAGGAGGTCCAAGGCACACAATTTGCCACGCATCCGTTCGTTGAATCGTTGAAATCGCAGTTGGAATCTATGGAACCACAACTCAAGGCACCCCTTCCGATGGGGCTTCTACACGGAGACCTTTTTTTGGATAATACCCTTTTCGATGACGATCAAATGGTTGCGATCCTCGACTTCGAGGAGGGATGTTATGATACATTACTCATCGATGTTGGAATGACGCTTATTGGTTGTTGTTATACACCGCAGCATCAGCTAAATATTGAGGCGGCACAACGATTTTTAGACGCTTACAACGCCTCACGTCCTCTGACAGAAAGCGAGTGGCAGTCCTTAGACTGCTTTGTTCACTATGCCGCCCTCTCCATAGCATTCTGGCGATTCAGGCAATTTAACATCCGTCGTCCAGACGCACACCGCGCCAACACATATCAGGAAATGATTACTCGCAGCACTCAATTTAAGCGTCATAAGCCGGACATTTATGGTAAAATTAAAATATGTCTTTAATACGATTAGAACACGTCACCAAATTGTACGATCCAGACCTGATTCTCGACGATATCTCGGTCTCAATTGAGCACGGAGACCGACTTGGATTAATTGGTCGTAACGGAACTGGAAAAACAACGTTACTTAAAATTGTAAATGGTCTACTTGCCAATTTTAAAGGGAAAGTAGTGTCCGCGAAGGGATTGCGCATTGGATACCTCAGTCAAGAACCGGAACTCGCTTGGGACTGCACCCTAAGGCAGGAGATGCTCAAGGTTTTTGAAAAACGGCGAGAGCTTGAAGATAAAATGCTCCTACTCGCAGAGGAGATGGAAACAGAAGAAGCACCAAACCTCTTAGCAGCGTACGCTCGAATTCAAGAACAGCACGAACAACTCGGCGGCTACGATTATGAACACGAGATTAACCGTATTCTCGGCGGCTTAGGTTTTAGTGAATTGGACTTCAATCTCCCGATTCATGTGCTGAGCGGTGGACAAAAGAGCCGAGCAACACTCGCAAAGTTGCTCCTTGAAAAGCCAGACCTATTGCTTTTTGACGAACCCACAAATCATCTTGACATCAACGGAATTGAGTGGCTCGAAAACTACCTCAACATTGAATACAACGGCGCAGTCCTCGTTGTTTCTCACGATCGATACTTCTTAGACAAAGTTGTTCGAAAGGTTTGGGAACTTGAAGACCATAAGATAAAAATTTATCGAGGAAACTATTCCAAGTACATTGAAACGAAAAGAGTTGAACAATTAGTCGCAGAACGAGCATTCAAAAAACAGCAGGTGTTTATCGAACACGAAGAGGACTTTATTCGCCGTAATATGGCAGGACAGCGTACACGAGAGGCACAAGGCAGACAGAAAAAACTGGCCCGCTTGGAAAAATTTGAAAAACCGAAGTCCGATGCCCGTACCCTCAACCTGAGTTTTACACCTGAAACTCGCGGTGGAAATGATATTCTTCGATGCCAAAAGGTTGGCAAAACATTCGGCAACAAGGTCATTTTCACAGATATGAATTTTGAAGTATATCGCCGCGATGTTATCGGAATTATCGGGGCGAATGGTACCGGAAAAACAACGTTCTTCCGAATGATTTTAGGCGACGAAGCACCAACCGAGGGCGAAATGTGGGTAGGTCCCACGCTCAAGTTTGGGTACTATGCTCAAGAATTGGAAGGACTCAACCCAGATAACGAAATTATCAACGAAATTTGGGCACTTCGACCAAAGCATACACAGGGTGAAATACGTAGTTTCTTGGGCAAGTTCCTATTTTCCGGTGATGATGTGTTCAAAAGGATCGGGAACCTGAGCGGAGGAGAGCAGAGCCGTGTGTTACTCGCGAAATTGCTATTAGCAAACGCGAATGTCTTACTCCTTGATGAACCGACGAACCATCTCGACATCCCAGCACGTGAGGCGTTGGAAGCAGCATTGACGGAATATCCAGCAACGCTTTTTATTATTTCTCACGACCGGTACTTGCTAAACAACCTCGCAACAAAACTGTTAATTTTCGATGGTAAACCCGGTGGGACTGCGGAACTTTTTGAAGGCAACTATGCCGAGTATGTGGCACAGCAGCAACTTCGGAAGTCACGCGATCCCGATCATCGTGATGGCGTGCTTCCGACAGTACTTCAAGCAAATCAACAGCGTGAAAACAACCAAGAAACACAACACATCGAAACTCACTCGCCGAAACCCAAGTCGAAATCAAAGCGAAAGCGAAAAATGAAGGCACAGCGTCTCATTGGCAGCAATTAAAAACTGCTAATTTTGTGAAAAATGCGGAGAATTTTAGCAAAATACCGAGTTTGGATGAAAAAACACCGAAGTTTACTATCTTTTTGCGGTTTAATTTGACATTTGGATAAAGTCGGTGTATAATTATTATATCGCATACGACGGAAAATATATCCGATATAGGATATATTAACTTTTGATAATTTAATAAGGGCTTGAAAACACCCTACACCGCCGACTTTCATTCAACAGTAAGTTTGGCTCATAAGTATCGCCAAAAAATGTCTAAAGACCATGAACTCCATAATGAAATTGATGTCGTGATGCGTGTGATGCGTCATGCCCAAGCAGCTGTCAAATCCAGGTTTATTCAGGAAGTCGTCCCCAATCGCCTGACGATTGTCCAGTTTAATGCTCTTCAACATCTTCATTGGTATGGACGTGAGTCTGGTATGTCAGTGAGTGAACTCGGCGAACATTTAGGTCTCGCCCATAATACAACATCCGCCTTAGTCAGTCGCCTTGAACGGCACGGTTGGGTAATCCGTCGTAAATGTGATCAGGACCGGAGACGTGCGCGAATTCAACTCACGCCACAGTCTGAACAACTTTTCCGAGAGGGCGTAAAACACGCAACAAACTTTTGGGAAAGCACTTTTGGGCAGTTATCCACACAAGAGCAGGAAAACCTGATTGAAAGCCTAAAACGGCTGAAACAGGTAATGGCGAAGCCGGTGTGGCCAAGCTATGCACAGTTACATCCACGAGACGCAGACCACCTACAAAAACGGTTTGAAGCGGATCTGGACGAACTTGCACAAGCAAAACTCAAACTTGTCGGGCGGCGATTGATTCTCGCACAAATCGCCGAAAAACGTAATGAACATGAACTCGCAGCGTACTTGAACCAAGCTGCTTCCGAGGAGATACGCCATACGAACCAACTGTTGGCAATGCTCGGACATGGTGAGAATTTCGAGAGACTCCTCTCATCACTTGTTCACGAGGATACCTTGGTCTATGAGGAATTGTTATCGTTGCTCGAGACGAATCCGCATACCGAAGAAGACGAGGAATTAACCGTCCTACAACAGATGGTTCAAGATAGCCAAAGATATAAACGTTGGTTTCGAAGTGTCCACAAACAAACGAATCAGTGACTTCTATTTTGTCAACGACCACTTGAGTTTCTGGTTTTCCGTTTCCAATGACGGTTTAGCAAGGTTTGTATAGCAAATTTCGCTGAAAATCAGCAACCACTTTCCCGGTCGATGACGCTTAAGAGGAGAACATGCAATCCCAAAGCCCAGAAAGCATCCCTCCAGAATGTAACGAGGATGTTGAACTAATTGAGCGATTTCAACAAGGCGACACCGCCGCATTTGATATGCTCTTTACCCGCTACCAAAAACGCACCTATCGTTTGGTGCAACGTTTCGTCCCAAACCCAGAAGATGCATCGGATCTGACACAAGACGCTTTTATACGCGCATATCAAGGATTAGGCGACTTCAAGAGTCAGTGTCAGTTTTACAGTTGGCTTTACCGAATCACGGTGAACCTCTGTATTGATTTCCTACGGAAAAAAGCGAGATCGGAAGTACTCCTGTACAACTCCGACGAATCCGATGAACTGCCGATGTCCAATATTCCGGATCCCCGCTCAGAATCACCCGCAAAAGCAATCGAGAATAAGGAATTGAGAGCTCATATCCGGAAAGCAGTCCGTCGGCTTCCGCCAAAGCAACGGCAAATCTTCATTTTACGACACTGGGACGGGTTATCGCTTAAAGATATTGCGGCTACCGTTGGACGATCCGACGGAACAGTCAAAGCCCATCTGCTCCATGCGCATCGTAACCTCCGTAAACACCTCAGTCCTTACCTACGAGAAACAGACACCTAAGAACTGATGCGCGCTTATCCAGCGCGCATACTTTTACGATGTAGGTAAGGTATCAGGCTTTGAAACGCGTCACCTATAGAGAACAAAATGCGGCGTTCCTTACGCGTTTGCTGTCTCATCGGCAAAGAGTGCTTCAACGAAATCCGCACCTGCGAAATCTTGCAAATCGTCGAGTTTCTCACCAATGCCGATAAGTTTGACGGGTGCACCGATTTCCGCATTCACCGCGATCACGATACCTCCCTTCGCAGTGCCATCCAGTTTTGTAACTGCTACTCCCGTAATCGGCACCGCTTCATTGAAAATCTTTGCCTGCATCAGAGCATTTTGACCAACAGTTCCATCAACGACAAGCAGTACCTCATGTGGCGCACCGGTTTGCGCTCGTCCCATCACACGTCCAATCTTCGACAATTCATCCATCAGTGGTTTTTTAGTATGCAGTCTGCCAGCAGTATCTACGATGAGTACATCCGCATCGCGATGCTTCGCCGCGTGAATTGCATCGAAGACGACAGAGGCAGGTTCAGCATTTTCGCCACCCCGGATGAGTTCTGCTCCAGCACGCTCACACCAAATACTGAGCTGATCCTCAGCCGCCGCGCGGAACGTATCACCCGCGGCAACAAGCACACGGTGTCCGCTCGTAGTAAAGCGACTTGCCAGTTTGCCGATAGTTGTCGTTTTCCCCGCACCATTCACACCCAACACTAAAATCGTATACGGTTTCTCATCTTTAATTTGGAGCGGTAGATCCTCTCCAAGCAAATTCAGAATTTCCGATTTTAGGACGGATGCCAACTCTGAAGAATCGCTTAACCCTTCTAACCTCACTCTTTCTCTAACATTATCCATTAAGGTCAAGGTTGTATCAACGCCTACATCTGACTGGATTAAAATCTCCTCGATTTCTTCCATCAAATCTTCGTCAATTCTTCTGCCAACCCGTAGTAGTCCGGACAACCGAGACAAGAATTGGTCCCGGGTTTTCGTCAAGCCAGACTTGAGCCGATTAAACCAGTTCCCTTGCCTATCTACAGCGGCGGATTTATCGTGGTTTTTATCATCACCTTTAAACAAATTTCTGAGCATTATCTTTCCTTTTCTCTCCTTATTTTTTGTCTATAACTTTCAGCAGTAGCCTCGCACGTTTCTTGCATATAATACAGTAACAACAAGCAAAAAGGCAAACGAAAATAGTATAGGCAAACATTAGAACCACACTTCTTGGAAACGATTTGCAACCATCACTAAAGACTCCGAAAGACTTTACGAATTTAGATTGTCTCCAGCCCCCATTCAATATAAGACACGAATAAAAATAGAGGCGCGTAGATCCCCTTGAAATCTTCACTATTTTGTTGTATACTAAATTGTGTCATTAAGATACAATTTTTCTTCGTATTACATATTCAACCATTAAAAACATCACCTTGTAAAATTAAGTTGGAAAAAGGTGAGGCACTCTGATAAGGGGTCTCCCTAAGAAACCCCACCAACGAAATATAAGAACTCATCTGTTCTTCAAAAAATGAGGTATTATCATGAAGACGCGCACACGAAACCTGCTGGCTGTCCTGACGATAACGCTACTCTTCACTGCCTGTGCCAGCGAAAAGCAATTGGAAGAAATTATTCAACAATCCGAAGAAGAAGAAACCACGAATTGGGAAGAATCTACCCATCCCGAAGAACCGGTCGTAGCACTCCCCGGTTTGCCCGATGATGTGGCAGGTTACACACACTGGCTTAAATTAAACGCAGAACCTATCCCTCCGGTGGCTGGTGGTGACCCGCACAACGGCACAAAAAACGTCTACGTTAACCAAACACGGGACACCATCGCACCAAACGGAACCCAGCAGTTTCCATATCCGGATGGGAGCATCGTTGTAAAGGATGCAACCCGTCCCGGTAAGGATTATATTGGGCTTATCGCGATTATGCGGAAAACAGCAGGCACGGACCCCGATCACAACGATTGGAAGTTCATTGAATACGTCCGAAACGCGGCAGATGCTGAGTTCAGCGTCATAGCGCAAGACCGTGTCTGCTGGGAATGCCATGCCCAAGTCGAAGACATCGATTACGTTTTCACTGAACTTGAGTAAAAGATAAGGAGAATCTTTTGAATTCACACTACAAAGACTGGGTGAGATATCTGAGTAATATCACTCCACTGCCAAGATCGTTGAATATATCCAGAAGTGTATCATTACTTCCATGGCTTATGCTCATGGTTTCCAGTATCTCACTCAGTCTTTTTTTTCCGATCATTGTGGAGGCACGCCCTGAATTTGCAACCGAACTTGGGAAAGAGTGTAGCTTTTGTCATCTTGATCCGGCGGGTGGTGGACCTCGCAATCGGATCGGCGAAATTTTTGAAGAGAACTATTTTGAATTTCCCGAAGATTTCGATATGGAAGCCGTAACTGAAGAAGTCAAGGAGGTCGTCAAGCGGCTCACAACTTCCCTTGATTTTCAGACCGCTTTTATCAAGACAACACATGGTAGCGAAGAGGGCAGCGAAGGGAGTGGGGCGATCGCTGGATGTAATTCATGCCACTCTTCAATTGACAGATTTCTGCTTATGCAAGCAGAAGTAACGTTCAACGCAGAAGCCTCTGAGCATGTTCGGCTTACCCTTTCCAATAACGCCGGAACAACGATGAATGCATTTGCGACGGTAGATGCGATCCCAAAACATCTTTATGTCAAAGTTGGACAATTTCGACTACCGTTCGCGATCAAACAGAAGGACCACAACATCCTTGTTCGAGAAGGGTATGGACTTGGTTCTAATAAACGGGATGTCGGTGTTGAAGCCGGTGGAAGTGCCGGAAAAATCTTCTATAATGCCGCTTTTTTTAATGCCAAGAATACCGAAGCGAAAGGTGGACTCGGAACCCTTGGTGCACAACTCGGACCGATTCGAGCGGGAGTGTCCGCAATACTTGAAAAACCGACCGAAGATTGGGAACGACTTATCGGTGCATTTCTCACAGTTTCCTACGCAGGTGTGAGTATCGAGGGTGAATTCAATTTTGGAAATAGCGGAGAGGTAGCCTCTTTCACACCGGATGCAGTTGATTCAAAAGGATACTACATCGGGGCCAAATATCGTATTCTTCCCCAATTCACCGTCGCTGGTCGGTACGGTCTGTTTGACCCAGATCGAATGGTTAAGGGAGATGCAAGCCAACGGGTGACACTCAGTGCTCAATATAATTTCACCGAAAACGGCTCTCTCTCTCTCTTTTATTGGGCAAACCTCGCCAACGCTGATCACAGTGCAGATGATACCATTACAGACAAAGGCACACTACGTCAACTCCAAGGTACAGACCAGATTATTTTGATGTCACGATTCTGGTTCTAAGGGTTTTATACTTCTATTACAGAACAAGTTTGCCCAAACACCACATTCAAAAACGCTTAGGTGTAGGGACGGATCTCCACATCCGTCCCTATGTGTTTATATTTACACATAACGTCACTCAAAGACACCTTTTTCAACTTTTTTGGGTACTGATTAGACTTGACTACCACACCTTAAACCTTTAACATAGCAACAACAGTTCGATTGGCATAAAAATTGCTTGGTGTAACTTGGCAAGTAGCCTTAATCTACAATACTGGAAGCCTACAAGCAATATCTAAATCAAGAGTTGCGACTGGGCGATTGCGCCCACAAATAACCCCTTAAATTGCCCTGAACAGGAGACTTGTAAGGACAGAATCTTCAGAGCATAGGAGGTACTTCTAATGGCAGCCAAACTCTCCAAAAATCTTTCGGCGAAACCTGGAAGTCGGAATTTGCTCTTAAAAAGCTTAATCGGCGTGATCGGGCTGATGTCCTTACTCCTTGGTGCCTCTATCCTCTACATTATACAAGGTAGCATGCGTGCCCGGACACGATACAGTGTCAAGACCTTCACGCCACAAGGTGAAGTTCCACAATGGGTCGACTTTTCGATTACGTTCTCGGAGGCAATTATTGACAAGTCGCGAGTCGGGACCGAAGTTCCAGCAGAAGCACTTCGATTTACGCCAGCTGTCCAAGGCAGTGCCCGTTGGATCGCGCGCGATAGAGTCGGTTTCTTTTTAGACGCACCTTTAGCACCCTCCGCACAATATACTGTTGAACTCACACCAGAACTCAACCCATCTGAAACATTCCTACTCACCAGACAAAAAGAGTTTAAATTTGCCACCGATCCTTTCGCAGTGCAGCAAACACGGATGGAATTTACCTCCGATGATGCCCGTGAACACGCAACAGGGTTCGGCACGATAGCATTCAATTATCCTGTAACCATTGTCGATTTAAAGGCACACCTCTCTATTGAACTCGATGACGAAACAGAAATCCCTTATCAGATTGAAACCAACACAGCGACAGCACGGACGGTAACATTTAAGACAAAACGCATAAAACGCGGTAACGCAGACCGAGAGATAAAGATTAAGATTGAAAAAGGGTTCAAATGTACAGGTGGGAAAATTGGCTTAGAAAAAGCAAGTGTTACACCCGTAATACTCCGAGGGAGAGGGACACTTGGCGTAACATACTCTGACGTTTGGGAAAGTGATGGAACTCCCTATATTTCGGTGAGTTTCAGTGCACCGGTACTCAGTGATGCTATTGAGCCGTACATAGAACTCGCACCAGCAGTAGCATATCAGGTGACATCCGACTATCGAAACGTACAGATTCACGGCAACTTTAAACGGCGTACTACCTACACACTGAAGATTCGGCGCGGTCTAACAGCCCGAAACGATGCCGTCCTAAAACAAGATTATATGACGCGCCTCAAAATTCCGGATATCCGACCCCAACTTCGGTTTCTCGGCGACGGTTTCTTCCTCGCAAGAAAAGGGCAATTGAACTTAGGTCTTGCAACAATTAACGTTAAACGTGTGAAACTCAATATCGAAAAAGTTTTTGCGAACAATCTTATCTACGTATCGAAATTAGAACGATGGAGTCGCTGGAGCAGAAACTTAGGTAAACCTATTCACACAGAAGAACTTGCTATCCGCTCCCAATTGAACGAAGAGGTAACAACACCTATTTCCTTGGAAGAATATCTCTCAGACAAACATGTCGGTATCTTCAAAGTTGTGGCGCGAAACGCAGAGAGGGAGTGGGATAGCGCGCATCAATGGGTACTCATCACAGATTTAGGGATCAGTGCCAAACGCACAGGAGATAGGCTATACGTTTGGGTGAAATCTCTCGCTACTGGCTCGCCAGTACCAACAGCGCGCGTCAAACTTATCAGTGACAATAACCAGACGCTACTCGAAGGGACAACTAACTGGGCAGGATATGTCGAGTTCACAGATGTTACGGAGAAGACAGAAGACTTCACGCCTTTTATGATTACCGTCGCGAAACGGGACGATCTCGCTTTCATTCAACTCAACCGACACGAAATTGCAACAGCAGACTTCAACATTGCTGGCTCTGCCTACTTGCAAAAAGGGTATGAAGCGTTTCTCTACACAAGCAGAGGCGTCTATCGACCCGGCGAAACCGTCCAACTTGCTGGAATTGTTCGAGGACCAAAGCAGGTAACACCACAGCCACTTCCCACACGGATTGAAGTGCTCTCCCCAAACGGCAGAATCATGCGAGAATTAAGATTGAAAACAAACAAAAGCGGTGCGTGTGATGTGCAAATTCCCATTCCTGACTATGCCCTGACTGGTAATTATATTGCCAAGATGCGGATCGCTGACCGAGTCGTTGGAAGAGTCCAATTTCAGGTTGAAGAATTTATGCCTGATCGGATAAAAGTCGCTGTAACAGCGGATAAATCCACTTACAAACTTGGAGAGGAACTTGATATCGAAGTGTCCGCTATTAACCTATTCGGTCCTCCAGCAGTAGGGCGCAAGGTGGAAGTTTCCTGTGAATTGGAAGCAGTACCGTTTGTAAAGAAAGACACAGTACCCAGCGCAGGTGCGACACAATGGGACTCGTTTGTCTTTGGGAATACCCGCTCCAATTTTGAAAAACAAAGAATTGGATTGGGAGAAGCCAAAACTGACACAGCGGGCAAAGCGGACTATCAATTCACGATTCCTGAAACGTTGAAAGCACCTTCTCTGCTAAACGGCACTCTGACAGCGACCGTCAGCGAAGCCGGTGGCAGATCTGTCACGGCTTCTCACCGAGTTGTGATCCATCCCTACTCGCATTATGTTGGACTCCGACGAACAGCAACAGGGGACGTAAAAATTAACCAACCGCTCCGATTTGACTACATCGCTGTTAATGATGCAATGGCAGTTGCATCCGGAAGAGACCTAAAACTAAGCCTCCACAAAATCCACTGGAACACGATACTTCGTCAGAACAGTGCGGGGCGTTACGAGTACGTCTCCGAACCTCAGACAACGGAAGTGAAAACGGTCGCATTAACTTCGGCAGAGACAGTGCAGACAGTGACCTTAACTCCCTCAGACTATGGTGAATACCGCGTCCGTCTTGAGGACATCACCTCAAAGGCAACTGCAGAACTCGGATTTTACGTCAGCGGATGGGGAAACATCCCGGTTTCTATGGAACATCCCACTCGGCTGAAACTAACGCTTAATAAGTCTGCTTACCGTCCAGGGCAAACAGCAAAACTGTATATTAAGGCACCGTTCCCGGGCACACTCCTGTTGACTATCGAACGAGAAAAGGTGTTGAGTTACCGGACAATAGTGATGAAAAATAACACTACAACTTTATCAATTCCAGTCCGGTACGCCTATAGACCTAATGTTTATCTCTCTGCGACGCTGATTCGCGCCATCCCGATGGAAGGGACTGTGACTGATAAGAAGTCGCCTCTCCCTGCGCGCGCATTTGGGGTAATTCCATTAAAGATAGATGAAACACGAAGGCGGCTTTCGATAGAAATGTCACTCAATCAGACAAATGATACCGGGGATATACAGAAGATTCCGTTCGCCAGTCCGGAAAGGAATATAGAGTCTTCAGAAGTCTCTGTAGGGACTGGGAATGTAATACAAGGAATGGATTCAGTCTATCCCCAGACTGAATCCCCCAGTCCCTACGACAGCGAAGTGACAGTACTACCGAATAGCGAAGTAACCATAGCGTTTGAAGTCGACGGTAGACGTTCTTGGCAAAAATATGATGTCTGTATCGCAGCTGTTGATGAAGGGATCCTGGCGTTAACCGACTTCAAAACACCCAACCCACACAACTACTTCTATCGACAGCGCGGGCTTAAGACGCGCTCCTTTGACCTGTATAGTGGGATCCTCCCGGAAATCGCTCATGTCACCGACAATTCAAGTACAGGAGGAGATGCAACCACGGCACGGCAGGCAGAACTGCGGAAGCGATTGAGTACTGGCAGCATCCGACGAGTAAAACCGGTTTCACTCTGGTCCGGATTTGTGAAAACCGATGGAAACGGTCGCGGTACCGTTCAATTCAAGATTCCGCAATTCAACGGAACATTAAGGTTAATGGCAGTCGCATTCGCAGGTGGAGACTACGGTGCCACAGAAGCGTATCTGACTGTTCGCGAACCCATTGTCTTAACACCAACATTTCCACGATTCCTCGCAGGTGGTGATAAGATTCGTGTGCCTGTTACCCTCTTTAACGGCACAGGCGAGGAGGCGGAATTTACTGTCGAATTGCAAGCAGCAGGCGACGTGCAACTCCTTTCAGCAAGTGATGTCAATCCGTCCGAAACGTTGCCTCAGGGAGATTCAGAGAAGGAATCGGGGTTACAAACCCCTCCTACGAACATAATAGGCAAACTCAGTATAGATAAGAGAGTTGATGCCGATGGCGAAGCACAGGTTTTTTTCGACATTCTCGTTCAGGATGCAATAGGGGAAGCCAACTTCAATCTCTCTGCACACGGTAATACACAAACAACACAATTGGATTTAAAAATCCCGCTGCGTTCCGTCGCTCCACCTGTCACACAAACAGGACAGGGAGTGGTGCGTGCAGGTGAACCTGTTGATTTCATTTTTCCATCGAATTTGATACCGGATTCGTCAGATTTCAGTCTCACGTTATCACCGTTCCCAAATATCAGGTTTGCGGACAGTCTCCGCTACCTTATACGTTATCCACACGGCTGCCTGGAGCAAACAACGAGCAAGGTTTTCCCACTACTTTACTTCAGCGATTTGGCGCAAAGTGTTGAACCGATGTTGGCAGCAGAAGACTCCGTAGACTATTATATTACATCGGGTATCACGAAAATCGAAAGTATGCTGAAATCAGATGATCGTTTTGCTTATTGGCCCGGTGGTACTTACGTGAACCCATGGAGCAGTATCTATGCGTCCCACTTCCTCGTCGAAGCACGAAAAGCAGGGTACGAGGTAGCCGACCGGGTTTACGACGCGATGCTCAACGGTTTAAAAGCACAGGCGAAATTCTCACCAAATACGGAAGACAACTTCAGAAGCTCACTTGGGGAAGCACAAGAGATAAGAAAAAAGATTTCATTAGCAACCTATGCCGCCTACGTCTTAGCTGCCGCTGGACACCCTGACCGAGGCACGATGCACTATCTGAAAAACAGAGGCTTGAGCGGACTCAGCGATTACAGCCACTTTCAACTTGCAGGCGCGTTCGCCCTCAGCGGCGAACTGGAAACCGCTCTGTCAATGCTACCGGTGTCAGTATCACCCAATTTTAATAAGGGTAACGGACAACGCGAAACAGGCGGAACGCTTGATTCTCCTATTCGAGCCCAAGCCATCATGTTAGACGTTCTTGCCGAAGTTAACGAAAACCACCCATCAACCCCAATGCTTGTCCAAAATCTAAGTGAGGCAGCATCTGAGGGGAACCGATGGGCAACAACACAAGAAAACGCTTTTGCGTTTCTGGCACTCGGCAAGATCCTGAAGAAACAGATGGATAGAAACTACACCGGTACCCTGACGCTCAATGGTGAACATTTCGCCGACTTCGATGCAACGGAGACACGCTATACCGATAAAGCGTGGCATGGGACGCGGGTCCAACTCACTGTCGAAGGTGAAGGAAACTGCTACTACTATTGGAGCGCGTTTGGCATCCAACGCGATTCCTTCATCGAAGAATATGAACGCGAACTACAGGTGCGCAGACGTTATTTTAACAAAGACGGTGAAGAACGGACAGGCACCTTCGGACACGGAGAACTGATTATCGCCGAGATAAACGTTAAAGCCCTCACCGCCAATCTCGAAAACGTTGTTGTCGTCGATATGTTGCCCACAGGATTCGAGATTGAGAATCCGCGGTTGGAATCCCGAGCAGGTATTCCATGGTTGAAATCACAGGATTTCAAACCGGATTATATTGATATTCGCGATGATAGGCTCATCTTCTTCGGCACATTCCCACGCCAACGCGAACGTAAATTTTATTACGCACTACGCGCCGTCACACAGGGGGAATTTACCTTACCTCCCATTGTCGCCGAGGCAATGTACGACACAACAAAATCTGCTGTAACGGGTAGTATGCGCATCGCAGTGGTTGCAGAATGATGAGAAATAGTTATCGGTCGTCAGTCATCAGTCGTCAATTTTGGCACAACTTGTGGCAGGTATGTTTCCGGTTACCGCTACAAAGTTTGTTACTGAAAACTGTTAACCGAAGACTAATAGCTCTAATGCTACCTTTCTTGTTGATTGCCATTCTCTTTATACTCGCAAACTGGTGTTTCCCGCTCCCCAAAGCGCGTCTTCATCCACCGGTATCCCAAATTGTGTTGGATAGAAACGGCGAGTGGCTTCGAGCATTTTTAGCCGACGATGGCATGTGGCGATTTAGTCGTCAGGGGATTAGCCTTCAGCCATCAGCGGTCAGAAATCAGCAAGACGGTGTAACTTCACCAGAAAACCTCTTAACTGAAGGTTTCCGAAAGCCGAAAACTATTCCCGCCGACACCTATCTCCTACATCAAGCGATGCTAACATCAGAAGATAGGTGGTTTTACTATCACTATGGTATCAACCCTGTGTCGATTGCAACAGCACTTTATGACAATTTGAAAGCGGGTAAAGTTGTGCGTGGTGGTTCAACCATCACCATGCAAGTCGCTCGGCTGATGGAACCCAAAGCGCGAAACATTCCGAACAAACTCATTGAGATGTTCCGCGCACTTCAACTTGAACATGCTTATTCCAAATCAGAGATTTTAACGTTTTATTTCAACATGCTCCCGTATGGCGGGAATATAGTCGGCACAGCAGCAGCCTCGCGATTCTACTTCAACAAACCCCAGCATGCGCTTAGCCTTGGTGAAGCCGCACTTCTCGCCGCTATTCCGAACGCCCCAGAACGTTTGCGACCTGACAGATTCCCAGAAAATGTGAGAAAGGCGCGTGAAAAAGTCCTGAACCGCCTCCTTGCCCGTCGACAAATTTCAGAACAGCAGTGGCAGGAAGCAGTTCAAGAACCGATTCCCAATAAACGCTACCCACTTCCATTCAAAGCACCACATCTCTCACGCCTGTTGGTTAAAAAAAACCGATCAAATGCGAAACTAACATCAGACGGTAGAATATACACGACAATAGACGCGAAGGTTCAGGAGACAGCTGTACGTATCCTTAGCGAATATCTTAAATCAGAGCGCAAACTCAGCTTACGTGGGTCTCATAGCACCAGCACAGGTGCAATTATCGTCATGGATACTCAAAGCCGCCACGTCTTAGCAATGGTAGGTTCGCACGATTTTTTTGACCGAGAGGCGTTAGGACAGGTAAATGGGACGCTCGCGCCGCGTTCCCCTGGTTCTGCCCTCAAACCTTTCGTCTACGCCTTAGCAATGGAACAAGGCTTGATTACACCAGAGACTTTGTTGTTCGATGTTCCTGTTACCTACGCTGGATATGAGCCGGTGAACTATGATGGAAAATATAACGGTTATATCACCGCCCGCCAAGCCCTCGCACGTTCCCTCAATGTTCCCGCCGTTAATCTTAACTCGCGCCTGGAAAACCGAACCCTCTACTCGCCTCCGATACAAGAAAGCAAAGCACGAGTTGGGGGTTCGACACTACACACTTTCCTCAAACAAGCTGGCATCTCTACACTCGCGCCTGCTCAAAAGTACGGACTTTCTATGGTGCTCGGTGGATGCGAAGTGAATCTGCTTGAATTGACAACACTTTATGCCGGTTTGGCAAATATGGGAGAATTTGGATCTTATCAACTAATGCTCTCACGAAATAGCCATCTCCCGCAACGTTTGCTCCGAAAAGAGACAAGCTTCATCATAACCGAGATGTTAACAGACTCACAACTGCCTACCAACACTGTTAAAAATCCGGAAGCCTTTGAAAGGACAATGAACCTACCCAAAATCGCGTGGAAGACAGGAACTTCTTATGGGCACCGGGATGCATGGTGCATCGGATACTCGCCGACATTAACAATTGGTGTATGGCTTGGCAATTTCAGTGGAAAGGGGACTCCGATGCTGAGCGGTACAGAGGCAGCAACCCCTATACTTTTCGCACTTTTTACTGCCTTGACAGGACAAGACACACACCGCTGGTTTACAAAGCCGGAACAATTAAAAACACGACAAGTATGTGCCCTTAGCGGTACCCCAGTTTCACCACACTGTCCTGCCCATAAGGACGATGTGTATATCCCGGGTATCTCATCTGTAGTGGTTTGCACAATTCATAAACGCATCTATGTTGACAAAGCAACAGGGTACAGTCTCTGTTCCCATTGTCGTAAGAATAGCAGTCAGCAGTCAGCAGTCAGCAGTCAGCAAAACAGCAATCAGCAATCAGCAATCAGCAATCAGCAAGAGAGTGTAACTTCAACAGAGAGCCTATTACCTGAAGGTTTCCGAAGGTTTCCGAAGGTTTCCGAAAGCCATTCTACAACTCGCACCTCACTTAGCGAAACACAAGCAAAAATATTTGAGGAATGGCCCGCTGATGCGGCGACTTGGTTGGCAGAGAATGGATTTGCCGTGTCGGTCCTGCCGGAGCATAATCCTTTATGTACCGGAACAATCGCGGGGAACGCTCCGATTATTTTATCTCCAGCAGAAGATACTATCTATTACATTCGGGAAGGGGTACCACTGGAAAACCAAAAGATTCGATTAACCGCCTCGGCTTCGAGTCGGACACAGGATCTGTTTTGGTTTTTGGATGGTGAGTTAATTTTTCAAGGGAATGCGGGGGAACAATACTGGCTCACACCCACCAAAGGGAAACACGTGTTAACTTGTGTGGATACGGAGGGCCGCTCAGCGACCCGTCCACTCCACATTTCAACTTTTTAATTAGGGTCAAATGCTCATCGTTCTGTACGGACTGGGGGATTAGTCTTTCAATAGACTAAATCCATTCCTTGTCCTACATTCCCAACCCGTACGCGTTCCACTTCCACGATGGTTTTGAGTCAAGTCTAACCAAGATCGCAACGTGTACGCTCACGAAAAACCAATGACAAAACTGATGATTGACCCCTATCGGAAGCTTCCGCCAGGATCGGACTTAAGTTTACCCCACGTCGTTGTCAGTTTACCACCCGCTTTCACAGCAAGTGCCTTCGCCATACTATCTGCGACATCGTCAGCAGTGAACGCGACACTCCACATCTTAAATTCATCAATCATACCGTTGAAGAAGTTGGCGTTGCCCTGACTTGCTGCGATACACATACCTTCGGTACCGAAATCCATGCGGGCATCTCCACCGGCTTCTGCTTCGGAATCAAGATCTCCGTTAATATACATCCACGCGGTCTTTTTGCTCTGCGATCCGACGAAGTAGTACCATTCCGATTCAAATGCGTCATAGTTGGTGACCGCCTCCAATTCGACTCCTTGCGTTGCAAAGTAGAACCCGAATAACACGCCGCCACGATTGAACGTGATATGGGGTCGTCCACCACCTTGCAAACGATAGAGCAGATCAATGCGGTTACCCCCTTCAATTTTATCGTCCGGTTTGAACCAAAACTCAATTGTCATTTCCTTTGGCTGATCAATTTTGAGTGGATCAAAGTTGACACTTCCACCATCAAAATGGAGTGCCTGACCGACGACTCCCTCTACCCATTTCGCGTTTTTCACATCACCAACAAATCCATTCGGCGAAACATCTTCCGCCTTGTTCCCTTGACCTTCATCAAAAGGTAAATAGATAAGTAAATCTTTATCCGGATCGACTGCCTCCGCGAGTACGCAACTCATCAAAAATGCGGCAACCGCCAAAAGATATGCTAATTTCTTCATATTGACTCGGTGTGAAGGTATCCGCTTGCGATGCTATTACTATTAAGCGCGATACCCACTTTTCCTCCAATTTCTTAGTAGTTAACAGTCCTCAGTTAACAGCTTTCAGTTACAAAGGTTATTGGTTTATCAAACCAACTCTTTAACTGAAAACTCCGAAAACTATTTAATATGGGGATTTCAGTTTTCCCCAAGTTGTTGTTAATTTACTGGTCGGTTCAACCGATAAAACCTCTGGTAGATAGTAGTTAACGATGAATTCACCCATAATCGCGCCCCACGAGACACCCGGATGCGGCACATCACCCACATAGGCCTGGACGAAGATGCCGAGGCGGCCGCCGGTGTCTTTGTTGTATAGCACAGCCGGTTCAACCCGCGGATCTTGATCATCATTCTCAGCAAGCGCGATCTCTAACTCCCAGGGGCTTTTTTCGTAATCCTCAAGATGGAACGGATAAGAGGTGTTATACTTTTTCAGACTCGGCACATGGTCTTTGCCTTCCTGTGTCGGAGTCATTTCAACTGGAGCACCCTGCCAAGCGTCTGGACCTTTGCCCTGCCATACGAATGCTTCTGGAACGTCGACAACATTGGGTAATGCAGCTTGTCCGTTCGTTTCATCGGGTCCTTCCGACGTATAAAAGGTATATTCACCCGTATTGAAAATCGTATTACCCGCATCAAGGAACTCTTCAAGAAGCGAGCCATCAGGTTTTGCGTTACCAATTGGATAAATTGTTGAAGGGGTGATCCCTGTCAGAATCAAAGTATTCCCACCACCTTCTGTGTGTGCCTTGACCCAATCTGCTAACCCCTTAATATCCTTGGGGTCAAAAGCCGTTAGGTTTACCTTATTATCAATAATCTTAATCAAGGCATCAATTTCCTCTTGGGCGCCTTTGGGATCTTCACGCGCCCAAGGATGTGAGTCCGTATGAACCGCAAAATTGAAATTGGCTTCAACCTGCGTAGAAATCAAAACTGTAAGAAAAAGAATAACCAGTCTCTTCATTGTCTTTCTCCTATATGTTGTAGGCGGGCACGGAACCCGCCTCGCGTTTATCTACTTTTTAATTCACCCCACAGTGTCGTTAATTTGTCAGCAGGTTCCACTGCTGTCGGTGGGATGCCTTCACCATTAATCTCAACATATTCATACGCAACGGTTGAATCCCTGCCCCCTAAGCCGGGACGCCCTTTATCGTAGGTCTTATCCTGGTTTTCAACCATCAGTTTCCCATCAATGTAGGTTCTGAGAGTTTCGCCTTCTGTTTCAAAAACAATTGTATATGCATCGCCACCTTTGGTGTCTTTGGAATCGGGACGTTTCGGACGCGGACCACCGGTAATCTCATTCCCAGCACCGCCTTGAAACATGAAAAGCGAGGTGGTATGCGAGTTATAGCTGATTTCCATAAAATAGAAATCCACTGCTGGTTCCTGCGTCCGAACAAACAGATGGAAATAAGGTCCATCAATCTTCCGTGCCTTAACTTCCATTCGGTAATCCGTCCAGTTTTCTTCTCCAAAGTAGATGCCTGAATTCTGTCCACCGGCAACGGTAAGTTCAAGCATACCGTCTTTCACCTTTGCAGTTGCCTGCGGTCCCAACTCCCAATCTGCAATCTCCTTGTCACTATCAAACTCATAGCGAATCGCCTCTGCGGTGTGCCCAATTAGCATAAAGCCTAAGCAAATGCACGCGTAAACCCATTGGATATTCAACTTTCTCATGAGAGATTCTCCTTAGATTTATACCCGGAGCATCGAATATTCCATCTTTGCGCTAAACAAAACGTAGGACGCTCGCGGTCGTCACAAAGTGGATAGGTCACGTTTTCTCGTTCCAATTATCTTACATAAACATGTCAAAATTGTCAACTTTAAACAGATTCACACTCAGAGGCTTTATCCGCGAATCGCAGCGAGTGTTAGACACCCCCACCCCACGACAAATGCCAATCCGCCGATCGGAGTGATTGCACCGAGCCATCGAATACCGGTGAGGCTAAGGATATAGAGACTCCCCGAAAAAATCAGGATACCTGCGAAAAAGCACCATCCAGATGCAGTTGTAAGTTGGTTCTGCCACTGCGATACCGCCCACGCAGCAGCAATCATCCCCAGACTGTGATACATCTGATATCGCACTGCTATTTCAAACGTCTCAAGCATCTCCGGTGAGAGTTTCGACCGCAGGGCATGCGCCCCAAATGCCCCAAAAACAACACCCAGTAGACTCAAACCTGAACCGAACGCAAAGAAAAGATTTTGCATAGATGCCTCCTTTTTAATTCGCAGTCAGCCATCGGCGGTCAGCAGTCAGGAAGCGGTACCTGATACAGATAACCTCCAAAACCAATACATTGATAGCCTTATGCTGCGCGCTTACAATTCTAACTCCAGTCTAAAACCATCCTCATTATACCGTAAATTAAATATCTCATGTCATAATGTTTTTGCAAAAGCGGGACGCTCCTTTAAATATTTACTTGACATTTTTGCCAGACTATGCTATGATTTAGTTTTAAACGGCGTAGCTCGCTCTATTCCGTGTGGTTAACAGTAAAAGGAGAAATTTTTGGACGTATGAAACAATACAGGACAGACCAGATCCGAAACATTGCAATTATCGCGCATTCAGGCGCAGGCAAAACATCACTCATTGAAGCGATGCTTTACAATGGTGGTGCTATTGAGCGAATGGGGGCTGTCGATAGTGGAAATTCTGTAGCTGACTATGCCGCTGACGAGATTGAACGTAAAACGACCCTCAATTGTTCAGTTTGTATTGCAGAATGGGAAGAACATAAACTAAATCTGATTGATACCCCGGGCGCAGAAGATTTTTATGGCGACCTCCACAGTGTACTCCGAGTCGTCGACGCGGTTGTTGTCGTTGTTGATGCAACAACCGGTGTCGAAGGTGGAACCGAAAAGGTATGGGAGGTAGCGGACAAATACGAATTGCCGCGCCTTATCTTTATCAATAAAATGGATAAGGAGAACGCCAACTTTGAAAACGCACTCTCAACCGTTGAAGACATCTTAGAAACCCGGGCGGTCCCTGTTCAACTCCCGATCGGTCAAGAAGACCAGTTTGCCGGCATCGTTGATGTCATACAGATGGCGGCTTATCTGCAACCCGATGGAAGCAAACGCGCTGCAAAAGCCGAAATACCCGCAGACCTGGAGACAGAGGCTGAAGAAACTCGCGAAGCACTTGTCGAAGTCGCTGCAGAAAGCGACGATGAACTCATTGAGAAGTTTTTTGAAGGTGAACTATCGGATGAAGAGATTCAGAATGGTTTGCAACTTGGGATTTCCGAGAACCAGTTTACCCCTGTGCTTTGTGGTGCTGCCTTGAACAATATCGGCGTGCAACAATTGATGGATACACTGTTGACGGGCTGTCCATCTCCGGTTGACGTAGGCGCGGTCACATCTGCAGAGAATGAAGAGGACAGTCGCGAGCCATCACCGGATGCACCGATGTCCGCCGTTGTATTCAAATCAATTGCTGACCCGTTTGCAGGGCAATTAAGTTTCTTTCGTGTCTACTCCGGCATATTACAAGGGGATACTCAGGTCAGCAATTCGACGCGAGGACAAATTGAACGTCTCGGAAAAACGGCGTTCATGAACGGTAAGGAGGCGATCAGCACACCACAGGTAGAAGCAGGAGACATTGGCGCGCTCACGAAACTTGCGGCGACCCAGACCGGGGATACGCTCTGCGACAGAGATACGCCCATCCAGCTGACAGGTGTTGATTTCCCAAACTCCGTCATCTCCTATGCCATACACCCAACGCGTGAAGGCGACGATGAAAAGTTAATGACATCACTCACACGGATGTCCGAAGAAGATCCGACGTTTAGGATTGAGCGGAACGAAGTTACGAAACAACTTCTCATCTCTGGGCTCGGAGACCTGCACATTAATATCAATCGGGAACGAATGGCAGACAAATTCGGAGTCGAGACAGAACTCTCACCGCCAAAAGTGCCCTATCGGGAAACAATTCGCAGGAGAGTCCAAGGCGTCCAAGGCAGACATAAACGCCAATCCGGTGGAAGAGGGCAGTTCGGCGATGTCACGATTAATCTCGCCCCTTTGCAACGCGGTGATGGTTTTGAGTTTGTTAACAACATTGTTGGTGGTGCGATCCCGCGCAACTATATCCCTGCTGTCGAAAAAGGCATCCGCGAGAGAATGGACAGAGGTTTGCTTGCAGGCTTCCCAATCGTCGACATCCAAATTGACCTCTATGATGGCAAGTACCACCCTGTTGATTCTTCGGATATGGCGTTCCAGATCGCTGGTTCTATCGCCTTTGCTGCTGCTGCCGAACAATCAGATCCGTGTTTGCTCGAACCGGTGATGAGCGTCGATATCACGGTGCCCGAACAGTTCATGGGAAGCATTATCGGCGACCTGAACGGACGACGTGGACAGGTAATGGGTGTTGAACAGATGGGGAGAAAACAGGTTATCCAGGCAAATGTCCCACTCTCGGAGATGCTCCGGTATTCAATCGATCTCAAGTCGATGACGAGTGCACGCGGCACCTTCACCATGGAATTCTCGCACTACGAGATCACTCCTGACGATGTTGCCCAGAAGGTAATCGCTGCGTCGAAAACTGAAGAGGAAGAGTAGACTATCGGAAAACCCATCGCTGGTTTTCCCTCCTTTCTTCTTGTAGGTGCGCCGCTGACGCAACACTCGACACCGTCTCAATACAGAAACGCTCTAAAGCATACATACAGACAAAAGACAAACCCGCTGTTGGTTACTTCAACAGCGGGTTTATGTTTATAGTGAATTCTGTAATTAATTTTACACCAAACTCGGTGCGGTTAGAATGCACATCGCATTTGGTCGAGTACGCCACAAAACCGCACCTACCGAGGGTGTGCAGATATTTTCGGGCTTTACTATAAAAACTAAGTCGTCCAAAATCTACACTTAACTATCCAAATGGAAGACTGCCATCTTCAATTCGGTCATCTCTTCTATGGCGTACTTCGGACCTTCTTTGCCCATACCGCTCTCTTTGACACCGCCATACGGCATTAGGTCCGCACGCCACTGCGTGCCCCAATTCACCATCAGATTACCAGATTCGACTTCACGGACAAACTTCATTGCCCAATCGACGTTCTGTGTGAAGATCGCGGCACTCAACCCGTAGTTTGTATCGTTAGCGAGTGCTATAGCCTCGTCGATGTCGTTGACGCGCGTCACACCGACTGCGGGACCGAACACCTCATCACAGGAGACCTTCATCTCTGGCTTGACATTGGCGAGGATGGCAGGCGTAACAAATTGATCCTGCTTATCTCCACCGGTGACGAGCTCTGCCCCATCAGCGACAGCCTCTTGAATCCATTCGGCAACACGTGTGGCATCTCCTTCTCGAATCATCGGTCCCATCCGTGTCCCTTCTGCGAGGGGGTCGCCAGTGTTGATTTGAGCGACTTCGGCTTGGAACGCATCTAAGAAATCACCGTAGATTTTTTCATGCGCAATGACGCGCTGCGTTGAGATACAGACTTGCCCTGCATTAGAATAACCGGATGCCGCTGCTGCACGAGCGACCTTTTCGGGATCCGCATCGGGCATGACGATGAGCGGTGAATTCGATCCGAGTTCCATTGTGACACGCTTTAACCCTGCCACCTTACAGATATGCTCGCCGACATCACGGCTACCGGTAAAGGTAATTTTTCGGACGCGACGGTCCCCGCAGAGGGTATCACCAATTTCGCCGCCGGGTCCCGTCACACACTGAATCGCCTCAGGTGGTGTACCTGCTTCTAAAAAGAGTTCCACCAGTTTCAGTGCGGAGAGCGGTGTGTCTGTCGCAGGTTTGATGATAATAGCATTTCCACCAGCGATTGCGGGACCAGCTTTGTGACAGACAAGGTGCAGTGGAAAATTGAAGGGACTAATGCCAGCAACAATACCACACGGCATGCGTACTGTAAAGCCAAGTTTACCTTGGACGCCGGGTGCACCTTCAAGGGGAATCGTTTCACCGGTCAATCGTTTGGATTCCTCTGCAGAGAGGGCGATAATTTCAGAAGCACGGGTTGCTTCAATCGTCGCTTCAGCGAGGATTTTTCCCTCTTCACGGGTGATAACTTGGGCAAGTTCGTCCGCCCGTTCGACCATCAAGTCCGCAACTTTACGCAGAATCTCGTAGCGTTCATAGCCGGTCATTCCTGCCATGATCTTTGCACCACGTTCTGCCGTCTGAATAGCGGTTTCAACGTCACCTGCGTCTCCTCTGGGTACAGTGTCAACAACTGAACCATCAAAGGGACTGAGTACATCAATTTTATCGGATTTATCAATCCATTCTCCACCTACGTGCATTTGCATAATGCGTTTTCTCCATTTTCGTTTTTTGGCATACAGCGTGTAGGCAGGCACCAGCCCGGGGAAACACCCAAGCAAAACCCCTACAGCACACGGGTGTGCCTGTTATTTATTTTTTCGCTTTTAGCAAAGCCCAAGTTGTTGCCAATTTGCCAGCGGCATCAACAGCGGCATAATCAGCTAACCCACTCTCCATAACATCGTTGAGTTCATCTTCAGAAAGGGCTTCCGTAAAGAAGCCTACTTCATCAAAGAGCCCAGTTGCGGCAACGTCGCCAGGACGCGCGCCTATCCAGATAGGCGACTTACTCGTATCCAACGTGCCACCACTCGGTTCCTCACCATCCAATTTCCCATCAACGAACATCTGAACGTTTTTGCCGTCATAGATTTTGGCGATATGGTGCCACTCCCCATCAGCAACAATGGTCTTACCCTCAATCCGCCCGACCTTGCCTTTGACGTGCCACATAAACACTGGATAGTCGGCATCGTGAATCCATATATCGAGATGGCGGACATCCTCTGGTTCGGGCCAGACATCCCCATTGCGCCAAACAACGTATTGCCATGAGGCGGCTTCTAACTTAACCCACGCAATAAACGTGTAAGGATCGGAATTGAAAACATCGTCGTGATCAACACGGACGTAACTATCACCTTTGCCCGAAAATTTCAAAGCCCCCCCGAATTTGCCTTTCTTTTCCCATTCAAGTGTGCCCTTGATTTCGCCATCGTGTCCGCTGACAATGTCTTTGACAACCCTTCCACCATTCTCCTCAAAGAGCCAAGCACTCGCCAAACCGAGTTTCGCAGCCTGTGCAGAAATACCGAATCCCATCACGAGGATTAGCAAACTTACAATAACTGTTAAAGCCTGTGCTCGACTGGTAGCAGATACTTTCATTTTTTTCTCCTCAAGTGCGACAATTATCAAGCGCGTCCTCATCCAATTCAACGCCTAACCCCGGTTTATCTGGAACAGTTGCGTATCCGTCAACAAGCGGAATTGTTGAAGGCGTAACAAGGTCAAAAGCGCGCAAAGCATTTAGTGTAATCGCTGGCATGGTTGCATTTGGCATCACTGCGGCAAGATGCGTAACGTAGCAGGTCGTAATACCAAGCCCGACAATTTGTATCCAGACAGGGAGCTGAGCAGCGTTTGAAATAATCGCCTCCCGCTTGGTATTGGCAGCGCGTGAGTCCGGGTAAGCGATAATAAACGAATCGTTCATATTTGCCCGTATTGCTTCAATGGGGTCCGGATTGCCGAAGTGAATTGTTATCGGCATGTCAGTGTGTCGCTTAATCTCTTGGTATCCGGCAATATCAGCTTGTGGAATCGGCGTTTCAAACGACTCTATATTGTAATCCTGAAGCTGGCGTGCAACTTCAAGGGTATGTGCCGGGGTCTCAAATGAGTCGTTTGCGTCAACGCGGAGTTGATAGTCATCTGGCACAACCGCCGTGATTGCCTCCACCTGCTCAAGCACTTCAAACCATGGACGGGCTTTGATTTTGTGGAGTCGGTAGCCGAGCGCGTAAGCGTGCTTTGCTTCTGCCGCCCACTCCTCTGGTGTCATGTCAATCGACCAGTAGCCGAATTGCGTTTGGTCGTGAACCTTTTCACCTAAAAGTTGATGCACCGGCACACCAAGAGCCTTACCCATGATGTCGTAAAAAGCCTGCTGGAGGGGCGTCGGTGCCCAGCCATTCATAAATTCAAACGGATTTCTACCGATGTAGTCCTGAACGACATCATTCGCCTGAAACGCGCCATCACCAATCCCGATGAGTCCTACATCGGTGTGCACCTTGTAGACGTAATCAATTTGGTAAAGATTCCGACGCGTCATGAGTTCATAAATGCCTTCATGATACGGCACTCTCACTTCGATAACGTCAATTTGGGTAATCTTCATAAGTGCCTCCGCATCTTCTCATAGGGTTCTCTTCGCGCTATTTAAGCACGAGCGTCCCCGTGAATTACTCATCACGCCGGACCCAACTGACGACATCATCTGCCTCACCTGCCCCACCTTCAACGCCATCGCTTCCGAAAGAGATGAGATCGTACCCGTACCGGTCGTGGTTGCCGGGACGAACATAAACATACGGATTTCCCCATGGATCTTCCGTGATCGGAATTTGAATATAGGGTTCTATCCAGTTTATAGGTCTTGGTGGTGCTTCAGGCATTTCCCAAAGTGCCTTCAAGCCCTGTTCAGTTGAGGGATAATCACCGTTATCTTTAGCATACCTATCAAGAGCAATACCAAGCGTTTCAATGTCTTCAGCGGCTTGTGCCTGTAAAGCACGTCCCGCCTGTCCGAGTAACCGAGGTGCCAAAAGAACTGCCGCAATAATTCCGAGAACGATGACGACAACTAAAATTTGTATTGATGTTAATCCTGCTTGTTTAAAATCGATTGATTTCACCAAAAATTACGGATTGGAGGTTTCCCCCATGCTTTAGCTGGGAGAGGAAAAATCCGCCCTCTTGAATTGGGCCATAGCGTTTTTTGAAAAAACACTTGACATTCTTAGTAAATTGTGGTTTAATATATGTATCAAGTTGGAAGCCAGCATAACGAGCGTCACCGCTTGGTGACGTGCTGGTTTCCTCCCACTCGTTAGGGGATAAATGCTTGAGACTTGATAAACCATGAGATTAACCTTTAAATATCCTGTATATCCTACGAAAACACAGGAAACAACATTATTAGCGTGGTTTGACCACTTGTGTGAACTTCAGAACTCGGCGCGCAATAATCGAAAGTTTGCGCACGAAGAAGAAGATCGTTTTGTTTCGCGATATGACCAGGAACACCTTTTGAAGGTTGCCCGTGAGAAATATGACGACTTTCGCTCCGTGCCTCAAGATTTTCAAGTCTCCATACTTAAGCGCGTTGACAAAGCCTTTGATGCGTTCCGTAGACGGTGTAAAGCAGGTGCAGAGAAAAAAGGGTATCCTCGCTTCAAAACACGTGTCCGCTCTCTGACGTGGTGCTTGCGAAAGCACACCCTCAGAACAGGGGAACGTGTCCGCCAAAATCCGATCATAGAAACCGAGTTTCGCCACAACCGCTTGAAAGTGCCAAAGTTAGGTGACGTCAAGATACGCATGCACCGACCCCTTCAAGGCGATCCGAAAGAAGTCACGATCGTCAAGAAAGCATCGGGGTGGTATGCCCATATCGTTTGTGAGTTGCCAGATACGCCGAAAGTTGAACCGACTGCCGCTGTTGCAGTTGACGTTGGCACGACCCACTACCTGACGACCTCTGAAGGTGAAACAGAGGATAATCCCCGCTGGTATCGTCAAGCAGAAGGACTTACACGGAAACACTCGAAAGACCTTTCGCGAAAGAAAAAAGGCAGCCAGCGTTGGCAGAAACAACAACACAAACTCGCTTTACACCATGAGCGAACAGTCAACAGACGCAAAGACTTTATCGGCAAACTCGTTTACAAACTCTACCACCATCAGAAAAATAATGTGTTGGTCGCCGAGAATCTAAATACCTCCAACATGGTAAAGAACAAACACCTCAGCAAGAGCATTTCCGATGCGTCTTGGACAACCTTCTTTGAGTGGTGTGTGAGTATAGCCGAAAGAGACGGCTTGCACTTCCACCAAGTTGACCCCAAGAATACCTCGCAAACTTGCTCCGTTTGTGGTGAGAAATCGCAAAAGAAACTCTCTCTTGCGATACGGACCTTTGATTGTCAGTTTTGTGGCACATCTCTCGACCGAGACCACAACGCTGCATTAAATATACTTTTTAGGGCGGCTTGCGCCCGTCGTGGAGAGCGTTGGGTTACCAACCTCTATGAAACGAGAAACTTATCGGTAGACCGATAGGAACCTGTTAGCACTCTTAACAGGTTTCCCCTTGCTTTAGCTGGGGGTACATTGACGTATTTTCCTCCGCTAACCTGACATAGCAAATTGGCTATCGACTTTCAGTTTTCTGAAACGCTCGAACCAAATAGCAAACCGAGGGTCATTCAAAAAGTTTCTGAACCGACAGCCGAAAGCCGACTGCTGACAGCCATTTTTTAAGTGTATCACACCGCCCAAATTGTGTCAACTGTTTAAGCAAAATTCTCTTGACAGACTTTACAACGCTCCATATAATAATCTATCAGATTTACGCGAAGGGCACATCAAAGCAAAGTTAGAAACCTCACCCAGCAAAGAATCAATTAGCGTAAGTCCGAAATCTATGAGACAGTGGAGGAATTGGGGATGACAAAAACGGTTTGTATTGTCGGCACAATGGACACGAAAGGTTTGGAATTCTCGTTTATCAAAGCGCAAATAGAATCAACTGGAACTTCAACGTGTGTTATCAATACGGGTATATTGGGAGAACCGCAATTAACGCTGGACGTTTCTGCGGATGAAGTCGCACAAGCGGGCGGCTCAACCCTTCAGGCTTTGAGAGATGAAGGCGACCGAGGTAACAGTGTCGCTGTGATGGCGCAAGGTGCCGCTGCGCTCGTTGCCGAAAAGCAGGCGGCAGGCGAAATTGATGGGATTATCTCACTCGGTGGCTCCGCAGGAACTACCATCGGCACGACGGCTATGCAGGCAGTCCCGGTGGGTGTCCCGAAAATTATGGTGTCAACCTTGGCATCAGGGGACACGAGTCCGTATGTCCAGTCGAAAGATATATGTATGATGTACTCTGTCGTGGACATCGCTGGCATCAACCGGTTGTCCCGGCAGATTCTTGCCAACGCCGCTGGCGCGATTGTCGGGATGGTGAATGCGGAGGCACCTGCCGCAACAGTAGACAAGCCTTTAATCGCCGCGACGATGTTCGGTGTGACAACGCCATGCGTTACAAAAGCGATGGAAATCCTTGAATCCGCAGGCTATGAAGTTCTTGTTTTTCACGCAACCGGTACCGGTGGGCAAGCGATGGAAGATCTGGTCAAAGGAGGTTTTCTCGCTGGGGTGTTAGATGTGACAACAACAGAGCTTGCTGACGAATTGGTGGGTGGCATTCTGAGTGCCGGTCCCGATCGATTGGAAGCCGCAGGAGAATCTGGACTGCCGCAAGTTGTCGCCCCAGGTGCCTTGGACATGGTGAATTTCGGTCCTCCTGACACAGTGCCAGAGCAGTTCAGTGATCGGTTGTTCTATCAGCACAATCCGACTGTGACGCTCATGCGGACGACTGCTGAAGAGACTGCTGAACTCGGACGGATCATGGCACGTAAACTCAACGAAGCACGGGGACCTACAACGGTCATCATTCCGACTCAGGGTGTATCGGCGATCGACAAAACAGGACAACCCTTCGATTCTCCCGAAGCACGAACTGCCTGGATCGAGAATCTGAAGGCGCACATCGGTGATAATGTCACGGTTATTGAGATGGACGCTCACATCAACGACGACGCGTTTGCAACAAAACTCGTAGAAACATTGTTAGCGAGTATTGGGTAATTGTAGCGTCTACACAGATGTCATTTCGCAGCCTGCATTCTCACTGCGAAGCAGGTGTAGGCGGATATACGCCGAGCGTCGTTATTTACCCAATTGACCGATCGAACCGAAGGGATAATTAAAAAATGGCAAAAACCTATAGGACACTTACCCAAGAAGATATTAACCACTTCATTGAGAAGGGGCATGTTATTCTGAAAGACTGTTTCCCGCGCGAGTTGGCAGAAGAGTGGCAAAGCTTCGCTTTTAAGCGGCTCGGTTATGATCCAGACGATCCGACGACGTGGGAAGAACCCCGTGTTCATCTACCTTCTATGAACAGGGTTCTGATTGAGGATGTTGGACCGAGGGCGTGGGATGCTATTTGTGATCTGCTCGGCGGTGAAGACAGAATCATCAATTTTTGGGGCGACTCAAAGCCGGGGTGGGGCGATGGTTTCATTATCAACTTTGGGTTAGGCGCGGACACCCCCTGGCAACCGCCTTCTCCGGATGTCGGTGGGTGGCACAAGGATGGCGATTTCTTCCGTCATTTCTTAGATAGCCCAGAGCAAGGGCTACTCACAATCGTCGTCTGGTCGGATATTTACCCGAAAAGTGGTGGGACATTTGTGGCATGCGATTCAGTCCAGCATGTCGCACAGCGGTTGTATGAACATCCAGAAGGACTGTTACCGAGTGGGTTTGGCGGACTCATTGACAAATGCAAAGATTTCGTAGAAATCACAGGCAACGCAGGCGACGTTGTGCTGCTGCACCCGTTTATCCTGCATGCCGCCTCACAGAATCCTTCGGGACGCGCCCGTTTCATCACGAATCCGCCAGTTTCCCTCAAGGAACCGATGAATTTCAATCGTGAAAATCCAGACGATTTCTCACCGGTGGAGTTAGGGGTGCTGCACGGATTAGGGAAAGACCGTCTCGATTTCAAACCGACGGCACAGCGAGAACGTTTAGTACCAGAACGCGTCAAGCGTCAGCAGAAGATGCTCGAAGAGCAAAAAAAGCGACTCGAAGCTGATTCCAAGAGTTGATGAAAAGACAGCGCGGTTCTCAATGGGCAGGTCCCTCGTGCTGCCCATACAATCTGACTTCTCGGATCACAATGTCTTCAAAGGGCACTTTAATTTATAGTTTAGGCATCAAATTGAGTTCGGCTCTGACGGCATGCTGTGCCTTTACCTCTAATTACATCCGCCTGTTGCCATGTATCCACAGCATGACAGATAGCATCACGCTCACCGAGACATTGTTTCAGTTCAGATTTCGTGAGCCATTCACAACCGTTATTGGCGAGGACATCGATGTCTAAGTTTTCATCGGAGAATCCGTAGACACGGCAGATACCATCTTCCTCTTCAACATCCTCAATATAGGACATCCAAGAGACCTCTAAACCGAGTTGCGTTTCGGTGAGATCTTGGAGTGAGCCGATCCGAGCACCGACATCCCAACCAACACCTTTCTCCTCTTCCCAACCTTCGCCGCCGGGCAACTCCCAAGCATTTGTTTCCACGTCGCGGCGGAGCAAGAATTTCGATTCCTGACTTGATGCATCCTCAATAAGCAGGCGCGTCGTTGTAATCGGTTTGTCAAAACAGACCGGAATGAGACGCTTCCCATCGTCGCTCAATGCGTCTAACGAGGCGGGATTGTAAGGATAATATCCCGCGGCGGGGGGTGCATCTATTGCACAATACTTATTGAAAATCCCGCACCGGTCTTCAGTTGCGGTGCCGGCGGGTGCTTCGTGCCAGACATGCTCGTTGACAACCAGCAAGTCCCCAGCTTTGACTTCTGGATCAATGAAAGGGGGCAGCATCTCACGATCTGGAGGGATGAGGTTTAAGATGTGCGCGTCCGGATCAACCACCTGTGTCAATTTATGCGATTTCGGCGACACAAGGAAGGGACCGTACTCCGCATCGAAATCAGTCAGTGGGATGATGGCGAAAACCCAGTTCATCGATGAACCGACAGGTCGCCAGCGTTTGTAGTCGCAATGTGCACCGCCACCCTTATCACCGGGGGTCCGCAGGTAGGCAACATAGGCTGTGAGATGTGCCGGTTGACCGAGCACAGATTCCACAGCACCGACAACCGTTGGATGTTCGGCAATCGCGGTGAGTCCAGGTTCAGCGAGACGGTTACCACTCACTGTATATTTCGCTGGCTCAGGATATTTAAGCGAAGATGGATAGGCATCGCGTTTTACCTCTTCTTGGACGACGCGCCGAAGTTCATTCGCCTCTTTAGCAGATAAGACATTCCGTAGAATTAGATAGCCGTCCTCATGGTAGTCGGTGATCTGCTGCTCGCTGAGAGTTAGGGTTATTGTCCCGTTCATAATTCAAACGCCTCCTCTTTAGAATAGCAAGTTTTGGTTTGCAAGCTGCATCAAAATTGGATGCTCCAATACGGATGCGACCTCTGTCCAAGCTTCTTTGCTATTCTCATGTGCAAGGTCTGGTATGAAGCCAAAATCGAGATAAACTTTGATCGCTGGCATACGCCCAGTTGAGGTACCGAGAAAACAGCGTTCGTGAGATTGTTTCAGGCGCATCATCGCGACAGTCATCATCGGTTTGGAAAGCCCATGTCCCTGATAGTCCGGGTGAACCGCGACCCAGTGGATCTGTCCCCACATTTCTCCATTTATATTTTGCCACCACGCTGTGGTTGTACCAATTTCCTCGCCTGTGTCGGTGGTTAGGAAAAAACTTCTATCCTCCATCACTGAAAGATGGCGTTCAAACTCGCGATTAAAAAGCCCATCGTCAATGTCAATGTAGGGTTCCGCCGCTTTCACAATCCGCGTCCAGATATGCCCTTCATTCGGACGAAAATTTCGGATTGCAAACCCATCTGGAATCGGAAATTGCGGGATATTCTCCATGTTCTCACGAATCATTCTGACGCTATAGTTTTTCATATCGGGTGTGGAAGTGCGGAAGATGCAGTTCTGGAAGACTATTTTTGTTTCGGACAATATAGCATACGCCCAGAAAAACGGCAAGGATATTTTGAGGCGGAACGATTCGATTTTCGGTTGTTTTTCTGGAGGGCTTTGTGATATTATCTAATTTATTTCCATGGACAGAGATGCGGGTGAAATATAAGCAAAAGCGAAAAGAATAAATTCGCATCGCATCTAAAAATGTGATATACTACATACAGCATGCCTGACAACTCCGCAGGAGTTCGGGGTTTGTCTGTTGTATATAGACACGAGAATCGTAGACAAGTTGGAAAAGAATATGTAGATATGTTTAGAGGCACCGTCCCAGGAGGAAAACAGATATGGGAACTATTGTCATCGCGAAGATCCCCGCTATAGGAGTACCAGAGCAACAGGTTCAACAAAAAGACCCACGGCCCATCCAGCTGAACGACCCTCGCTTTGAGGAAACTTATACGGCTTCTGTAAAAAGAACATCTACTGGGTGGAGTGGACGGATTCCTGATGTGCCTGAAGTGAAGATGTGTCAAGGCGTTACCCAACAAGCCCTTTTGGAAGCTTTAGCAGACAGTCTTCATGAAATCCTAAAGGCCCGTTCCGCGGCATGGGACAAACAAATTGAAGAGGATATAAAAGCAGGGAGACTGGATGCGCTGCGCGATGAAATACTTGAAGATATTCAGGCGGGGAGGCTAACCGATCTATAAAGCCAAACCTGAGTTTTGGGAGCGTTACCACAGACTGCCACCCGCTATCCAAAAACTCGCAGACAGAAAATTTGAGTTGCTCAAAGAAAATCCAAGACACCCCTCCCTTGAACTTCAGAAGATTGGCGAGTGGTGGCGTGCAAAAGTTGGCGATAATTATCGCGCGTTAGCATTTGAACACGAGGAAGGCTTGATTTGGTTTTGGATCGGGGACCATGATGCGTACATGTCGTTGATAAGGCGTCAGAAAAGAAGATGAATGAGCAACTCATAAATTTATCATGGAAAGATCACTTAACCCCATTCCAATTTACACCATAGGCTATGGGAACCGTTCGATCAGGGAATTCATCGAAGTGCTACACCAGCATGAGATCGCTTACCTCATCGACGTCCGTTCCGCCCCGTATTCACGCTATAAGCCAGAATTCACCAAAGCACAACTCACGAATGAACTCGAACAGCACGGCATCCACTACGTGTTTATGGGAGATACACTGGGTGGTAGACCTGATGATGAAACGTGTTACGTCAACGGAAAACTTGATTACGAAAGGGTCAAGGAGAGGGAATACTACCACCGCGGCATTGAACGCCTGCACACCGCCTTCTCGCAACAACACTCTGTTGTCTTGATGTGCAGCGAAGGGAAGCCAGAAGAGTGTCACCGATGCAAACTCATCGGTGCAACCCTTATAACGCAGGATATACCGGTCATTCATATCGACGAAAATGGCGAGCAAGTGACGCAGGAAAAAGTCATTGAACGTCTGACTGGAGTAATAACCCCGCAAATTATGATAGATTCCAGTATATTTTTCAAAAAACTACACTTTTAACACAAAAGCACTTGACATTATTTAAAAAATAAGATATACTTTATATTAGTTAATATTATTATATTTAGTTGTGCCTCACAGTGGAGTGTTTATGCTTATTCGTCAGAAGGTTATATTGTCATTAATAGATCAAATGGGTGGTCAAATGCTTGATGGAACTCAGGAAAAGGTTTCTCGCTTACAATTGGTTAAGTGGGCATTTTTGCTTGAAAAGGAAACAAAAATGAAAACTTTTTATCAATTTGTTCCCTATCACTACGGACCATTTTCGTTCACCCTTTATCATGAACTGAAAGGATTAATTCGGAACAACTACATTATAGAACCTTCTAAAGATGAAATCCAACGAAGTAGCGATGTTGCTGCCCCTTCGATTGATTCCGCGCTTGGGAATGAAATTAACGATTTCTCAAAAAAATACCATTCACTGTCAACGGAAGAATTAATAGATCATGTATACGCTCACTATCCATGGTTTACAATTAATGCGAAAAAGCCAGAAAACCGGAAGAAAAAGCGTCCTGAAGGAAAATGTGCCGTTTATACCGCCGGCTATGAAGGTTTACATATTGATGGTTTTTTGAACATTCTCCTAGAGGCAGGTATTCAACAAGTCATTGATGTTCGATGCAATCCAGTCTCGCGTCGTTACGGTTTCCATAAGTCCACATTGTCAAATTTATGCAAAAGGTTGAAAATCCAGTACAGACATGTACCTGAAGTGGGCATTCCCTCAGAATCACGAGCAAATCTTCAGCAACCGTCTGACTATACGAAACTTTTTCAAAATTATAAAGAGAAAGTATTAACTACTCAACAGGATGTCATAAAAAAAATAGCAGATTGGGTTAAGTCTCAACCATCAGTTTTGGTGTGCATGGAGGCCAATCCATGTTTTTGTCACCGGTCTCACCTTGCAGTGCAAATCGCAAACCATACGAAATTTCCGATTGAACATCTAAGGAGAAACCCTTGCAAACAGTCCACACTAAAACCAAAGTTCTCATTACCGTTATGACCTATCCACATCCATCGCAGAGTTATCAAGAATTAATCTGCACAGCAGGCATTACTGAAGATGGAAAATGGGTCCGCCTTTATCCAATAGATTATCGCTACCGTCCACATCATCAAAAATTTAGGAAATATCAGTGGATTGAAGTTGAGCTTGCTGAGCAAGGAGCGAAAAACGACCAAAGAAAAGAAAGTCGAAAACCATCTCTTGACTCCATAAGACTTTTAGGGGAACCATTGGGTACGAAAAATAACTGGGAGGATCGACGTAACATTATAAATAAGCTGCCCATACACACTTTAAATGAACTAAAAGCTCTTTATAATAAAGACAAGACCTCTCTCGGTATTGTACGTCCGGCTCATATACTTGATTTGACAATTGAAAAATTAGACCCGGATTGGAAGCCGGCACAGCAGAACACACTTAATCAACTAAGACTCTTTGGTCCGCAACCCAAGCACTTAGCTAAGATTCCTTTCAAGTTTAGCTACCTTTTCGAGTGTGAAGACAGCAGTAAACCACATAAAGCAATGATTACAGATTGGGAACTTGGTGTCCTATATCTGAATGAAGTTAGGCGACTGGAGAGTCAACAGAAAGCAGCGGAAAGCGTGAAAAATAAATTTCTCAATGAACTCTGTCATTCGAGTAAGAATACTCAATTCTTCATGGGAACGGTACTCCCTTACAATACATGGATTGTAATTGGAGTTTTTTGGCCCCCAAAAACTTCTCCTAAAGCACCGCCGCAGAATTTACAGATAGAACTCGATCTATTACAGTAGAATCAATAATTAAGTGTGCCAGCGAAAAGACTTACCCGCCCTCCTTATCCCCCGCAAGCGGGGAGATTGAAGAGGCACGAAAGTGTATAAATAATTATGGGTTTTACTACAAAACCGACGTATCATTTTAATGCAAATGGTGATCCGAAAACTGAGTAGCCCTAACAGAATAAGGAAGGAGTTGAGAAGTAACTGGTAGAGTTTTCCGTTTGAACCTACAACCACTCCACAAGTTTTGAAGGATCTATTACTTATTTTTCAGGTTTGGATTCAGGTTTGGATTCAGGTTTGGATTCAGGTTTGGATTCAGGCTTAGGTTTGAGTGTTGGTTTAGGACGTGGACGCGGCACATCCGCTGCTGCTTTTTCAAGAGGATCAGATCTTTTTTCCCGAAGAGGCTTCTTTTCCTGATGTCCCGGCGATACTTTATTAGGGCGAGTTTTCTTCTCATTTGCCATAATGACACCTCCTATAGTATTTAGCGTTAGAGTTCAACATTTAAGATATTTAATACAATGAATAAAGGGGTACAGATAACACCAATGATACAAGAAATAACAATCACGTAACGGAGAATTTTTGTTGTTCGACCCGGTTTCTTTTTTTTATCTTCTGCTTCCTCCTCAACTTCTTCTTCATATTCTTCCTCAATACGATCAAATTCCTTATCTATTCCGTGCAGGCTGGTGAGATAAGAAACTAGGGCAAATGAAATAGTGATCAAAAATGCTGCCCAAGAAACAATAAGAATCCATTTAAAGTTTCCTGAGTCCAGTAACTTCATGTCTTTTACAACTACTAATGAAACCCCGAGACCGGCACTGGATAATGAAAAGACGTACTTAGCAAGGCTTTCTGTGTTTGACAGATTGCGTTTGAGTAGTTCATCCCATTCTTTATCAAGTAGTTCCCTGCGTTTTTCTAACTCATCAGATGGATTTCGAGATTCGTTGCTCATCACCACTTCTTTTGGCGTTATGTTAAATAAGATTCGACAGTAAAGAGAAAACCTATTGGTTCCTTTTAAACCCAACCGACAATACGATTAACTGCTAATACCAAATTATACTACAATTTGTGGGTATTTTCAAGAATATCCCAAGAAAATTCAGGGTCATTTAGTTTTAAAAAATTATTGGAAGTTTTCACATCTTTTTAGCGAATATGGCGAGGTTAGGAAACCTCTATAGTGGACTTGAAGTGCCAAATATAGTCATAAATATAAACTAATAGTACTGGTCTTATTCCTCTGCCAATAAGATCTGCTCAACTCTCTCTTTCGCCTGCTCCACAATAGTATCGGCTTCTTGTATAAGTTTTGCCGCCTCGGATCGCCGTCTCATCGCCTCATCTGCGATTTTTTCTTGAACGTCAAAAGGTGGTACAACAACATTTAGAGATTTGACTGCCGGTTGATCAAGTCTGGGAATAATGCTACCGCTATTAAGTTGAAAAATCAGAGTCTGACCAATTTGAGATCTGAAGAACGTTTCAAGGTATCGCGGATGAATAGATTCAGCATCCAATTCCACTTTGAAAATATCCGAACCCAAGACCGTATTTCTAATTTCATCTTCAATGACCGATACTAAACCCAGGGAACCTGAGCGGGAAATCAGAAAAGAATTATCTGTCAACCTTACTCTGTCAGGAATTTCGTCAACGTCAACATATCTTGGATCATGATTTTCAATTCCGTTTTTTCCTAAATCCGAGACCCTCAAATATCGGTAGCCGTGATTTGAATACGTTCGGATTTCCACACCGTTTTTCAAATCAGTAATTAAAGTGGATAGCCGCGTAATTGAATATTTACTTGACTCTAACACGCGTGTGACTTCTTGATATTTTGATTGATGGAAGCGCGGATCAACCCGCCTACCAGCCATTTCACCGGCATAAATCACAAAACACTTCTTTTCCTCAACCGCCGGCATCTCTATTCCCAACTCTTTCAGGACATAATCATCAATCGAATCCAAAAGTGCGTCTGCCTCTTGTTCCTTCCGACTCTTCTGTGCATAGGCAGATCGCATAAAACTAACAATATGGTTCTGGATGTTGGAAGGTGGCAAAACAACACGGATGGATTTGAGAGCGGTTTGGCTGATTTCGGGAATAACTGCCCCATTGTTATTCTGAAAAAATTGAATCTGTCCGATCTGGCTTTTTAAGAATGCCTCAAGATATTCTGGTCTAATTTTAGTAGTATCCAAATTGACTTTGAAAATGTGGGAACTCAGGATAGCTTTTTTGATTTCATCCCCAACGACTGATACCAATCCTAAAGAACCGGAGCGAGAGACCAAAAAAGAGTTGTTTGCTAACTTTATTTTCTCAGGAATTTCCTCAACGTCAACATATCTTGGATTATCACTCTCAATGCCATGCTGTCCTAAATCCGAAACTCGTAAATACCTATAACCGTTCTCCGAGTATGTTCGGATTTCGACACCATTCTTCAAGTCGGTTATCAAACTGGAAAATGGAACGATCGGATAGCTGCTTGCTGACAGCCTCTTGTGAAAGTCACGATACAGAGGTCGATGAAAATGAGGATCAATCCGCCTATTGATTGTCTCGCCCCGATAGGTGAGAAAGATTTGATCTTCCCTATCAGGGCTTACCCGAAAAAATCTGGGTTCTCGGTGAACTTTCGATATTCTTCACAGATGGTGTCGAGGTCGTTAACTGGATCCTTGCGTCCTGTTGCGTCATAACCGATACGCTCGGCAATCGCCATGAAGATCGGATGATTGGCGTTCTCTCGAACCCATTCGCGGACGTCTTCAGCGTTCTTATCTTCCCATTCCTCTTTGACAGCGTCAATTTTTTCCTTGTATTCTGCTTTGACTTGGCTTTCCCACTGTGGATCAGCTGCCGCTTTGAACGCCGCTTTGTATTCCTTCTCCAGCGCGTTCAGTTCGCTTGTCTGTGCCTTAAGTTCTGTGCGGGCAGTTCTCGGATCGGACAACTGAAATTCCACCGCAGATGGTTCACCCGTTTCTGAAATGAAAAAGGCACGGAGCCTTTGAACGGTTTTCGATGGCGTTTTGCTAAGTCCCCGATTTAAACTCTCAATATTGTCCAAAACCGCCTTGAATCTCGGTCTATAAGTTTCTTTCATGGCGATCTGTTCTGGAGAACCTTCTGCAATAAGCGTCCTTCGTTCATCTTCAAGTGCCACAATTTGAGGCGTATAGATGGCTTTGTTCTTCTCAGTAATCCGATTGATAGCGGCTTGGCAGCGTTCATATTCCTGTTCCGAAAACTTTCGGAGGAACAGAATGGACGTTTTAACACCCGCGCCGAAATGTGAGAAGGCAATCTGTGGGAGCGAGATGACAGCGAGGATTTGAAAATGTCGTTCAATGTAATCACGGACATCTTGCAGTGAGGAATTCGTCAAAATTCCGTCGGGTAAGATAATCGCGAGTTTTCCGGTCTCCCATTTGAGAAAGTCAAAGCAACGTTCGAGAAACAGAATTTCAGTCTTTCGAGAGGTTTTTCCTTTGCCAAGTTCGTAATTTTCAAGATAAGGTAATTCTGCTTGCTTGACATCCGCTCCGAAAGGTGGATTGGTAAGGATTACATCGAATCTCTCTTTTTCAAAGCCTCTGTGTTGGTTGTAGAGGGTATCAAAATCGACGAGTGCATCGTTGCTGATAACGTTGCTATGTCCATCATCGTGGATAATCATGTTCATCTTTGCGACGCGGGCAATGGAGTCGTTGACCTCAATACCGAAAAGCCGATCCTTCGCAAAATCGTGCCAGTGGGTATAGTGTTCGCGACTTTCTTCATCATAGTAATCGGATGCTTGTTTTCGGATGTAATCCATCGCGTGCAGCAGAAACCCACCTGAGCCGCAGGCGGGATCGAGGATGAGTTCTTCATGGTGCGGTGTAACCATATCAACCATAAACTCAACGACTTCGCGAGGTGTGAAGAATTGCCCGATTTCACCTTTGAAAAAATTGCCTAAGAATCGCTCAAAGGCAACACCTTTCACATCCAAATCGGTCTGGTTGAGGCTAATCCCTTGCAAGTGATTGACAACGGAAAACAATCTATTTTCATCAATCTCAATATCTTCTGTAAACACCTCTGGGTCTTGCGTTTTTGCTTCCTGATAGAGTGTGTTAATTCGGTTCGCAACGGACTCTGAACTTTCATGCGTCTTAATCTGAAAATCGTAAGGTTCACCGTCTCGTCGCGCCTTCTTTTCATCTCGAACTTTGATAAAGAGAATTTTGGCGAGTTCATCAAACGCCTGTGTCGGTGCAAATTTGCCGCCTTGCCAGAGCGTATCGTGGCATTTCTCCAGGACTCGGATAAGGTCTCCTCTTTCAATAACGGAAAGTTCCGAACGAGGGACACCTTTCAGATATCGCCATTCTTCGACCTTGCCGTATGCTACCGGTGGATCAGCGATGATATTTTGGGTGCGTTCACCCGGTTTATACTCTTTGACATCGAAGGATCTGCGTGTATTTCCTGCAACGACAACGGCGTAATGCCCACTCAGAGAGTTACAGTTCCCAAAAGCCTGTTCAATCGCTTGTGTGAATTCCGCCTCAGAAATTTCGTCCTTTTTGCACTCAATTACAATGAAGGGATTTTTCTTTTCATCGTCTTGGAAAACGACAATGTCGGCGAGATCGGAAGGCGTTCTGCGTGGGACGCGAACTTCTAAATCTATTCGGTTTTGAGAGTATTGAAAATGCTCGATGAGTTCGACGTAAAATCTCGCGCGAACCTTTTCTTCGGGGTCGGTGAATCTGTATTTTTTGTCGGGGACAATGTAGTGGATTGTTGTGCCTTCGTTGAGGAATTCAATATAGCCCTTTTGTTCCCCGATGTGGAGGAAATCAGTTTGGTTGTTGCTCACGTGTGCCTGCCTGTTACTCTGATAAAATTAATTAGGATTATAGGGCATTTGAAACCGTTTGTCAAATTCCAAATTCTACACAGATGTTGAAGAAATTCGCAGAAACACCCAAGCAAACCGCTACGGGACCAAAGATGCCATTGAGATTACACCGGTGCGATTAGGAAATCGCACCTACCATAGGCGGGGCAGGGCGAGGTTGGGAAACCTCACCAGCAGATAGATGGGTGATTATATACATGCCAACGCTATGGGCTAAAGAATCGAAGCGGAACACACTTCTATAAGTATACGACTATATGGTCATTTAAGGTGCGCTGGAGGTAGATGGAATCCCTGAAGGTAGCTCTTGTATCACAGGAATGACGTAACTCCGAACCGTCAAACCGTCTATAGTTTCCGTTTCTATCCGCCCCTTCCCAGTAACGGATGGGGACCCCAATTCTGGATTCTGCCGATGGTCAAAAACAACGTAGTATCCCTCCGTTACACCTTCAGATCTGAGATAGGCTGCGAGCTGCCTCTTACCCGCCTGATAACGATTGTCACCTCTCCAAATCTTCGTTTCCACGATATATTTTTCTTGGTTATGAATGATGATGATGTCCATCCTACCGCGGCCGGTTGGCACCTCAATGTGCATAAAACCACCAATAAGTTTTATAAACTGGTCAAGATAGGCGAGCAGCAGATGTCTGCCAACCGATTCTTGGGGTGTATCTGGCACTTGTAGAATCCTGAACCCTGCGCGTATAATGAAATCTCGGAAATTGTCAAGTAATGCCTTTATATCAATGCGTCCGGTCGGTGTAATATAATCGAAAAAATCTTCATGACTCCCGCTGGGAAGGTACTCATGCTCCAGTCCATTGATTATCGGTTTAAAGGTCCTCATGATACGGTAAAGATAAATCAGGTTGAGAATTTCACACATACCATCAGAGGCTCTTTTGATGACTCCATAAGTGGCGAGTTCATTGATAATATCATCGTCCATGTTGAAGTCCACACCTTCATCCCGCGCCATGATACGCATGAGAACGCTTTCAAAGCGTGGATTTTTTCGGATGTTGGTTGTCAGATGCTCAATGTTAGTATTCTGTCCATGAAGAAACTCAGTGTGTGCCTCTGAAAAGTGCGTCAGGGTAATCGGCTCGGTTTTCGGAACCTGCAATTCTTCTGTGAGAATCTGTGCGAATCGGTTAACAAGGACGGGTTGCCCGGCCGTCTGCTTATGAATGGATTCTATAACTTCTGGGACAAAGGCTTGCCCGACTTCGTCTGTATACTGTTCCAACAATTCCTGCACCTGTTCAAGCGTAAAGTTGGGGAGATGAAATTCATCTTGGATATTGAAAGGCGAAATAGACCGGTCGTAATTAAGTTGCGCAATACTTTTTACGCCAATGATGCCGACGCTGTGTGGGCATCGGGGTTTACCGGCAATATAGATATGGCGGAGGGTATGAAGAAAATCACTCAGGGCAGCCTGCGGAATGCCGTCGAATTCGTCAATAATGAAGACGAATTTCTGGGGTGTTAGCACCCGTTCAAGGCGTCTAAAAAACCTTCTCAGTGTGTGAGGGTTCGTTAGTTCCGTATCCGCCAGCAATTGAATTAAAGCCTCAGTCGGTGTTCCACCGCGTCGCTGGAACAAGTTCTCAATTTCCTCGCAAATATCTTGGTAAAGGTTGGCATAAAAATCGGCAACAGATGTATTCTTATACACATCGAAATTCAGTGGAATTGGGAAGTAGGCTGCTGGTGAAGCGGCTTCTGCTTCAATGCCAGAATCCGCTACGAGTACGTCAAGGGCACGTCGAAAGAAGGTGGTTTTACCTGTTTGACGCGGCGCGAAGATAACGACATAACGTCCCTCTTCAACACGTTTGATAAAATCGGCGATCTCGTCGGAACGTGAAACAACGTAGTGTTCTTGAGGATTGACGGGACCTTGTGTTCCAAAACGTCTCATTTTCTGATCCTTTCCGCTAAACTCCTGGTTCTTGATTGTATCACATCGGGTCGATGCAGTCAACGCTAAATACCCACAATTCCAGGGCAATTCAGTTTTCCTGTAGGATAGAACTCCGATTCTTGGGGAAACCTCCAAGCAAAAACACCCTCCTTCCGTAGGAGCGAGCTGTGGCTCGCGACTTTCTTCAAAAATCCACGAAAATAGCGAAAACAATAGTGAATTAGAAAAATACTTTTACACTTTATTAATACGACGGGCGATGAAGGGTTTCCCTACTACAAACGCTCCCTCGTTAAGGGTAGATGTAAACATAATTGTAAATTTCACCATAAATGACTTTATCCTCATTGAGGCGTTGTTCGAGTTGAACAGAATCACTGGAAATGAATAGGCAGATTATCCTACGTTGCGAAGTCATGCACCCATTCATCCGGAAACCGTGTCTTTAAATTATGAGAGGGTCTTACGTATCACGTTTAAAAGGGATGGCATTATGTGCGAAAGGGATGTTGCAAATATGCGTCCCTCGCGCTCGAATGCATAGAACAGACTTTGAAGGGAAAATAAGGATGCAAGCGATCATTTTATGCGGCGGACTCGCGACGCGGTTGGGCAATACTACGAAAACTGTTCCTAAAATTCTGCTTGAGATTAGTGGTAAAACGGTTTTGGAGTGGCAGATCCAACTCCTAAGGGATGTGAATGTTGAAGAGGTTATCCTTGCGTCGGGTCATCTACACAATGCGCTTTATGCGCGCGTAGGTGATTACTACGCAGGTGTCAAGGTCAGATACGCCAGAGAGGAGAAGCGGCTTGGCACAGGTGGCGCGATTCGGAATGCTATGGAATACGTTAGCACATCCCCTTTTTTTGTTTTGAATGGGGATGTACTGCTTTCCAACTTCTCACTTCGTAAGATGTTAGTGAACTTCCACCAAGACATGGTAGGGCTTCTGCTGGGTGTGCGTGTTGATGACATTCGTTCCTACGGTGAAATTGTGTCGGATGACGATGGGAAAGTTACAGCCTTCCGCGAGAAACAGCCTGTTTATCGCTTTGGTTACATTAACAGTGGTGTGTGCCTTTTCAACCAGACTATTGTTGAGGCTTTTCCTGAAGACCGGGATAATTTCTCAATCGAACGGGATGTTTTTCCGAAGGTCTCTAATCTTTACGCCTTACAAACCGATGCGGATTGGATTGACATTGGCGTTCCAGAGCGGCTAGCGTATGCACGAGAACACTTCCAAAACGGAGACTTTCAATGAATCTTGACATATTTAGGGCGTATGATATTCGGGGCATTTTTGGTGTTGACTTTCAACCGACAGATTTTTATCAAATTGCCCGTGCGTTTGTCGATCACTTCCAACCAAAAATCGTTGCTTTGGGACACGATGTCCGAAAAAGCTCACCGGTGCTGTTCCAAAAAGTTGCTGAAGGATTAATAGATTCCGGGGTCAAGATCCTTAACCTTGGTCGGATTTCGACCGATATGCTCTACTTCGCTGTTGTGCACTACCAAGCAGATGGTGGCATTGTCATCTCCGCCTCTCACAATCCAGCTGAATATAACGGTATGAAACTCGTCCGCTGGCATGCCGCACCGATATCCGCTGATACAGGTCTTTTTGATATTCGCAATGCTATTGAAAACCCAACGCTATCTGGGAAACAAAAAACACACTGCCGTGCAATCCCTGAGCCTGTTCCATTTCTGGATGCCTACCTAAAGCACCTAAGTTCATTTACAGACTTACAGAAGCTCTCCAGCAAGCGGATTGTCATCAATGCCAATAGTGGGCTTGCTGGACAGATTGCAGAACGCCTGTTAGCAGAAACACCTATCCAGATATGCGAGCAGTTGTTTACCCAACCCGATGGTACATTCTCCAAGATTCCCGCTGGCAGACCTGATCCCTTGAGACCTGAAAATCGGGAATTAACCACAGAGGCGGTTAAACGAACAAAGGCAGATTTGGCAGTCGCATGGGACGCAGATGCCGACAGATGTTTTTTCTTTGATGAAGACGGGGCATTCGTCGAAGGTTGTTATATTACGGCGTTGCTTGCCGAAAAACTCCTTGAAGAAAAAGGAGAACGGACTGTCATCTTTGATCCAAGAGCCGTCTGGGCGGTAGAGAACGCCGTTGTCTCCGCGAATGGCACGCCGCTTCTCAACCGATGCGGACACTCGTTTATTAAAGCCCGCATGCAAGAAACTGGCGCACTCTTCGCCGGAGAAGCGAGCGGACACTACTACTTCAGAGAGAATTTCTATACAGATAACGGGATGATTCCCTTATTGCTCATCCTTGAATACCTCAGTGCAAACCGGACATCACTCGCTGAATCTGTTAACCGTTTCCGATCGGCATATCCAGTTTCAGGTGAAATCAACTTTTCCTTTGAAACCGAGCGTCATAAGCGAAATGCTATGGGGGTCGTCCAACAAGAAATATACGCTTTGGGGAACCATCCTTGTATTGAAATGCCTGTTGACGGTTTGTCGGTTAGATTCCAAACGGGTTTCCGCCCACTTACTGCGAATAGTCATGAACACGGTAATTGGCGCTTTAATCTCCGAGAATCGAACACTGAACCCTTGTTACGACTCAATGTTGAAGCTATCGGAAGCGAGAATCTCCTTATTGAACAAACGATGAGAGTTAGTGAAAAACTTCAGAGTCTCGGGGGTAGCAGAGAAACGGGGTTTCGCTGGGAAAAGGAATAGTTTGTAAATTGTACATTTAATGCTGGTATATCCGCGTTTTCTGTTAGTTTGATGTAGTTGAGTTTGTATATTTTCTCTAAATCTTGCACCCCTTGCCTGAATATGTTGTGTCCTTAATTTTAAAAGCACAATCATAAAGAACAAAAAGATTGGAGGAAAACGTGTTTGATTTCCCAAGAGTTTTACACCGACTTTACCTCTTTGAAGAAGATGGTGTCCTTTATGCGGCAGATATCGAGAAAGCACGGGTCATAGAGATTTCCGCCGTGATGGTTGACATCTTGAAACTGGCAGAAGAGCAGAGGAATGAGGAAATTGTTCAGACGTTGAATACCTCTTATTCAGAGGCCGAGATTTATGAGGCGTTTGAGAGATTTGTGGAATTTGAAAGGGAAGGCTTGCTATTCAATCGGGGTGAAAATCTCAGAGAAACTTTCGCTATAGAAAGTAAACGGCGAAAGTTGCTTGTTGTGATACCTAACATTACCACTGACTCGTTCTTTGATATTGAAACGTTATATGCCGGAACAAACATGGCACTGTCTTACATGTTTGAACATCTCACCAAATACGTAGATCTCCATTTTGCGGGCAACCAAAATCGAAAATTAGCCGACAACGTGTATGAAGTTGACATTAGGGTGTCTGACTTTGGTAAACTCAGTCGAAGCATCAACGAAACCTATTTCGGTATTCTTACCTTACATCGCGACCACGAGACATGGCTACTCCCCCTCTATCAACACAGGGAACTGCCGCCTATTCTTGTCCAATGCCACGCCCCACGCGGACATGGTGGAAACGCAATCAACTCAATGTTGCGGCATTACGCGGCGATGCGAGATTTTGATGCTTTTACCGCACCATCGGATTATGTCCGGGATTTCTATGCAAATTACGTCTGGGATCCCAGTTTCTTTAACACTTTGCCCAACGGTGTAGATTCTGCTCTGTTCTGTCCGATGGAGAAAGAAACAGCAAAAAAGGAACTTGCCAAACATGTAGGAGACAACCGAATCCTGACGACTCCCACAGTCGGCTATCTCTCGCGGGTGCAATCAGAAAAAGGGGCATCTGTCTACTTGAAACTTGCTGAGTTGAATCCGCACTTGTTGTTTTTAATTGCGGGACCACACTTCGGAAGATATCAATTGCGGGAACTCCCTGATAATCTCGTTTATGCTGGATTCCACCCGCGCGAGAAGTTGCCGATGGTCTATAACGCATTTGATGTCTACTGTTTCCTTTCAATGTCAGGCGAGGAAACCTTTGGATTGACGGTGCTTGAAGCGATGGCGTGTGGCGTTCCACCGATCGTTCCCAATTTTGATGGTGTGCCTTCAGTCGTCGGGGATGCAGGATTAATCGCCGATGCTGAGAATTTTGACCAAGATATAGGTCCTCTCGTGAGTTACCCGTCCCCGATAGATTTTTCGGAGAAGATTAACCTACTATTGAGCAACGATGGCATGAGGCAAACACTGTCCCAAAAAGCGAGAAAACGCGCGCTATCGTTTACTTGGGATAAAACTGCACAACGTATTATCCAATTCTTTGAATCACTTCACGAAAAAAGGCAACTTGTGAGTCCAAATAAACTCTTGAATGCCTTCGCCCCTGACATTGAAGTATCAAACCCGAAGCAACATCATCTCAAATACAAATCCATCCTGTTGAGTATGAACAAGCACTACCAACGTTCTCTAATGGGAGATGCCCTCTATTCCCAGCGTGTTGAGGAAGGACTTGCGATAACTCTTTTGAGAAACCATACAGCAAGAGAAGCAGAGGCACTTCTTGCTGTATTCATCGAAGATCAATCAGAGGCGAGAACAATTCTTCAAAGCGTTCGTGGCTTAATCCATGCAACCGCTTAAGAAAATGGAGGCGAATAGACTATGACACTTCACGCTCACTACCGCCTGAACCGACACCGTAAATTTGAACAAGAGGGTCGGAAATATGTCGCGGATCTTGAAGCGAACGATATCGTTCAAGTCAACGATGTAGAATGGGAAATTCTGAGCCGCTATGGAACACAGACGCAATACCAAATCGTTGAGGCACTCAAGGAAAAATATAAAGTCGAATCTATCTTTGATGGGATTGAACGTTTGGAACGGCTTGGGCAGCAAGGCTCCCTTTTAAGCACAATAGATGGAGCAGCGAAACAAACGACTGATAGTTGGAAACAGAAGAAAAAGAAACCAAAGTTGTTGGTGCCGTTCCACTTTACAAACGAGAAAACATCTCTGGACTATACAACGAATCTGAATCGCTATCAACTACTGACGCACTTGACCCAATTCGCAGACTTGGAAACACTTACTTTTTCCAAAGCAGGAGAAGAAGCCTCAAAACCGCAGGACTTTCAAAGTTATGGGGATATCCGGATTCGGGATATAGAGACAGAAGAAAGCAGTGCCTTCGGTCCAGCGTGGTATGCGATGGATGGATACGACGGTATTTTACTCCTCTCTCAATTTTTGACAGACGACCTCTTATACTATCAGCTTCCCGATGTACCAATTGTTTACTGTATAGAAGATGTTCAGAAGTTACAAGGTTCAACACTTGAAACATCTCTAAATATCTATGCCCTCCAAAACGCAAAGGACACGTTAGTCGTCAGAGCCTCGTGGGTAAAGGAGTGGCTCATGGAGTATGGTGTTCCGAGTGGAAGTGTCCGTGTTGTTCCGAATGGTATCAACGTCGGTGAACCGATAGGTAAGCCCTTGGCGAAACAACATACCGCCGTGCTCTTTGAAAAACCGATATTTGCACAACAACCCGTGGTAGGGGTTATTTCTGGATTTGCACCCAACTTTGGGGTAAAATTTATTTCCGCGTTCGCTCGTGCCAATCCACAACTTGCGATTTTTGTCTACGATCCGTTCTTGGCAGAATATTACACAAATCCACCGAGCAACGTGGTAATATTTAGGGCAGATGATGAGGAGACGCACTCTATACTACCCATCTTCTTTCAGGCACTTGATCTCGTCTGTTTCCCCGCAATTCTGGGAACACCGCTTTCGTTGGTATTAGAGGCGATGGCTTATGGAACTCCCTGTGTCGCTATGACGAAATATGGAATTCCACCAGAGGTTTTGGGAGCGGGTACTGCCGTGAAGTCAGAAGGACATGATTTTAGTAATTTTCGCGTCCCCATCTCTGAGTTATCCAACACGATAAATCAGTGGTTAAAACCTTCTCATACACGCACTGAATGCGAAAACGCCGCAAGAAGTTTGGCTCAGAAATTTACTTGGGAACAAGTAGCACAAGAAATCACTGAATCTATTGAAGAAGGACATCGGCAAAAAATGAATGCTTTCAGAAGCGAAAGAAATGTGTCCCCGTCGGTTTTCTGCCGTCGGTATGATCCAGGGTCTGGAACCACCGAATCCAGCGTATATCGCCTGAGGACTCATAGATATGACTGCCTTCAAACCGCCTTGGCAGAAACATTGGCGGAACAGCACACATCTGCTGAAGTCGAGGCAGTTTTCAAGCATTTCCAAGGGAAAGGCTTCACTTCCGTAGCGAATGAATTCGTCTTGGAAATGGGTTTCCCAACTACAGTTGGGAAGTCAATCTTGCCGGAATAGAAGCACCGGTAGAAAGGAGAAAAACCGAGATGAAAAAGAATCTCCGCGGTAAAATCCGCGAATTCGTCCAATCCGAAGAAGGCAAAGTGGGGGTTAAATCCCCACTGACCCTCGGTGTGGCAACTGGTGGAATCCTGCTTGCGCAGACAGTTATTGGACCATCAGTTGAAGCAGTGATGGGCGACTGTAAGGTTCACGCTGACTGTCCTCCTGGGTATTTCTGTCGTGAGCACATCCCCATTGGCGAGGAACTTATTGGAACATGTATGTAATAACATCAATGTAGATTGTAGTATAGACTGCTAGAATCTTGTTGATTTCCCAGCGTGTGGTAGCGAAAGCTACCACACACTACCCCATGTGTTGTGTATATTATGTCCCTTGAGCCATTATCAGAGGAATATCCGATGAGATTTATATCCACTTTTCGCATTCTCACGCTGGTGCTGCTGTATGCGAACATTTTTTCAGTTTTCGCAAAAGCCCCGACGACTCCGAAAATCCTGTTCACCTCCGCACGCGATGGTAATTACGAAGTCTATCTCATGAATCCTGACGGCACGGAACAGGTGAATCTAACACAACATCCCGCAAATGATTTGCAAGCCGTCTGGTCCCCGACCGGTGAACAGATCCTTTTCGTCTCCAATCGCAGAGACCTTCGTCCCAGGGGCACTCGAGACCTGTATCTCATGGCACCTGATGGATCCAACGTCCGAAGCGTCTTCAAGAGAAAAATAGAAACTTGGAGAGTATCTCCAACCTGGTCTCCTGATGGCAAACAGATCGCTTACACGAACGTAAACTGGGATGCCCGCGAGTTCCTTATCTACATCGCGACCTTTGGGGAACAAGAAGAGGAACTCTTCATGAATGGCTCTGATCCGGCATGGTCTCCTGATGGGACAGAAATAGCGTGTTCTGTGGGTGGTAGAGTTACACTTGTCAACATCCACACACGAAAGCAAGAACGACTCCTACCTAAGAAAGCAATGTTTTGGCAAAATCATCCATCTTGGTCGGCTACAGGAGACAAACTTGCCTTTGCTTGGAATAACAACCCCTTACCGCGCCTCTTGCCGGGTGAACCTGTGCCGATAGCATGGGCGAATAAACAGACAATTTACATTGTCAACCGTGATGGTACTGAGCTTCAGCAACTGGTGGATGAAGCGGGCCCCAATGCATGGTCTTCTGAGTTATCGCCAGATGGAGCGGAAGTGCTTTATACACAGGAAATTAAGGAGCGGAGCCAAATCTTCAAAGTTGATGTGAACAGCCGGATTTGGACGCAGTTGACGCATATTGGGATGCCCAGATTCGGGAATTTTGGCGGTGATTGGTTTGATCCGGCATATGCGTTGCCGGTTTCACCACAACCACAGTTGCTAACGACAACATGGGGGGAAGTGAAAAGGAAATAGTCCTGTAGATTTATCACCTTAAAAATACTTTAGCAGTGATAGTATTCAAAATGTTAGAGCTGCTGAAGTCATATTTGCTTTCAAGCGTTTCCAAGGGGAGGGCTTCACTCCCGTAGCGATAGTATTCGTCTTGGAGATGGTGTTCCCAACGCTGTTTGGGAATCCAATCTCGCCGGAAGAGAAGCACCGGCAGAAAGGAGGAAAACCGAGATGAAAACAAATCTCCGCGGTAAAATCCGCGAATTCGTCCAGTCTGAGGAAGGTAAGGTGGGGATAAAATCCCCATTGACCTTGGGTGTAGCAGCAGGAGGTGTCTTGTTAGCACATGCTGTTGTCGGCACGCCACAGACGGAAGCGGCTGGATGCATGGAGGACTGGGAATGTGGTCCAGGGAAGAAGTGTTATGGTCCTTTGGACCCCCATGGATCATGTGGCAGTGCATAATGTTAACGTAGATTGTAGGGGTCTATGTCACAATCTACATTGACATTCCAACGTGTGGTAGTTTTTACTGCCACACGCTTCAAAACGTAAGACATACTACAGTTCTTGTGTAATATCGGAGGGATAAGTATGAAACGCATACTCATTTTTTCCATGTTCAGTCTGATGTTAGGGGACACATTCGTTTATCTTATATTGGCAAAAGCACCGACGGTTCCAAAAATCCTATTCACCTCCTCACGAGATGGGAATCGGGAGATATACACTATGAACCCTGATGGCTCTGAACAGGTGAATCTCACACAGGGTCCCGCAGACGATCAACAAGCCGTCTGGTCTCCAACGGGTGAGCAGATCCTTTTCGCCTCCAACCGAGGGCATAAGGTCTGGGGCACTTGGGATTTGTACCTTATGGATCCAGATGGAAACAACATTCGACGCGTCTTTAAGAAAGAAACTTACAGAAATTCCCCGAGGTGGTCTCCAGATAGCAAACGCATCGCTTACCAGAACTCAAACTGGGACGCTGGAGAAACCCATATCTACATCGCGACCTTGGGTGAACAAGAGGAGAAACGCATTGTTGAAGGCTTTGCTCCCACTTGGTCAACGGATGGGATGGAACTTGCTTATGTCGCTTATATCTTAGATGCCCGCCGACTTATGCTGATTGACATCCGCACCCGAAAACAAGAACGTCTTCTGCCCAGGAAAGCAATGTCTTGGCAAAATAATCCATTTTGGTCAATTGCCGGAGACACACTCGTTTTTTCTTGGAATAAAAATCCACTACCGCCGAATCACAGACCAGGTATAGATCGTTTCCCTCGCGAATGGGAAAAAAAGGAGACAATCTACAGTATCAACCGTGATGGCACAGATCTCCAGCAACTTGTCGATGAAGCGGGTCCCGAGGCAGTAAATCCTGTGTTATCGCCAGATGGAAATGAACTTCTTTATACACAGGAAATGAATGGGCGTCAACAAATCTTCAAAATCGACATAAATACGGGTGTTAAGATGCAGTTGACGCATATCGGGCAATTTTTTCAAGCAAATGCTGGTGGCGATTGGTTTGATCCGGCGTATGCGTTGCCGGTTTCACCCCAACCACAGTTGCTAACGACAACATGGGGGGAAGTGAAAAGGAAATAGTACTGTAGATTTATCACCTTAAAAATACTTTAGCAGTGATAGTATTCAAAATGTTAGAGCTGCTGAAGTCATATTTGCTTTCAAGCGTTTCCAAGGGGAGGGCTTCACTCCCGTAGCGATAGTATTCGTCCTGGAGATGGTGTTCCCAACGAGAGTTGGGAAGTCAATCTTGCCGGAAGAGAAGCACCGGTAGAAAGGAGAAAAACCCAAATGAAAAAGAATCTTCGCGGTAAAATCCGCGACTTTATGCGATCCGAGGAAGGCAAAGTCGGGATTAAATCCCCACTGACACTCGGTGTCGCAACAGGTAGTCTTCTACTGGCACAAGCCGTTGTTGGCACACCACAGGCTGAGGCAAACGGTCAATGCTGGGAGGACGATGACTGTATGAAACCCGAACATTGTCATAGTGTTGATTGGGTATGGATGATACCAGGTACTTGCTACTAAGGATTGGTATTGTATACTGATGAGGTTGTCTTCCAAACCGAAGGGAACCTCATCAATTCCCCATTCAAGGTTATGCCTGGGCGTGGGTGTTTAATATGGAATTAACTCAATTTTTAAGTATGGGTCAGCCACTCTCTTTAAAATGAAAAGCAGCAAAAATCAAGTTAGTTTGATTGGTATAGACAGATATAATGAGTTCATATTGAAGAAATCTCAGCAGACCTGAGGAGATAATATCCATTGAAGTTCGGTATGATGTAGCATAGGAGGAACGTTGTATGAGAATGATAAAGTTGTTAATCCTTTTCCAATTTAATGTGTTGGTCCTGAATGTAAGCGTTTTTTCGGTTTACGCAAAAGCCCCGACGACCGCCAAAATCCTGTTTACCTCCATACGTGATGGTAATCGTGAAATCTACATCATGAGTCCCGATGGGTCTGAACAACTAAGGTTAACACATCATCCCGCAAATGACCTGAAGGCTGTCTGGTCCCCGACAGGTGAGGAGATTCTTTTCATCTCCGATCGCGATGGTGTCCGCGATCTCTACCTGATGGACGCAGATGGATCCAACGTCCGGCGCGTCTTCAAGAGAGAAGCGGATAGAGGATTTCCGAGTTGGTCTCCCGATAGCAAACAGATTACTTACACGCACATGCGCTGGAACGTTAAAAGGTACCCTATCTACATCGCAACCCTTGGAGAGCAGGAAGAGGAGGAACTCGGTGTGGATGGGCTTTTTCCAGCATGGTCTCCGGATGGCACGGAAATCGCTTACTCTATATTTGCTCGAATTACAATTATCAACGTCCGCACACGAAAACAAAAACAACCCTTATTAACGAAAGAAGCGGATTGGCAACTTCAGCCGTCTTGGTCTGCTGTGGGAAACAAAATCGCCTTTTCTGGGCACAAGGATCCGCCATTACCACCGGACCGGATGCCGGGTGATCCTTTCCCTCCGGGATGGGAGGATAAGCAGACCATTTTCATTATAAACAGCGATGGCACGGGTCTCCAACAACTCGTTGATGAAGCCGGGCCCAAGGCACAGTATCCAGAGTTATCGCCAAATGGGGAGGAAGTCCTTTATACACAAGAAATTAACGGTCAGTTCCAAGTCTTCAAAGTCGGTGTGAACAGTGGGATTCGGACGCAGTTGACGCATATCGCCGGGTGGAATACTGGTGGGGATTGGTTTGATCCTGCGTATGCGTTGCCGGTTTCACCACAACCACAGTTGCTAACGACAACATGGGGGGAAGTGAAAAGGAAATAGTACTGTAGATTTATCACCTTAAAAATACTTTAGCAGTGATAGTATTCAAAATGTT
>Ga0209022_1000347_pt1 | contig 60650 bp, 49 predicted proteins | sample PinacodermPK_FD_187300 | JGI IMG/M metagenome (GOLD analysis project Ga0209022, IMG submission 187300) | Host-associated microbial community of the marine sponge Aplysina aerophoba from Gulf of Piran - sponge pinacoderm, lysed by proteinase... | ecosystem: Host-associated > Porifera > Sponge >... | reverse complement strand
CTGATGGGCCAGTTCTCTCGCCAAGGCGTGCAGATCGGGTGGGAAGTCGATCGTTGTCCGCATCTCTGCATCATATCATCACTTCATCAACAGGGTTCAGGCGATCTCGAGGCCGCGGCGCTCGGCAGTGGCCAGCGCCGCGGCGGGGCGGCTCGGGGACACCAGGAGAGCGGTGAGCGACCGCTCCTCGCTGTGATTGCGGCCGATCCTCACGCCGGCCTTCACGGGCTCGGCGAGGCGCAGCTCCAGAGCCATGCCGAATGCGTGGGCGGTGAGGTCGGTCGCAGCGGTGTCGGCGCGCGCCGGGCCGATCGAGGCGACGCTTCGACGGCCCAGGGGCAGAGGCTCGGCCACCGCCAGATGGTCGTGAACCACCAGCCCGTTGGGCACGAAGACCAGCCATCGCAGGGCCAACCGGAACAGGGAGTGCGCCGCCAACGCGGCCGCGGGCAGCCCGACCGAGGCAGCCGCTATCCCCGCCGCCCAGCCCTGGTCGGCCAACAGCACGGGCCCGGCTGCCACGCCGGCCACCGAGATCCCCCACAGGGGAGCCACCAGCGCGCCGATCACGGGTGCGGGCGGGCGCAGCAGGAAGCGGCGCTCGTCGCCGTAGCTGGACGCGTCCACCTGGGCCTCCGCGTAGGCCGGCTGCACCACCACGACCGCGCCGAGCAGCCCTGCGGCGAGCCCGACGACGACGGCGGGTTCGTACGACGGAGCGAGCGCCACCAACAGGGCCCCGGCGGGCACCCCGATGCGGACCACGGTCAGCGCCCGAGGCCCCGGCAGCACGATCGCCGCCAGCACCAGGACGTAGGCGAGCCACATCACCACGATCACCGTCGTGTGGGCTGCGCCGCCGTCGGGGCGCAGCACGGGATGGACCAGGTCACCGATCAGGGCGCACACACCGACAACCAGCCAGACTGCCCCCGCGCCGGCGCGCAACGCCGACGCGATCCTGGCCCGGGTCCTCTCGGCCTGCCGCGTGTCGCCTCGCACGGCCGAAGTATGGCACTGGACGGATGCTGTGGAGGCCGCAGGCCTGTCACTGCGGAGATGTAGTCTCCCGAAAATGGCCGACACCGACACGCCTACCGACACGCCCGAGGCAGCCCCAGCCGTCGAGGACGGCGGGCCGGACGCGTCGAGAGTCTCTGTGCGTGCCTCCGCCGCAGACGGCGTCGGACCCGACGACTCGGACCGTTCGGTGCCGGTCGGATCTGCGGCCCGGGTCCGGGAGCTGCAGGCGTCGCTCAACCATCACTCGGCGCGGTACTACGCCGGCAAGCCGGAGATCCCTGACGGTGACTTCGACGCGTTGCTGGCTGAGCTGAGGGCACTGGAGGACCGGCATCCCGAACTGGTCCACTCCGGTTCACCCACCCAGCGGGTGGGCGCCCCGCCCGACACCGCCTTCGCGCCGGTGAACCACGAGCCCCCGATGATGTCGTTGCACAACGCTCTCGACTTGGGCGAGTTGCGGGCCTGGAACGAGCGGGTGCGTCGAGCCTTGGCCGCCACCGCGGCGGCAACGCCCGGCGCCGACGGGGAGTTGGCGACCGAGGAAGCGCAACCTGTCGACGACGCGAAGCTGGCCGGTGTGGCCTCCAGCGCCCGCGCTGAGCCGCTGTTCGCGTCGGAGGATGTGCAGGCCGTCGACACCGCGGTTGCGGCTGTGGGCGCCTACGCGGTGGAGTTGAAGTTCGACGGGCTGGCCATCTCGATTCGTTACGAGGACGGCGTGCTCGTGCGAGCAGCCACCCGGGGCGACGGCCGCACCGGCGAGGACGTCACCCACGCGGTGCGCACCATCGCCGACGTTCCGATCCGTCTGAAGGCGCCGGACGAGAACGAGCCGATCCCGGCCGTGCTGGAGGTGCGGGGCGAGGTGATCCTGCGCCTGTCCACCTTCGAGGCGCTCAACCACCGCCAGGCCGAGCGGGGCGAGAAGGCCTATGTGAACCCCCGCAACGCGGCGGCGGGCTCCCTGCGCCAGAAGGACGCCAGGGTGACGGCCGAGCGGGGCCTGTCGTTCTGGTGCTACCAGCTCGGCTATGCCGAGGGCGCCCCGGCCTTCGGTTCCCACACACAGACGCTCCAATGGCTGGCGTCGCTGGGCCAGCCCGTCAACGAGCACTCGGTGTGCTTGGAGGATCTGGCCGCGGTGGAGGCCCACGTCACCGACTTCGAGCGCCGCCGCCACGACTTCGACTACGAGTTCGACGGCCTGGTGGTGAAGGTCGACGATCTCGGACTTCAGGCCAGCCTGGGAGTGGACGCCAAGGCGCCCCGCTGGGCGATCGCCTACAAGTTCCCTCCCGAGGAGCGCACCACCAGGCTGCTCGACATCGAGGTGTCGATCGGCCCGTCCGGGCAGGCCACCCCGTTCGCCCGGCTGGAGTCCGTGTTCGTCGGCGGGGTGACGGTGGCGACGGCCACGCTGCACAACGAGGACCAGGTGACGGCCAAGGATGTCCGGCCCGGCGACACCGTGATCGTGCGGCGGGCCGGTGAGGTGATCCCCGAGGTGGTCGGGCCGGTGCTGTCCGAGCGGCCGGCCGGCTCCGAGCCGTGGGTGTTCCCGCGGGACTGTCCGGTGTGCGAGCAGCCGCTGCAGCGGGCCGAGGGCATGTCGGCCACGCAGTGCGTCAACTACCAGTGCCGCCGCCAGATCCGGGGCCGCATCGAGCACTTCGTCGGCCGGGCCGCGATGGACATCGAGTTCCTCGGCGAGCGCAACATCGACCGGTTCGTCGGCGAGGGGCTGCTGGGCGACGTGGTCGGGCTGTACTCGCTCGACTTCGAACGCATCGAGCAGATGGAGGGCTTCGGTAAGGTCTCGGTGAACAACCTGCGCCGTTCCATCGAGGCCAGCAAGCAGCAGCCCCTGTCGCGTCTGCTGTTCGCGCTGAGCATCCCCGAGATCGGCCAGGTCAACGCTCGGGTATTGGCCGCCGCGTTCGGCGACGTCGACGCCATCCTGACCGCCGATGAGGAGGCCCTGGCCGAGGTCGAGGGGTTCGGACCGATCATCGCGAAGTCGGTGCGGGCCTGGTTCGACGACGCGCACAACTGCGAGCTCATCGAGGGGCTGCGGGCGGCCGGGCTGCGCATGGAGGTCGACGAGCCCGGCGGCGCGGAGGCCGGCGAGGCCCTGGCCCAGACTCTGGCCGGCATGTCGGTGGTGGTCAGCGGCACGCTGGAGGGCTTCAGCCGCGACGGGGCCAAGCAGGCCGTCGTGGCCAGGGGCGGGTCGTCGCCGGGCTCGGTGTCGGGTCGCACCACCGCTCTGGTGGTGGGCGCGGACCCCGGTGCCTCCAAGGTGCGCAAGGCCGAGTCCTCCGGTGTCCCCGTGATCGACGAGGCCGCATTCCGGAAGCTGTTGGAGACCGGCCGACTCCCCTAGGCGCGATCCCCGCGGGCCTCCGCCACCGTGTCGCATGGGCGATGTAGGTTCAGGCCCGTGACTCTGTCGGGCCCATCCTCGACGCCGCGCCGCGGCAGAGGCGCCCGCCAACCAGACACGGACGCTGGTCATGTCGCCCTCGCTGAGGAGCGCACATCATCCGAACCCGAGCAGCTCACACGTCGCTCGGACACCGAGCGGCGGAAGTTGAGGGAGGTGGCGGGAGCCAACGGCCGCCAGTCGCGGCTGTTCGATCCTCCCGCCGGGCTCTCCCCGCCCCAGCCCAACGGCGAACACCTGCCGACCGAACCCACTGATCCGGACTTGGCTGATGACAACTTTCAGGCTCGGGCGGTGCGGCAGGGGCGCAAGGCCCAGGAGTTGGCCTGGGTCGTGCTGGCCGAGAGCGGATTCTGTGACATCCAGGAGAGGGTGTCGCTCGACGGCGGCGTCGAGGTCAACTATTCGGCGCTGGACCAGCGGGGCCACCGATGGCTGTTCGACGTGTCGGGTGCCTTCAGCGTGACGCAACGTCCCGGGCTTCGCCGCACGGACACGCTGTGGAAATCAATCGGGAGGGCGGCCGTCCTGCACTCGCGGCCTGTTAGGGAGCCGCTGGTGCTTCTGACCACCGACCGCCCGGCCCCGAACAGCGCCGGGCAGAGTGCCCTCGATGCGGTCACCGGCGCGGGCAAGCCGATCCGCGCCGTGATCGAGATGGGAGACCTCGAGGACTTGGAGCGTCTCGGCCGCCTCGCCAGCGGCGACGTGTAGGGTCGGTGACGGTAGCGCTCGTCTACGGGGAATCGCAGATCGGCTCGGGTGATCGGCGGCCCACCGCTCGATGCTCGATGGCTGACGACCGCATCAAGCTCACCGCATTAGCGACGGCTTCGGGGTATGACTGGGCGACCCTCGCGATCCGCTACAGACAGAAGCGCCCTCGTTCGCGTCGGAGACGGATCCGTACATGGCACAGGCCAGCGCGTGAACCGGGTCCGTAGGTGCCGCCGAGGCCGAGAATCGCCCCACTGCCTTATTATGGCGGTCCCAGGTCGAGGTCCTATCTGGGCGTCGTCGGGGCTGTCGCGGCCGCTGTGGTCTAATCTTCGTTAGCAGCTTGTTGGCTGGCTGATGGGGCAATCGAGTGGTCATGGTGGGCGACGTGTACTGGAGAGGTCGCTCATTGGCCTGTCGCAGGTCGCGGTGCTTGCCCCGGAGGACCGCGACGCCAGCGCCCGGTGAGCCTCGGGCCTGGCCGCGGGCACAGCGGGCTTGGTAGCCATCCCACTCTGGGTACCGGGCCGGCTGCCTGAAGTCTTTTTATATTGAGGGTACAGATGTTGGGAATCTTCGATGGCGTCTGTTCGCGAGCCCGAAACCGGAGTCACAATGCTGGCATTTGAACCTTGCGCACGGTAGAGTTCTGATGTGCGAATTGAGTTTCACTACCGCGAGGATCCTCAGCTCCAGAGTCGGTGTCGTACGGGACATGTAGCTTCGTGCCGTGATCCTCTACGGTTTCCTGACCATGCTGCCCAGCCACGCGGCCAACGTCCGCTGGCCTGACGGGCCGTGAGTGCGCCAAACGGGCGTAGGCGGAGCACATCTACGTCCAACTTCGGTGTGAGCCGCCGCGAGGCGCACGACGCCTCGGCGTTCTACGAGCGGTTCCCGGTGCCGGAGATCTGCGACGACGACAAGATTGCGCTCCATGCGAGCACCGACTGTCTCTGGGTGGGCGACGCCCGGAACATGGACGTGTACGGCGACGTAGCGGACGACTCGGTCGCGCTCGTCGTGACCTCGCCGCCGTACTACGCGGGCAAGGAGTACGAGCAGGCCGTAGGGCAGGGCCACGTTCCCGCCAGCTACGTCGACTATCTGAAAATGCTGGAGGAGGTCTTCAGAGAGTGCGTGCGCAAACTGGAGCCGGGCGGACGGATCGCGGTGAACGTCGCCAACCTGGGGCGGCGTCCCTATCGCTCCCTGTCCGCAGATGTGATCGCGATTCTGCAGGACCGGCTGCGACTGCTGCTGCGTGGTGAGGTGGTTTGGCAGAAGGCCAAGGGCGCTACCGGCAGCTGCGCGTGGGGCAGCTTCCAGCGGCCCGGAAATCCCGTGCTGCGAGATCTCACCGAGCGGGTGGTGATCGCGTCCAAGGGCCGTTTCGACCGGGCGCGGCCGGCTGCCGCACGCGCCGAGGCGGGCCTGCCGTCGGATGGCTCCGCCTTTGTCGATGAGTTCATGGAGGCCACCATCGACGTTTGGGACATACCCCCGGCGTCGGCCACTCGCGTTGGGCACCCCGCGCCATTTCCAGTCGAACTGCCCAAGCGGCTGATCGAGCTATACACCTACCGCGGCGATCTGGTCCTTGACCCCTTCATGGGAGCTGGCACGACGGCGGTCGCTGCCGTACGCACCGGTCGCCGATACATTGGCTTCGACACTGATGCCGCGTACATCGAGTTGGCAGAACAACGACTTGACGATGAGCGGCAAGGGCTAGCCGGCCGCTCGGACGAACTGAACTGGACGGTGACGGTGCCCCCGTCTTCAAGACGCAACGGCGAGCAGCAGTTCTTCATGGACCTGGACGAATCGTCAGTGTCCTCGAACGGCAGTTCTCCTCATGTGGTCGGTACCCCGAATCCTGGTGACATGGACGACTTTCAGGCGAGGGCCGGACGGGAGGGACGAAAGGCCCAAGTGATGGCTAAGGCGATTCTGCTCCAGTGCGGCTTCCGATGCCTTGAAGAGAAGGTCAAGAAATCCTGCGGTGTCGAAGTCAATTTCGAGGCTCTTGACCAGTCGGGCCGCAAGTGGTTCTTCGACGTGTCAGGTGCTTTCAGCGTCACGCAGCGCCCCGGGTTGCGCCGTACAGACACTCTCTGGAAGGCGCTCGGCAAGGCGTCTGTGCTGCACACGGTCGAGCCGGACACCCCTGTTGTACTCCTGACGACGGATCGACCGGCGCCCAACAGTGCCGGGCACCGTGCCCTCAGATCGCTCATCGGGCCCGACAGGCCGGTCCGAGCTGTCATCCGCATGCTCTCACCCAACGATCTCCAGCAACTCGCGGGCCTCGCTCGAGGCGATTGCTGAGCCGATGAGCGATGCATCCATCGACCGCGAGCGTCGCCTACAGCGGGTCGTGTACGCTGTCATTCACGAGGATGGAGCAGAACCAGAGGTCTTGATCGCACGCGACGAAGAAGGTCTAAACCAGGCAGTCGCCCTTGAGTTGATAGCGTCCACAGATCCGAAGCGGCTAGGAAGCCACCTTACTGCCATCCGGGACGCTCTAATGGAGGGCCGCTGGGTCGACGCCCTCGTCGACTGGATGTCCGCGACCGGTCGTACAGTGGATGTGTTTCCTGACGAACCGATCCGAGAGTCGGTACACGACGAAGAGTCAATTCAACTTGAACTTAGGCTCAAGTCGATTTTTGGTCCGTTCTCAACACGCTAGCCTTGCACACGGATGGCTCACACTCGGCAACTATTCTTGTTCTGATGTCCCAAGGAATCTGATCGTAACGGTTATCTCCCGTATGTCGGTCCGTTCCAGCGCTGAACAGGGAGGAAGCGCATAGGCCTGAATCATCGTATCAATATCGTCGCCTGAGATGGAAGACGTCGGGTGGTCCGCGCGAATCTGTTTTCTGAGTTCGTTATGGACATCATCCAGATGTCCCCTATCGAGACTACGTCCTAATGCCCTAGCTTCCGATTTCTTGCGAATGCGTTCCTCCTTGATTAGGCTTCCCTCATGCCAAGACTTGCGAGCTGCGATCGCCTTCGGTAGGTAGATCATTCCACCAAGCAGAGACAGAGGCAGCAACGAAATGAGTTCAATAGGCACCTGCAATACAAGTAACGTGGGGGAAGCCATCCTGATTTCATCCACAACAGGAGGCGGGGCATAGACAGGTTCAGCCGCATGACGTCCGACTTCATTAAGTATGGCTCTCAATCCTTCCAGCAAATCGAAGAAATGGTGGATGCGTCGTCCTACCACATCTATGTTGGCAGCATGACCCTCCTCAGATACGAGAGTAAACTCAGCGTTCGCGACTTGCAGTGGCTGAGATCCTCCAAGGATTCCGACAGAGAGCAATCTCAAGTATTCGACTTCTACAATGGCAGGAGTCTGAGAGAGATCGACATCTGTAGCGAGAGATGGGATTGTCTCATTAGTCGCTGTGAATTGTACGACCATTTCATCTCCAGGTCTGGGCTTCAATCTACACAAATCATCAACCACTTCTTGATCTGAGAACTGAACAACTGCTCCGGCATCTCCTACATGTGTAATGATCCCGGCCGCAGATTGGATCCTGTCCTTCTTGTGGAATCGAATCTCTACTTCTTGGTGCGTCGGTCTGTATCTGTATCGGCTCAGCAAGGACAGATTCTCGTATGGACGATAGGAGCGGGCTACATCGTATCGATTGATGGGGATGTATCGATCAAAGCCAGTCTTCAGCAGCTTGCCAAAATGATCGATCGCCCTAGCGGACACTGGTCCATATCCGGACTGTTCCAGTGTAACGTTCAATTCCTCCAGGCGGATTGCACCATTGCGCCTGACATAGAGGTCGTATCCTGCTCGCATGTCTCGAGGCTTTGCGTTGGGCACAGCGGCTACCCCCTTCAAAGTGGATGGGGTTGTTCGACGGTGTTCTGACCAGTGGTGTCAGCGTACAGGCCGAAGTTGATGGCCGTAGGGGTCCCGGTGTAGGCCGACGGTCACAAGGCCGCCGAGCCGCCGAGAACATGGGGGTGGTGACAGCCATCGAACACTGAGGGCGGAGCCCCTCGCAGCGCCGCAGGTGCCCAACCTCGCCCCCATCATGTTGTTGAGTGGCCCTCGCGTGGCAGCGTCGGGGGCTGGTGGTGCGCACCCGGCGGCGGCCCGCCCGCATCACGCGCCAATAGCCTCACGCGAACTGACACCTAGTCTCTGACAATTCGATAGCCGGCGCGTGCGGCCTTCCATAGCTTGCGGGCGCCGTAGATCCGGTAGTTCGCCTCCCGCAATCCACCAGCACCGTCGTCATCGCCCGTTCTTCGGGTCGCCTGAAGCCAAGATCTACCTGGACACCCCACACGAGGGGGTGCCCGGATACCTCGACCTCGATGGCCGCTCCGACACGCCCCGCTACAAGCAGCAGCGTCTGATCGACAGCAGGGCTTAGGAGACCTCGAAGCACCAGCGGACGGTGTCGGACTCCTCGGGGCGGGCGATGAGCACGAATCTCGCGATCACGCAGTTCGTGTCCGGCGACAGGGCCTCGATGAGGCGGCCCTCGCCGGGCGCGAACTCGAAGCGGTTGAGGCCCTCCATGTGGTCGACCTCGGCGGTCACGTCGACGCCCTCGGTGGCGTTGTCGTTGGGGAGGATCACCATCGAGGAGAGCCGGTAGCGGGCGTCGAGGACCACTCCGACCCGCTGCTGCTGGAGCACCTCGTCGCCGGGATTGGGGATCACCCGGTCCACCGCAGGACCCGCGGTGGCGGCGCGGCCGGGGTCCTCGTCGTCCGAGCCGACCAGCGCGGCCACGACGAAGCCCGCTGTCCCCAGCAACGCGAGCGCGACGATGCCTGCCCGGATCCGCATCGGGCTGCGCAGGCGCGGCGGCGGGGAGTCGGGCCCCTGCCCGTTCGTAGCCATCTCGCAGCGCACGGTACCGGACCCTGGCCGGACCCTTGCGCACGTCCCACGGCGGTACCGTGGCGATGATGGTCTCCCCGGCAGAATCGTTGCGAGCCTTCGGCGACCGCTACCGGTTGCTGGAGTTCGTCGGCGAGGGCTCGAACGCCCGGGTCTACCTGGCTGAGGATCTGACGCTGCACCGGCGTGTCGCCCTCAAGATCCTGAAGGTCGAGATAGCCGATGACACCAGCTTCCGGGACCGCTTCGCGGCCGAGATGAGGCCGACGTCGCTGTTGAACCATCCCCGGGTCCTGCCCGTGTACGACTGGGGTCTGGACCCTCAGCCCTACTCCGTCACCGAGTATCTGACCGGCGGCAGCCTGGTCATGCTCCTGGGCGCAGGGCACCGGCTGACGCCGTCGCAGGCGCTGGCGATGGGACTGGAGGCGGCCCGGGCCCTGGTGAACATCCACGCCGGCGGCCGGGCCCACCTGGGTCTCGGGGCTTCGGCAATCCTGTTCGACTCCGGTGCCCGCCCCTACATCTCCGACCTCGGACTGTCCGCGGCGCTCGCGCCGGCCGCCACCGGCGACGATGACGCCCCGGAGGATCCTGAGGCCCTTCAGGATGATGACGCCCCAGAGGATCCTGAGGCCCTTCAGGACGATGACGCTCCAGAGGACGGTGACGCTCCAGAGGATCCCGGGGATGCCTCCTCAGGTGCCGGAGAGACGCCTCCCGGCGGCCCGGCAGAGACTGGCGCCGAACCGGCGACCGAGCCGCAGGAGGGCTCGCACGAGCAAGGAGCGGCTGCTCGGAGCTACTCGCCGCTGGAGCAGACCCAGGACGTGCATGACCTGGCGCTGCTCCTCTGCGAGGCCGTGACCGGATCCAGGGTCCTGACCTCCGACGACGGTGACGATGCCTCCGCGGCCTCCTTGAGCGCGCTCGGCCCCCTGCATGCGGTGCTGGCGCGGGCCGCCGCGGCTGAACCCGCCGAGCGGCTGAGCGCGGCAGACCTGGCCGAGGAGTTGCTGAGAGTGGCGAACCTCCTCCCGCGGCCGGATCCGATTCCTCTCCCGTCCCAGTACAGCCCTCCGGTCGCTTCGGCCGCAGCGGCCTTCGATCGGACCGAGGACTTCGCGCGGGTCGGCCCCTCGGTGTCGGAGCGTTCGGCGGTACCGCTCGACGACGCTCCCCGCTGGCGCTGGCCGGGAATCGTCCTGGCCGCGATCCTGGTTCTCGGCGGGGCTGCAGCCGGGGTCTGGACCTTGTTCCTGAGAGGCGCGGACCACCCGGCGGTGCCCGAGCTGGAAGGCCGGACGCTTGCCGACGCGATGCCGGTCGCGGTCGACCTGGGCTGGGAGGTCAACGAGATACTGGTGCGCGAGCCCGGCACCGGCCGCGGCCGGGTGGTGCGCACCGAGCCTCCCGCGGGTGTCTCCCTGGTCGAGGGGGCCACGCTGGACCTGTTCGTGTCGCTGGGCGAGCCGCTGATACCGGTGTCGGACCTGCGCTTCCTCTACGGCATGACGGTGCAGGACGCCACCGACGAGCTCGAGGACCTGGGCCTGGACCCGTCCGGCGAGACGCTCGTCAACGATCCTGTCGTCCCGCCCGGCCTGGTGGTCGGACTCGACGTGCCCGACGGCGTATACGAACTGGAGGTGGGCGCCGCGGTGGACCTGCTGGTGTCGGACGGCCCCTCCGAGGCCGGGTAACCCTCCGGCTATATTGCCTGAGTGTCCGGTCGAATCAGCCGAGACGAGGCCGCCCACGTAGCCCGGCTGGCCCGGCTGCGCTTCAGCGACAGCGAACTCGACGAACTCGCCGCGCAGCTGTCGGCCGTGCTCGACCACGCGGCCGACGTCGAGGCGCTGGACGTCTCCGGCATCGAGCCCACGTCTCATCCTCAGCCGCTCACCGACGTGACCAGAGCCGATGAGGTGCGGCCGTCGCTGGCGCGCGACGAGGTCCTCGCCCAGGCGCCGTCGGTGGCAGAGGGCCAGTTCCGGGTGCCGCCGATTCTGGGCGAGGCGCCGTGAGTCGACGAGGGTGGCTCAAGCGGCCGCCGATGGGTGAGGTGCCGTGAGTCGGCGGAGGCGGCTCGAGCGGCCGGCGATCGGGGAGGAAGCGTCGTGACTGCGTTGGGCGTCGCCGCGGCGGTGGCTTCCGGGGAGCGCACCGCCCGCTCCGTGGCGGAGGACTGCCTGGACCGCATAGGCGAGGGCGACGGCGAGATAGGCGCCTTCAACCTGGTGCTGGCCGAGGAGGCTCTCGCCGACGCCGACCGCGTCGATGCCGCGCTGGACCGGGGCGAGCCGGTGGGGCCCCTGGCGGGGGTGCCGGTGGCCCTGAAGGACAACCTCTGCACCCGGGGCATCCCCACCACCTGCTCGTCGCGGATGCTCGAGGGCTGGCGGCCCCCGTACAGCGCCACCGTCGTCGAGCGCCTGAGGGCCGCGGGCGCGGTGATCGTCGGCAAGACCAACCTCGACGAGTTCGCCATGGGCTCCTCCACCGAGAACTCCGCTTTCGGCCCGACCCGCAACCCCCGCGACACCAGCCGGGTGCCGGGAGGCTCCAGCGGAGGCTCGGCCGCGGCCGTGGCGGCCGGCTTCGCCGCGCTGGCCCTCGGGTCCGACACCGGGGGATCCATCCGCCAGCCCGCCGCGCTGTGCGGTGTGGTGGGGATGAAGCCCACCTACGGGCGGGTGTCGCGCTACGGCCTGATCGCCTTCGCGTCCTCGCTCGACCAGATCGGCCCGTTCGGAGCAACCGTGGCCGACGCGGCCGCCTGCTACCAGGCCATCGCCGGCCACGACCCCCTGGACTCGACCTCGCTCGACCGGCCGCAGGAGCCGGTGGAGGGGGCGCTCGCCGACGGCGTCGATGGACTGAGGGTCGGGGTGCTCGCCGAGCTCTGCGGCGGCGGGCCGCGGCAGGAGACCGGCCGCACCGGCAACGACGGACCCGCGGCGGGCGGCGTGGAGGGCGTGGCCGACGACGTGCTGTCGCGGGTGCAGGACGCCGCCGAGGCCCTGGAGCAGGCCGGCGCCGATGTGCGGACGGTGTCGGTGCCCTCCGCGGTGCTGGGCCTGTCGGCGTACTACTTGATCGCCCCGGCGGAGGCCTCCAGCAATCTGGCCCGCTACGACGGCGTGCGCTACGGGCTCAGGGTCGACGCGGCCAACGCCGCGGAGATGAACGTCGCCACCCGCACGGCCGGCTTCGGAGCGGAGGTCAAGCGCAGGATCATGCTCGGCACCTACGCCCTGTCCGCCGGCTACTACGACGCCTTCTACGGCAAGGCGCTGAGAGTGCGCACCCTCATGCTGCAGGAGTTCGCCGCCGTCTACGAGGACGTCGACGTCCTGCTGTGCCCGACCGCGCCGACCACCGCGTTCGAGCTGGGAGCCAAGACCGCCGACCCGCTGCTGATGTACCTCAACGACGTGTGCACCATCCCGTCCAACCTCACCGGCCACCCGGCGATCTCGGTGCCGTTCGGCCGGGGCGACGACGGTCTCCCCGTCGGCGTGCAGGTCATGGGCCCGGCCCTGTCGGAGCGGCTCATCCTCAAGGTCGCGGCCGCACTGGAGCGGGCCGCGCCCGGCGACGGGAACGCGCCGTGAGCGGGGCCGCCACCGGGCGCGAGACGGCCCTCGACGACGGCTGGGAGCTCGTGGTCGGTCTCGAGGTCCACGTCGAGCTGAGCACGGCCACCAAGCTGTTCTGCGCCTGCGCCAACCGCTTCGGCGACGAGCCCAACACCAATGTGTGCCCGGTGTGCCTGGGCCTGCCCGGCTCGCTTCCGGTGGTCAACGCGGCTGCGGTGGACTTCGCCATGCGCCTGGGCCGGGCCCTCGGGTGCGAGGTGCGTCCGGCGGTGTTCGCCCGCAAGAACTACTTCTACCCCGACATGCCCAAGGACTACCAGATATCCCAGTACGACCAGCCCACCAACATCGACGGGCGCCTCAAGCTGCCCGACGGGCATGTGGTGGGCATCGAGCGGGCCCACATCGAGGAGGACACCGGCAAGACCACCCATGTGGGTGGCGGCGGGCGGATCCACGACGCCGACTACGCGCTGGTGGACTACAACCGGGCCGGCGTGCCGCTGGTGGAGATCGTGAGCCGCCCCGACATCCGCACCGCCGAGCAGGCCCGGGCCTTCGTGCGGGAGCTGAGGGCCATCCTGCTGTCCATCGGCGTGTCCGACGCCCGGATGGAGGAGGGCTCCATGCGGGTGGACGCCAACGTGTCTGTGCGCCCCACCGGCTCCGACGAGCTGCGCACCCGTTGCGAGATCAAGAACCTGAGCTCGCTGCGCTCACTCGGTCGGGCCATCACCTTCGAGGCTCGCCGCCACGTCGACCTGTGGTCGAGCGGGGAGCGGCCCCGCCAGGAGACCCGCCACTGGGACGAAGCGGGCGGTCGCACCACGCCGGGCCGCTCCAAGGAGGACGCCGAGGACTACCGCTACTTCCAGGATCCCGATCTGGTGCCGCTGGCCCCGTCAGCCGAGACCGTCGCCGCCATCGACGCCGCCTTGCCGCCGCTGCCCGCAGCCCGCCGGGCCGAGCTCGTCGCGGCTGGCGCCGGAGCGGTGCCGGCCTCCGACGCCGCCCTGCTGGTGGAGCGTGACCAGGACGGCTTGGTACTCGCCGCCATCTCGGCCGGGGCAGACCCGGGATTGACTGTCACCCGGGTGGCCAACGACTTGGCGGTGGAGGACTGGTCGAAGGTGACGCCGGACGGCCTGGCCTCGCTGGTCGCCCTGGAGGCTTCGGGACGGGTCACCGCCACCCAGGCCAAGCAGATCCTGGCGGACATCGTCGAGTCGGGCGAGACGCCGGAGGCGATCTCCGAGCGCCGCGGCTTCCAAGCCATGGCCGGCCACGATCTGGCTGTCACCGTCGACCAGGTGATCGCTAGCAACCCCGACGAGTGGCGGCGGTTCTGCTCCGGCGACGACGCCGACCGCAAGAAGCTGGCCGGGTTCTTCATCGGCCAGGTGATGAGGGCCACCAAGGGCCGAGCCGACGGCGCCGCCGTCAACCGACTCCTGCAGCAGTTGACCCACGGGCCAACATCTGACTGATTCCCGGTCCCCCCGAAGACCGCCGGGGCGACCTCAACCTCGGACAGGACAGCTGGCGTGTGACGGAAAGAGAGCCAATGTCAAGCATCAGGGAAGAACTACGGCAATTGCGGGAGGAGTGCACGGCCAAGTGCCGTGTCCACGGCTGGATGGGAACCGACCCCAAGATCCCGAACTTCTGTTTGTTGTACTCGAGTGTTGCGAGCTTTGAGGCAGGCAGCGGAGTCGTGATCCTCGGAATGAACCCGGCTGGCCCTCCTTCCTGTGCCACTCGACGGGAGAACGAAATTCCCTTCACGGAGCGGGGATACTCGGCTTACTTGGACAGCTCGTGGCTTGATGGGGGCCGCGATCAGAGTCGAGGCCAACATCGTCTCCAGAGAGCTGTTCAAGGCATTGCGATGGTGATGGCGGGTGCTGATCCGTGCGTTGCAATGGAGGCATCAAGGCGAGCCGACTTGGAGCCGGAGGCACGCATCGGCCCCGATGCTGTTGCTCTCCTTCGGAATACACCGTCTGGCAATATCGTTCCTTACCGAGCATCCAGTCTTAAGGACATCCCCGAGCCTCTGCGGGACCATGGACCGATGGTTGGCAAGAGGGTGCTGTGTTTGGTCAGTCCAGCACCAGAATACGTCATCACATTGGCAACGGATGCTTGGAAATCCGTTCGCAAACTCAGCGGATCGCCCAGCGGAGTGCATGAAGAAGCCGTCAACAAGCAATTGAATCGCACGTACCGGGATGTGGAGCTAACCGACGGCCCGCTCAAAGGAGCGCTGCTCATCGGCCTGCCCGCCGTTGTGCGTGACAAGGTGAGGAAGGACGTTACGCCGCGAATGCTGAGCGTTCTCGCCCAGAGGGTTCGGAAACACGGTCTGCCCAGGTCATAGCTGGCATTGTTGAACCTCCATGGGCCTTCGCAACTCAGGTAGCGCTGTGTCGGTGCCCCGCTCAGCGGTCTACGCCGGTGACCCACGACGCCGGGCCGGCGCAACGACCGAGCATCATGATGAGGCGGGCCGCCATCCAGACGTGAAGGGGCGACCCACCCAGCCGATGTCGGCGCCCACGGCCACGACCACCAACCCGCCACCCACCGGCACCGCGCCCACGCCGACCGTAGACACCGCCAGTGAGCGCAAGTCGCCAAGGCATGTCCGCGGCTCGGCTCCGCGCTGCGAAGGCCCGCTCCCATCGCTCATAGACGCCGGGCGGCCAGGCGGCGAACTTCGAGCCGTGTGAGGTCTGAATGCGGGCGATCTCGTCATCGGCGCGCTTCCAGGCGTCATAGTGGCCGCACCACGTAACCCAGCAGCGCAGCCAGCCCCAAGCGGCCGCCTACCTGACCCGCAAAGCCAGCGAAGGCAAGACCCGACGCGAAGCCCGGCGAGCCCACAAACGCCACCTCGCCAACCGCATCATCCGCCGAATGTGGCGCGACGAAACCACCCGACAACAGCCCCACGCACTAGCGGCTTGACAAGGGAGCGTCCGACAGTCCCGAGGGACGCTGCCTGACTGCTCCATCGATGCCTCCGACAGTGTATGATGTTTGAATGACGCAGTGCAGTTACATATGGGAGGGCGCATGTTTGTCGAGCGGGTCAGGGAACTCGCGGAGCTATCCTGCGGGTCCTGGACCTGCTGTGGCGTCGAACCGTGTAGGGGAGGGCCTGTTCTTCGCATCTGTTGCGTGTTCGTGAACAGGTCGAAGGAGCCGTTTGCTGTGTGGCGCCGCAGCAGCCATGAGAAGAAGTGGGCCGCGTGACGGCGCCGGCGCCGACTGTGTCGGCACCGGGGGGGGGGGGGGGGCCGGGGCCTGTGGTGGACGCCTTCAGGTCTGTTCGGGACCGACCCTGACGCTGGCCAGATCAAGCTGCTGGTGGAGGATCGTGAGCTGAGCACACACCACAAGCTTGACCCGGTTGCAGGAGCAGGCCCGGCACGGCCAGTCCGCTACCGGCCGCCGCGGTCGGCTCAACAGCATGAATGGCTCTCGGGGTTGAAACACGCATGTGCTGGAGTGACCAGACCCGCGGGAGCCGACAGTCCGCAAGTACGCATACCCACAGAAGGGGTCTACCGTGAGTTCATCGAGGTGTAGAAGCCGGGCCGTCCCGTTCGCGACACGACGGCTCGGGTTGGTCCTATTGGGGGCGTTGTTGGCCGCTGTCGCCGTTGCCATCGTCACAGAGCGGCCCGCATCGGCGCAGGCCCTGCCCCAGATCTCGATCACATGCCCGGCCAGTGTTCCCGCTGTAGCCCATGATGCTGAGAGCATTGGAGCAGCAGAGTGCACGTTCACTGCTTCCTCAGTGCCGGACGGCACCATTTCTGTCAGATATGAAGTCAGCGGCGCTGGTGGCCGTGGCCTGGACTACGAGCAAGACGTCGATGTCACCGCGGCCGTGACGAAGGACCGCGTCTACTATCTTCGTGACACCTCCACTGTCACGGTACGCCTTCTGTCGGGGGGGGGGTACACGCTCGGCAGCCCGAGTGAGGTGTCCATTGCCGTTGGTTCAACGCCCACACCTAGGTCCGGAGTCGGTGTGCATGTGAATGAGCCGGGAGCGCTTGAGGGTTATACGCTGCTCACCAGCATATGGCACAATCGCTTCTATCTGATCGACAATCAGGGTCGAGAAGCGTACCGGTGGGACCGCAGTGGAGCGCTTGGCAAGTTGCTTGACAGCGGCCGACTGATCACGGGCCATACCGGGGCCACATTAGGAGAGATAAACCCGGATGGGACGGTTGCTTATGAGTATCCTAGTGATACCCAGCACCATGATGTGGCCAGATTGCCGAACGGGAACTATCTGTTCATAAGTTCTGCCTATTACACCAACGCCCAGTCTATTGCTGCTGGAGCGAACCCCGCCTGCCTGGGCGAGAACGGGTTGGAACTAGACGAGGTTGTCGAGGTCAGACCCACCGGAACCAGCGGGGGGACAGTCGTGTGGAAGTGGAGTGTGTGGGATCACTTGATCCAGGACCACGACTCCAGTAAGGACAACTATGGAGTGGTTGCTGGCCATCCCGAACTGATCGATCTGAATTATGGCCTTTGCGAGTTGAGGGATTCCACTAATGCGTTCGTCAAGGATCCTCATCACCATACCCATCTGAACTCGATAGACTACAATGTCTCTCTTGATCAGATCCTGATCACGTCTCGCCATTTCAGTGAAGCCTGGGTCGTGGACCACAGCACCACAACGACGGAGGCTGCCGGCAGCACAGGTGGGAACAGCGGCATGGGCGGGGACCTGATATACCGCTGGGGTAATCCGCGCGCTTACAAGAATGGAGCCAAGAGCGACCAGACGTTGTTCTTCCCCCATAACGCCCATTGGATCCCCAGCGGACTGGACGGTGCAGGCAATGTCCTGATCTACAACAACGGACACGAACACCCTGGTTTCAAGCGCAACTACGCGACCGTGGATGAGGTTGTCTTTCCTGCCTGCGAGCACAAGTATCTGCGGGCCGCAGGAGCCTACATGGCTCCGACTACGGTGTGGACCCATACGCTGGCGCAACCCACTTGGATACTGTCCAACGCGCAGCGTCTGCCCAACGGCAATACACTGGTAACGGAGGGCCAGCACGGCAGGATCAGCGAGGTCACCCAAAGCGGCCGCGTCGTGTGGCATTACGTATCCCCGTTGGTGACAGGCACCGATGTGCTGACCGGGAACGAGTCTGCTGACAATGCGAGCGACATCTGGATATACCGAACGTACAAGTATGCTGCGGACCATCCCGGCATTGTGGCGTTGAGTCTGGTGCCTCAAAGCGAGAGACTGCCTATCGGGGGGCAGGCCTGCACCGTGACGCCGACCTCGAACGAGCTGGTCACGCTGGTTCGGGGCTACCACGACAACAACAAGACCAGAGCGGATTACGACCAGGACTGGTTCCGTGTGCTGATCGCGTTCGGCGCAGAGACGTCCGGGACCCTCGAGCCGTTCACAGCCGCCGAAGCGCAGGCGGCACAACAGATCTGGAGCGGCTGGGCGCCCGTTACCCAAGAACTGCAGCGCCTGGAGAGGGAGGCCGCGAACTGTGCGGGGGAGAATACTCCCCCCACCGAGCCGTCGGTCAGCGTCAGCGCCGGCAGCGCGGTGACTGAGGGTTCTGCTGCCGTCTTCACGGTGACGGCGTCGCCGGCGCCGAGCGCCGCGATAACGGTGAATGTCAGCGTGTCGTCTGTCGGCGAGTACGCGCCCACCGCTACGCGGACGGTGACCATCCCCACGTCGGGCTCGGCGACGCTGAACGTCGCGACCATCGGCGACAGCGTCGACGAGGCCGACGGTTCGGTCACAGTTGCCGTGACGGCGGGCACCGGCTACAGGGTCGGATCGCCGCGCGCTGCGGCGGTCACTGTCCGTGATGACGACGAGCCGGCCGGGCCGGCCGGGTTGGCGGCCGCGGTGGGCGACTCGCGGGTGTGGTTGTCGTGGGCGGACCCGGCGGACGACTCGATCACCGGCTACCAGTACCAGCAGCAGACCAGGTCCGGGGGTTCGTGGCCGGCGTGGGGGGCCAGTTGGTCGGCGATGGGCGGTTCGTCGTCGTCGACGACGGGCTATGCGGTGTCAAGTCTGGCCAACGCGACGGAGTACCGGTTCCGGATCCGCGCCGTGAACGCGTCCGGCGCCGGCGACCCGTCCGATGCGGTGTCGGCGACGCCGGTGGACGGCGTGGAGGGGCATGTTCCCCGGTTGAAGCCGGCGACGATTCAGACGCTGTTTGCTCCGAACACGGCGGCGGCGAGCTCTCCGGCCTATGTCTATATGAACGACCACACCGTCTATCGGGATGTCAACGGGAAGTGGCATGTAATCGGTACCGCCAACAACAGAGTCCCTGGCCAGACTGCGGGCGAGAACCAGTTCGCCCACGGCGTGGCGGATTCGCTGTTGGGCCCCTACACCCGCAGGCCGGACATCGATCCGAACGGATCGACAAATTCGGCATTTGCTCCGCATGCCATCACGTTCAACGGGAAAGCCTACATGTTCTATGGGCCCAAGGTTCGGGGGCTGGTCACCTCCTCTGATTTGGTGACGTGGACCAATGAGACGTTGAGCGTCACGTATCCTGCCCACGATCGGATCACGGATCACACGACGCCCAGAGACCAGATGGTTCTCGAAGACGGCGGAACGTACTACAAATACATCACCAGCGTCGATCCGTCGGCGGGCAACCAGAACGTTGTGGATGTGTTGCAGTCGACTGACTTGATCACCTGGAGCTATGTCGACCATGCGCTCACCTTGAGCGGCGACGCCCCCAAGGAGAGTTGGGGGACCGCGGAGTCGCCGTTCGTCGTGAAATACGCCGGGTCCTACTACTTGTTCGTCACGGTGACCGACACCAACGCGAACAACGACAACTACCACCAGACGCTGGTCTTCCGATCGGACAGCCCGACGGACTTCGGCGACTTCAACGGCGACAAGGTGAACCCTGAAGGTGCCCAGCTCGTAACCGAGCTGCCCGTGCACGCGCCGGAAGTGGTCCTGGATCCCGCCAACAACAAGTGGTATATCACCACCACCGGCTGGGATTTCCGTCAGCGATACACCGAAGCCACAGACGGGGTGGCGATCATCGAGATGGAATGGATCACCGCGCCCGCCAACGACACCCCGATCCCGAACACCGGCTGGACACTTCATGAGATGTCCAGCCAAAACGAAGGCCACCCTGGTGCGCATGCCTTTGATCGCGACCCGACCACCTACTGGGAATCGGGCAGCGGCAGCCAACCCCACACGCTCGACATCAACTTGGGAGCCGTCTATGACCTGAACGGGTTCGTTTATGTGCCTGAACCCCATGGTGGCAGCGGCGGCGTCAACGGGGTGATCACCAGATACAGGCTCTATGTCAGCGCCGACGGGGCGAACTGGGGCGACCCGGCAGCGTCCGGCACGTTCGACAACTCCATCATCGACAACAACGCCCGCAAGCTAGTGACCTTCTCAACGAGGCGGGGCCAGTACATCCGGCTCGAATCCACTGCTGCTGTAGGAGGGAGCGTCTCTCGCGCGCAGGATCTAGGAGTGCTAGGCAGCTATGTCAGCGGCCCGAATCCGCCACCTGACGACCCGGGGGCCAACCGGGCGCCCACGGTGGCCTCGGCCATCAGCGACGTGTCAGGCTTGGAGGCGGGAACAACGCGGGAGGTTTCCCTGGCCGGGGTGTTCAGCGACGCCGACGGCGACGCTGTGACCATCACCGCTGCATCCGACGACAGGGCCGTGGCCACGGTGTCGGTGGCCTCGGACCGCTCCAGGCTGACGGTGATGGGTGTAGCCGAGGGCACAGCCACCATCACGGTCACAGCCGAGGACGCCGACGGCCTCCGGGTCAGCGATACCTTTGTTGTATTGGTGGTTCCGGAGCCGGAACGTCCACCTGGGGCGCCCAGGGTGGCCGCGCCACTGCCCGACCTGAACCTGAAGACGTTGCAGTGGCAGGACTTCTCCCTTGCCGACGTGTTCACCGACCCAGACGGCGACGACTTGACCTTCGGCGTCATATCGTCGCACTACGACGTGGTGAGGGCGTGGTTGCGGGGCTCGAGTCTGTACCTCGTGGCAGCGGGCCCGGGAACGGCCATCATCACCGTGACAGCGGAGGACGCCGACGGCAACGAGGTCAGCGACTCCTTTGAGGTGACGGTGGGGTCGTCCACGTCCGGCAACTAAACCAGACCTCGACGCCGGGATCGTCAAAACGCGGCGACCGTCACCGGGCCGCGCCGGCATCGACAAGCACAGTGGTCGCCTCCAGCGATGCGAACCGCGGCACCGACCGCACCCAGCCGCCGCCGGGCCACGCAGCGCGGCGGCTCCGACGCACGCGCTGGGTGCCGGCCGTGTCCTGTCCTGATAAACATCGCAACGGCTCAACCACGGCCCTGTGACATCCACATCACCAGAGCCGCCGCACTTGCCGGATCCACTCGAGCGTCACCATCGCATCGCCAGACCGTCGGCAGCGCGGTCGTGCGGCCGCCCCCAACACAAAGACACCCCCGTTCGGACCGCACGGTGCGCCGGGCGGTGGCGGAGGTGAAGGCCAACCATCGCCGTGGTCGGCGGCGGGTGTATCGGCCGTGGATCGCGAAGCGCCGGGTATGTGGGCGCAGTGGGACTGGGGCGCCGGTCCGGTCATCGCGGGCCGGAGGACGAATCTGTTTTGCGTGGCTGGCGTGGTCGCGGTTCCGGGTGGTGATCGCGACCTGGGACCGCACCCTGCCCACGGTGATCGCCTGTGTGGACCGTGCCATGCGAGCCCTTGGCGGCGCTCCGACGTATTGGCTCACCGACAACGAGCGCACGGTCACGATCGATCACGTCGCCAGGGATCGCTGTGCGCCATCCGGAGATCGTCGCGGTCGGCGGCCACTACGGGATCACGGTGGCAACGTGCGTGCCAGCGGATCCCGAGTCCAAGGGCGGGTCAGAGGCGACCGTGAGGGTCGCCAAGGCCGATGTGGTGCCAACCGACGCGAACCTGCTCGGCAACTACCCAGTTGGTAGACGCCCCGCTGTCTTGCGGAGGTGTCAAGCCGGCGTGGTCCACAGGGCGGACAACGGAAGAGCGGTGAGCCGGTCTCCGAGCGCGAACGCCTCGGTTCCGGCGTACAGGACGATGCCGTTGCGGAAGGTGCCCGGCCCGGCCTGATCGATCCGGTCGCGTATCCGCCGCAGGCCGCGAGCGTCGGCGGGTGACACCGAACCCGATGCCTTCACCTCCCACGCCACGACCTCTCCGGCCGCTTCTGCTACGAGATCGGCCTCGAGCGTGCCGCGGTGGTCGCGATGGTGGAATAGGTTGGGCTGTCGATCAGACAGCAGCGACTGCTTGTGCAGTTCGTTCAGGGCGAACAGTTCGACGAGCGGTCCGCGGGCGGGGTCCGTGATGACGGCGAGTGAGTCTGGCTCCTTGCGCATCAGGTGTGCCGCCAGGCCAGTGTCGCAGATCAGAATCTTCTCTCGGCGCGACTCGCGGGCAGTCAGGTTCGCTGACCATGCAGGAAGTCGATGCACCAGTCCAGTCATCTCAAGCAACGACACATACCGGTCCACGGTGCGCCGGTCGCAGTCGGCGGCTCGGGCCACCGTCACCGTCACGTACTCGCTTCCGGTGCGCGCTGCGAGCAGTCGTAGGAGCTTCGGTATCAGGTCAGCGTGGCGAACGTCCTCTATGCGAGTGATGTCCCGAGTGGCCATCGACGACACGTAGCCGTTGAACCATCGGCGCCGCGAGCGACGCGATGAGGTCCTCACGGCCTCGGGAAAGCCGCCACGGCAGATCAACTCGAGGTAGTCCGCCATTCGCAGCGGCATGGCGTCGACGTTGAGCAGGCGGTCCTGGTCGGTGAAGGAGCAGTCGAGCAGGCCGTCGCCGGCTGCGTTGATCTCACCCTGCGACAGGGGGAGCATCGTCAGGAACACGGCCCGGCCGGCGAGCGACTCGGTGATGTGCGGGACGGTCAGGAAGTTGGCCGAGCCGTTCAAGAGAAACTGCCCGCGCCGATCACTCGAGTCGGCCTGGAGCTTGATGGCCCGGATCAGGGCATCACTGCCGAGTTGGATCTCGTCTATCGCCATTGTCGAGCCGGTGCCAGACTCCACGAAGCTGTGCGGATCGGAGAGCGCAGCCGTCCGTGTGTTCTCATTGTCGAGGTAGTGGACCTTGCCCTCCGGTCCGATCACGCGCCGCACCGCCCACGTCTTGCCGACTTGGCGCGGACCGGTGACGACCACGATGCGCGCCGACTCGAGGGCTTCGCGGATCTCGTCCTCGATACGGCGGTCGTACCGTGGCCCAGCCGGGTAGTCATTGGCCATGAGTCATCCCGCTTCCAGGCAAGACTGGTCCTGCACGGCGCTGAAGTGTACAATAATCCCGAAGGCTAATGTCACTTTTTCCGATCCTGTCGTGTGCAGGAATCCGGGGTGATGACGCCCTTCCTTCCTGTTCCTCTACTAGCGGTCGGCGCCGGTGATCTGCCAGGCCGGGCTGGCGAAGCGCCACAGCATGAGGGCCAGCCGGGTCCCCATCCAGGCGTGCAGGGCGGCCCACAGCCAGCCGATGCCGGCGGAGACGGCCACCACCACCAACCCGCCTCCCACCAGCACCACGCCGGCTCCGACCATGGACACGGCCAGGAAGCGCAGGTCGCCGGCCCCGATCAGCACACCGTCCAGAGCGAACACCACCCCCGCGGCCGGTTGGGAGAAGCCGACGTGCAGCAGCAGGAACGCGGCCAGCGCGACCACTGCGGCATCCTCGGTGAACACGTGGGGCAGCACACCGGACAGCGCCAGCACCACCACCCCGGTCATAACGCCGGAGGCGAGGCCCCAGCCGATCATGCGCCGTCCCAGCGCCCGGGCCCGGTCGGGCCGGCCGGCCCCTAGGGCCAGGCCGATGAGAGCCTGCCCCGCGATGGCCACCGCGTCGAGCACCAGAGCGAGGACCGTCCACACCTCGAAGACGATCTGGTGCGCGGCCAGGTCGTCGGTGCCGATGCGGGCCGCGACGGCCACCGTGATCGTCAGGCTGACCCGCAGCGCCGAGGTCCGGATCAGCAGGTCCCAGCCGGCGATGGCCAGGCGCCGGATCACGGCCGGGTCCGGTCGCAGGCCCACGCCGTGGCGGGCGACGGCCTGCCTGGTCCACCAGACGAAGGCGGCCGCGGCTGCGGTCTGAGCGATGACCGTCGACAGCGCCGAGGCGCCGATTCCCTGGTCGAAGCCGTAGACCAGCACCACCTCGAGCACGAAGTTCCCCACGGCCGAGCCAAGAGCCACCGCGAAGGGCCGCTTGGTGTCCTGGACGCCCCGCAGGTAGCCCACCCCGGCCAACACGACCAGCATGGCCGGCAGGCCGAGCAGCGAGATGCGCAGGTAGACGAGCGCGTTGCGGAGCACCTCGGGATCGTCACCCCCGAGGGTGTTCACCAGCCAGGACGATAGCAGCAGTCCGGCAACGGCCAGGACGACGCCCGCGGCCAGGGCCAGCCAGAGGCTCTGAACCGCCTGATGGGCGGCCCGGCGGTGCTCGCCCGCCCCCAGCAGCCGGGCCACCGCCGCGGTGGTGCCGTAGGCCAGGAAGATGAACATGGCGTGAGCGGTCAGCAGGATCGACGCGGCCAGCGCAAGGCCGCCGAGCTGGGGCGTGCCGATGCGACCCACGATGGCGGTGTCGGCCAGCACGTACAGCGGCTCGGCCACCAGCGCGCTCAGAGCGGGCCACGCCAACCGCCAGATCTCCCGGTCGTCGCGACTCCACCGCAACCGCATGAGGATCGGCGGCCGGCGGTCACTGCCGGGAGGCGTCATCAGTAGTCTCGCAGCAATGAGAGCACGGCGAGAAAGCTAGGCCGGACTTCAACGACATGAGCGTGGCGGCGCCTGCTTCAGCGGCGGCACCGGGTGCGCCCGCCCGCGCCGGTCGCCGGCTGCCGGGCCTCGACGGGCTGCGGGGCTGGGCGGTGGCATGGGTGCTGGCGTTCCATCTGTGGCCGGACGTCGTGCGGGGCGGCTGGCTGGGTGTGGGTCTGTTCTTCACGCTGTCGGGCTATCTGATAGCCGGCCTGATCGACGCCGAGGTGACCTCCACCGACCGTCTGCGCCTCGGACGGTTCATGGCCCGGCGGGTGCGCCGCCTGCTGCCGGCCGCGCTGGTGACGATCACAGCCACGCTGGCCCTGACCGCGGTCCTGGACGATCAGCCCTTGCGCACGATCGGCGTCGACGCGCTGACCGCCGCACTGAACGTGTTCAACTGGCATGCCTCGCTCGACGAGGTCGGCTACGCGGGCATATTCGACGCCGCGCCCGAGCCGCTGGCCCATTTCTGGTCGCTGGCGATCGAGGAGCAGTTCTACCTGGTGTTCCCGGCCGCGGTCGCGCTGACCCGAAGGCCCGGTCGGGTGGTGAGTGCGATGGCGGTCATCGGCCTCGGCGCCGTGTGGCTGTGGTGGGGCTCCACCGACGCCTATGTGTCCACTCCGGTGCGGGCCCTGGAGATCGCAGCCGGAGCGGGCCTCGCGCTGGCCCAGGCCCGCTTCGGGGCGGTGCGTCGCCTGTTCGAGCCTGCCGCAGCCCTGTCCCGCTCGTCGCGGATGGCATGGGCGGTGCTGCTGGCGGCCGCGGTGGCGCTCACCGTGGTGTCGGTGGCCCGGCTCGGACCCGACGACGGCTTCGTGTTCCGGGGCGGCCCCCAGCTGATGGCGCTGTGCTGGGTGGTGCTGGTGATCGCGGCGGTGCGAGACGGCTGGCCGGCCCGGTTCATGGCGTGGGCGCCGCTGCGCTGGCTGGGTCTGCGCTCCTATGCCATCTACCTGTTCCACTGGCCGGTGATCGAGCTGAAAAACTGGCACCCCGTCGTGGTGATCGCGGTCACTCTGGGGCTGGCCGAAGCGTCGTTCCACCTGGTGGAGATGCCGGTGCGCCGCGGCACCGGCCGGCTCGCGCTTCCGGCGCTGGCCGTGGCCGCCGCGGCGGTGGTGACAGTGGCGGCAGTGGCCGCGGCAGCCTCCACGCCGGCGCGCGGCATCGCCGAGCGGGCCGAGGGATCCGACGAGCTGCCTGCGTGGCTCACCGAGCAGGACGCGTCGCCCGCCACCGCCGCTCCGCCTCCGGAGGCCGCGTCAGATGCCGCGCCGACCACAGACCCGGGTGGTGCCGTCGACCCTGCCGAACCGTCACCTGAGCGGTCCGCGGAATCCGAGGACCTCGCCCCTGCGCCCGCCTCGTCGCCCTCGGAGCAAGCTGCGCCCGAGCCGTCGGCAGCGACCTCAACGCCGACCGAGACGCTGCAGCCGCAGTCCGATCCGGACTCCGAACCCGCCCAGCAGGTGCCGGACGAGCCTGACGAGGTGACGCCGGAGACGACGGTCCCGGTCGTTGAGCCGCAGCCCGAGACCACCTTCACGCCTCCGATCGTCACCGTTCTCGGAGACTCCACCGGACTCCACATAGCCGACGGGCTGCGCCAGTGGGGCAACGCCAGCCGGCTGATGGCAGTGGTGGACAATTCCCGGATCGGCTGCTCGCCCGCGGGCACACCCGACGCTGCGTGGCGCTACATGCGGGGCAACATCGAGGACGGGCCGCATCCGATGGGGTTCATCGAGGACGGGCCGTGCCGGGACGACCTCATCCAGAACGGCTCCAACGCCGTGCTGGTCGTCGACCACGGTGCTGTGCTGTTCGACCATCTGAACCCCGACGGGGCATGGGTGTCGATCCTCGACCCCGCTCTGGCCTCCGACGTGGCCGACTCCTACCGGCGCATGGTCGCCAAGGCCGAGGATCTCGGTGCCCGAGTGGTGTTCACCACCACCCCGGTACTGCTGCCCACCTTCGGCGAGAGCGCTTCCAACCAGCCCCAGACCGAGCCTGCGAGGGCTGCGGCCTACAACGCGCTCGTGCGGGAACTGGTCGAGGAGCTCAACGCGTCGGGCGACCCCGCTGCCGGTCTGATCGACCTGGCCGCGGTGCTGGACGGTTACGGCTACGACGGCGCCTTCGGCCGCTCCGACGGCATGCACCTCGACTACGACCGGGCCGAGGTCTTCGCCACCGAGGTGCTGGGCCCCGCCGTGATCAGCGTGCTGGGCTCGGAGTGGTGGCCGCCTCCCGACTCAAAGTGGTGGCCCCCTCGTGACTCTCCGTGGTGGCCCGACCCTGAGTGGCGACCTCCTGCTGACTCTCCGTTGTGGCCGCCTCCCGACTCGGAGTGGCGGCCCCCCGCCTCGGCGCCATAATCCGCAGGGTCCTACTGGTTGTCGGCCGCTGATTCAGCGGCCATAATCAGGGCCGTGAACGACGTTGCCATCCTCGTGGTAGTACCTGGCTGACAGCGCGCGTTCGCAACCCCATCCGATCGTGCGCCGACCTCCCTCGGGAGGTCGTTTCGCGTGCAGCCAGTTTCTCGATCACCCATTCAGCAACCGCCCCGGAGGCCCGATCATGGAAATGAACGGCGGACAAGCCCTGGTGAAGACCCTCGAGCGTGAGGGCACCGAAGTGGTGTTCGGGCTGCCCGGCGGCGCCATCCTCCCGGTGTACGACCCGATCATCGAGTCGCCGGTGCGCCACATCCTCGTGCGCCACGAGCAGGGCGCCGGCCACATGGCCGAGGGCTACGCCCACGCCACCGGCCGCCCCGGCGTCGTGATGATCACCTCGGGGCCCGGCGCCACCAACGGGGTCACCGCGCTCTGCGACGCCTACATGGACTCGATCCCGATCGTGTGCATCACCGGCCAGGTCCCCTACGCGGCCATCGGCACCGACGCCTTCCAGGAGTGCGACACCACCGGCATCACCATGGCGGTCACCAAGCACAACTTCCTGGTCACCGAGGCCCAGGACATCCCTCGCATCATCCACGAGGCCTTCCACATCGCCACTACCGGGCGGCCCGGCCCGGTGCTGGTGGACATCCCCAAGGACATCGTCGATCCCCGCAACCCTCGTTCGGCCATGACCTGGTACGAGCCCACCGACGACATCATGGAGCTGCCCGGTTACCGGCCCGCCACGGCCGGCGATCCCGAACTGGTGCGGGTCGCCGCCGAGATGATCTGTGCAGCCGAGCGCCCCGTTCTCTACGTCGGCGGCGGGATCCTCAAGTCCCGGGCCGCGGCCGAGCTGCTGACCCTCGCCGAGCTGATCGACGTGCCGGTGGTCACCACCCTCATGGCTCGGGGATGCTTCCCCGACAGCCACGAGCTGTGCCTGGGCATGCCCGGCATGCACGGCAACTACACCGCGGTCACGGCCATGCAGCGCTCGGACCTGCTGATCACGCTCGGCGCCCGCTTCGACGACCGGGTCACCGGCCGTCTCGACGGCTTCGCGCCCGACGCCAAGGTCATCCACGTGGACATCGACGCGGCCGAGTTGGGCAAGGTCCGGATGCCCGACGTCGCCATACAGGGTGACTGCAAGCTGATCATCTCCGACCTGATCGAGGCCGTGCGGGCCTGCGGCGGGGCTGAGGCCCAGGCCGACCGCCGGGCCTGGCGCTCGACTATCAGCGGCTGGCAGGAGCGTCACCCGCTGACCTACGAGCAGTCCGAGCCGGGCGAGCTGCTCAAGCCCCAGTACGTGCTGGAGGTCCTGCGAGACTCCACTCCCGACGACACCATCGTCACCTCCGGGGTGGGCCAGCATCAGATGTGGGCCAGCCAGTACTGGCGCTTCGACCATCCCTACACCTGGATCAACTCCGGCGGCCTGGGCACGATGGGCTTCTCCGTTCCGGCCGCCATCGGGGCCAAGGTCGGGATGCCGGACCGGATGGTGTGGGCCGTCGACGGCGACGGCTGCTTCCAGATGACCGCCCAGGAGCTGGTCACCGCGTCCATGGAGCGCATCCCCATCAAGGTCGCCCTGTTCAACAACGCATACCTCGGCATGGTCCGCCAGTGGCAGGAGATGTTCTACGAGGAGCGCTACAGCGAGGTGTACCTCTCCTATGAGATCCCCGACTACGTGAAGTGGGCCGAGGCCATGGGCTGCGTCGCCCTGAGGGTGGAGTCCCCCGAGGAGGTGGCCCCGGCCATCGCCAAGGCCAACGAGATCGACGACCGTCCGGTGGTGCTGGAGTTCCGCAGCTCCGCGGGCGAGAACGTCTACCCGATGGTCCCCGCCGGCCAGTCCAACTCCGACATCGTCGTCGACCCGTCGCAGCGATGACCGGTCCCGCAGTGCCGTCCGCAGAGCCGGCCGACCGGTTCCACACCATCGTCACGACGGTGGAGAACAAGCCGGGTGTGCTGGCCCGGGTGGCCGGCCTGTTCGCCCGGCGGGGCTTCAACATCGAGTCGCTGGCGGTGGCGCCCACCGCCGACGAGCGCTTCAGCCGCATCACCTTCACCGTGGACGTGGCCTCGTCGTCGCTGGATCAGGTGGTCAAGCAGCTCGACAAGCTCATCAACGTGGTGGAGATCAGCGAGCTGGCTCCGGCGGAGTCGGTCGAGCGGGAGCTGATGCTGGTGACCGTGGCCGTCGACGCGGCCGGGGGACGCCGCCACGGGCTCCTCGAGCTGATCGACGACTTCCGGGCCTACGTCCTGGACGAGGACCAGTCCCGGATGATGCTGTCGCTGGCGGCCCGGCCGGCCCGGCTCGACGAGTTCGAGGAGCGCCTGCGAGCCTTCGGGATCGAGCAGCTCCAGCGCACCGGCCGTGTGGCCCTGCCCTCGCTGGGCTCCTGAACTGGGTACCGTCTTTCCCGCAATCTCGACATCACACCCCTACAACCACAAAGAGAGGCTTTCGTGGCGAACATCTACTACGAGGCAGACGTCGACCGGTCGGCCATCGACAATCGCAAGGTGGCCGTGCTGGGCTACGGGTCCCAGGGCCATTCGCATGCTCTCAACCTCAAGGACTCGGGCATCGACGTGCGGGTGGGCCTGCGCGACGGCTCGTCGTCGGCGGTCAAGGCCCGCGAGGCCGGGCTGGAGGTCCGCTCCATCGCCGAGGCCGTGTCCGAGGCCGACGTGACGATGATGCTGATGCCCGACACCGAGATGGGCACCATCTACGCCGAGCACGTGGAGCCGAACCTGCAGGCCGGCGACGCGGTGTTCTTCGCCCACGGCTTCAACATCCGCTTCGGGCTGATCTCGCCGCCCGAGACGGTGGACGTGTGCATGGTGGCGCCCAAGGGTCCCGGCCATCTGGTGCGGCGCACCTACGTCGAGGGTGGCGGCGTGCCGTGCCTGGTGGCGATCGAGCAGGACGCGTCCGGCGCGGCGCTGCCGCTCGCGCTGGCCTACGCCGACGCCATCGGCGGGGCCCGGGCCGGGGTGATCGAGACCACCTTCACCGAGGAGACCGAGACCGACCTCTTCGGCGAGCAGGCCGTGCTGTGCGGGGGCACCACCGCGCTGGTGCAGGCCGCCTTCGAGACTCTGGTCGACGCCGGCTACCAGCCCGAGATCGCCTACTTCGAGTGCCTCCACGAGCTGAAGCTGATCGTGGACCTCATGTACGAGGAGGGCATCGCCGGGATGCGCTACTCGGTGTCGGACACCGCCGAGTACGGCGACCTGACCAGGGGGCCGCGCATCGTGAACGACGCGGTGCGGGCCGAGATGCAGCGCATCCTGGCCGAGGTGCAGGACGGCTCGTTCGCGCAGGAGTGGGTGGCCGAGAGCCGGGGCGGCCGGCCGAACTTCCTGCGCCTGGAGGCGGCCGGGCACGACCACCCGGTGGAGATCGTGGGCAAGGAGCTCCGGGCCATGATGCCGTGGATCTCCGCCGGCAAGGCGTCGGTCAAGGAGACCTCCGGTGGACAGGGCTAGCCTCGTGGACGTCGCGGTCGGGGCGGACGAGTCGGTGACGGAGGCCTCCGGTGGACAGGGCTAGCCAGTCACCCATGATCGACATCGGCATCGCCGAGGCCGACCGCGTCGCCATCGCCGAGGGGCTCTCGAGGCTGCTGGCCGACAGCTACACGCTGTACCTCAAGACCCACAACTACCACTGGAACGTGGTGGGGCCGATGTTCAACACGCTGCACCTGATGTTCGAGCAGCAGTACACCGAGCTGGCCATGGCCGTCGACCAGATCGCCGAGCGCATCCGGGCGCTGGGCGAGCCCGCGCCGGGCAGCTACCGCGAGTTCGCGGAGCTGGCGTCGGTCACCGAGGACGCCGACCGGCCTGACGCCAACGAGATGATCCGCCGCCTGGTCGAGGGCCAGGAGACGGTGGTCCGCACCGCCCGCTCGGTCTTCCCGGTGACGGACGCGGCCAACGACGAGGCCACCGCCGACCTGTTGACCCAGCGAATGCAGGTCCACGAGAAGACAGCCTGGATGCTCCGCAGCCTCCTCGCCTAGTTTCTGGACACTCTCGCCGACGGCTCCGATGGACAGTGAATCCAGCCTGCTTGCGTACTTGGTCCCCCGGCTCACAAGCCGCGGCGAGGATACCGCAACGGATGCGTTGGCGTTCATCCTGAACAAGTCCGAGGCTTGCCGCGGCGCTCTGGACAGCCTGCTGAGCGAGCAGGGCTTCGACCTTGAGCCGATCACGAGATTCGTGACTCAGGTGACCCATGAGGATGGCTCCCGACCGGACATGGTCGGCTACGACAGTGACGGCAACAAGCGGCTGCTCGTCGAGTCCAAGTTCTGGGCCGCCCTTCTGGAGGGACAAGCCAGCGGCTATTTCAGCCAGCTCGAAGCGTTTGGACCGGGTGTGTTGTTGTTCATTGCGCCCGGAACCCGGATTGAGACTCTGTGGGCCGAGATCAGGCGGCAGATGGAGACCGGCGAAGATCCTGTCCTGCTGGAGTCCGGCGCGACGCTTGAGAGGATGCGAACGGCCAGAGCCGGCACTGACAAGTTGCTGATACTGGCCAGCTGGGATCTTCTGCTTGAGCGCTTGGCCGCTGCCGTGTCGGCTGATTCTCAACTCGCCTCGGACATCCAGCAACTCGGCGGGTTTGTCGAACAGCAGGACCTGGATGCCTTTCACCCGATCCAGAGAGAAGAACTCAACCCCTCGCTTGCCCGCAGAATGCGTTGGTTCAACCAGCTCATCGACGACATCCTTGTAAAGGCCGTCGAGCAACGCTGGGCCTCGACCAGAGGCTTCAGGGCGTCCACGCTAAGGGCTGGCTACTGGCGCAATTTCCGGTTCGTGAGTGATCCTGATCGTGGCGCATCACACAAGTTCTCCCTGTGCGTGGATCTCGATCTCTGGGCAGAAGTGGGCGACACACCGGTCTGGATCTGGGCTGAGACCGAGTCTGACCCCAATCGCCGGTTGCGCGACAGTGACTTGGCCGTGTCGGAGGATGCTGGCTGGTTGTACGTGCCCGTACACCTGAAGACTGGCGTGGAGTATCAGCATGTGCTGGAGGACGCCGTGCTCCAACTGCGCAGGATCGCGGGAATCGTCGTCAGCTAGCTGGTGCGGGCTGTGCGTATGGTGTGCGCATGGTTCTTGTCAGCTTGCACCTTCCGGACGACCTCATCGAGCAGGCTCAGGCTGAGCGCCGCCACATCGCCGGAGGCGATCGTTGACGTGGTGGTGGTGGCCCCAGTGACCGGCGCGGCCGTCGGGTCGTCAGCGCTGCACGCCGCGGCGACGACCGCCAGAATCAGAGCAGCGGCGGCCAAAGGCCGGGCGCACCGGGCCGGGTCGCTGAGCATTCTGGATATTCCACAGCCACGCGATCGGGTGCTGGTCATTGCCGCGCGGGATCGCAGCCTGCGGTGCGGGCGCCGGACGCGCCTCCGCCGACATGTCACGAGGGTCGCGTGAGGCCATGAACCGACGGTAACGGGTCCCTGTGACAACAGAGCGTGAGCGGCTCAAGCGCCTCGCCGCCGCAGGCTTCGCGTTCGTCTACGCAGCCGCCCTCATCCCCGGCATCAACGCATTCGCCGCCGAATGTCGCGACATCACCCCAGCCCAACGGAGGATTTTCGTTGCAGTCCCGATGATCTCTGGCATACGCTGAAAGCGATGCAAGCACTAGCGTGCCCGCCACAGAACAAGGGGACATCGTGCCGTCCATGAAGACCTATCCGTCTGAACTTGACCCTGGCGTGTTCGCTGTAGCCGACGACGCTTCGCTCCCAGAGATCACCCCCGAAGAGCAGGCCGTCGTCGACGCCGCGACGGAGAGCGCCCGGCGGTACTATCGAGAGAACCCTGACGCTGAAGAGGTCGACAAGCGATTGAACGACGAACTGCGCGCCACAGCTCGCCGAGCGCATGCCGGGGACAGCTAACTGGCGGTGGCGCAATGTGGCAGCATTCTTCGCTGCTTGGGGCCACGACCCTGACTTGGCGCTAATCCTCGCAGACATCGCCGACACCTCTCCAGACCGGCTCCCCGGCGCGGTGCTGCGCACGAACGCCCAAGGTACGCCCATAGCGAACTTGCGCTACGTCGTGCGCAACAACTACTTGGTGGTGTTCAAGGTCGTCCTTGACGACCGCATCAACGGCCTCCTGGTTGCAGCTGTCATCCACCGGTAGGCGTCATGGCTTCCGGCGCTCCGCGGTCTGTGACCTGACCGCTTCGCATGGTCAAAGCGGATCAATGGAGCTACCCCCGAAGAAGCCCACCACCGCCCCGATGACGGTGATCGCCTCCAATACGCGTTTCTACCAACGCCAAGTACCGTGCATTGGACCCACCATGTGAACGGCCTTCTGGGGTCGAGTCCTGCTGGACATCGCCACCTGCATTCATGGCGACCTGGTCGTGGTCCCTGGTGATGTTGACCACGGAGCCGCTCATGGTCTCCGATCATTGAGAAGCACTCTCGGATACTCATCAGCGGAGGCCTCGCTGATCGCGTCGAGGTAGTCGGCAGGCCGAGCATTGCCGGCGGCTACCACGACTACGAGTCGAGTTCGCGGGTCAGGGCGTCCACCACCGATGCCGCACTCATTTGTCTCGGCGGTGAGAACGGTGAGCGGAGGCCGACCTGGGTCGTCTCTCGCCCGCCGGGATGGCGCGCCGAAGCTGCAGTAGCGGCAGGCCAGGAGGCGGCTCAGGTTCTAGGCCAGAGAGCGTTGGATTATCCGGCGTCTCGCCTCCCCGCGGCTGATCGCATACGCGATGTGCTCTGAGTTCACGCACTTGTCCACGATGTCGCGCGCCGACTCCGAGAACCCCGCGATGTAGTTGCGCAGGTTGCCGGCCACGTTGTCGGGATCGCCCAGCAGCGTGGCGAACGTGTGCCGTGACATGTTCACGAACGGCTGGTCGGCCACCTGCTGCAGCAGCGGCTCGCGGTTGCGCAGCGTCTCCGGCAGGTCCGCCATGGTCTCCAGCACCTCGGCCTTGGTCGGCTCCAGCACGCAGTCCAGCCGGCGCAGCACCGTCAACGGCAGGATCACCCGGCCATACTCGGACTGCTTGTACACGCCCCGCAGCAGGTCCGCCACCGACCAGATGAACCCGGAGTGGTTCTTGATCGCCCCGCCGCTCACCGCGCCTCCGCGGCGGTTGCCGGTTCGACAGGGCAGGCCAGCGGACGAACCGACCGGAGGAGGGGCTGCCCACCCGTTTGCCTCACTTCTGCTGTCATCGATGGCTCGCTCACGGCACGCCGAGGCTACTCGCCTGGCAGCAGGCCAGGAAACGGTGGCGCGCACCGCCCGGTCGGCGCTCCTCGCCACCCGAGAAGGCCGGCGACGACGGTAGCGTGCGCCTGTGCCTGACGGCAGCGGGCGGGTGACGCCAGGTGAGCTGATGGACTTCAGGCGATGGAGTTCTGTGTGTATAGTATGCGCATGGCTCGTGTGAACGTCTATCTGCCTGACGAACTGGCGGAAGAGGCACGGGCGGCCGACCTCAACGTGTCGGGCCTGACACAGGAAGCCATCCGGCGGGCGCTCGACGCCCGGGCCGTGAACGACTGGCTGGACGATCTCGCGTCCCTTGATCCTGTCGCGATCGACCCCGCGGTGGTGAATGAGGCCGTGCGGTCGGCCAAGGACGAGTTTGGGCTCTGAGAGTGGCGGGGGTCGCCGGCGGACCGGCAATCCGGGGCGGCGAGGAGCTGGTTCTCGACGCCTCCGCGATGGTCGATCTGCTGCTGGGAGCCGACTCGGCGGCCCTGATCCGGGTTCGGCTGCTGAACAGTCGGCTCCATGCCCCGGCTCACTTCGACGCCGAAGTCCTGTCAGCGCTCGGCCGTCTCAATCGAGCAGGTCACCTGCCCGCGGCCGTGGTGACCTCCCTGCTGCCCAGGATCGAGAACGCCCGCATCCGTCGGCACCCCGTCAGCCAGTTGCTTGGTGGGGCGTGGGACCGGCGCGATGAGGTGAGCCTCGCCGACGCTCTCTATGTGGAGTTGGCCGAACGCCTGGGTGCTCCCATCATCTCGACCGACGACCGCCTCGTGGCTGCGGCACCAAGAGCAGAGAATCCCGCGGCCGGTTGAGGCGTCGGCCTACTGGAAGGACACGAACACGATCTCGGGTGACCGCGCCAGCACTTGCTCCGGGGTGGCCATCGGGCTGTCCTCGTCGTAGAAGTTCTTCCACCCCCAGTGGAAGCGGTCGGCGTCGGCCCGGCCGGTCAGCGAGTTCCAGGTGTTGTACTTGGCAGCCAGGGAGCCCTGGCCGTCCATGTGGATCAGCACGGCCAGTTCTGCGGGTGTCTTGATCCGTTCCCGGTTGGTGATCATTGAGAACCGGAACTGGTGCACGATCAGCAGCTTCTGGGGGAGGGCCTCTTCCCTGACGATCCCGGCCAGCCAATCCACGACCCGGTTGATCTCCGCCGCGTCCACGGTGCCGATCTGAGCCAGGTGGACCTGATCCGGCTTGAGCCTCCACTCCGGGTCGAGTGCGAGCCCGACGTGGGGCAGGCGCAGGAACTCCTCGTACTTCTTGGCCTGCGAGAGGAAGTCCGATCGTCCCGGCTGAAGATCCAGCACCACGTACACGCCGTTGGCTGCCGCCGTCTCGATCCAGGGCCTGATCACCTCGCGATCGGTCGTGCTCGAGTAATCCCCGTCCGCGCCCGCCGAGGCGGAGGCGACGGTGGAGATGATCTCGAAGGTGGGCAGCACCGCCAGACCGTCGGCCCCATAGCCCTCGGAAATGGATCGAAGGCGCTCCACCGCGGCCTCGGGTCCCTGCTCACCCAACACGCCTAGCGCTCCTGTCGACGGATGGCCGTATGCAGCCACCAGGCGCCGGCCCGGGCTTTCGTCGCCCGGCCCGAACAGGAGCAGGCCGCCACCAGGCAACTCCTTGCCGCGGCGGACCACCTCCAGTTGCCAGGCCGCGTCCTCGCCAAGGTCCGAGAGCACTTCCACCTCGGAAGCCGCAGCTATCGCCCTCCGTGCCGACCGCGGTAATCCCCTCAGATCGCCGGTGGCTGCCACCACCCCCACTCCGGTCTGATCGGCCGCCGCGGTCGACGCTTCCGCGTATCCGGCATCATCGACAATCCACACGCGGTCATAGGACGGCTCGTCGTCGCCCTCCGCCTGCTCGACCTCGGACTCAGGCGGCGCATCGCCCGAGGACTGTTCATCGCCTCCATCCGGCTCCGCTGGTGGTTGCGGCTCGGGCTCGGGCGGCGCATCGTCCGAGGACTGTTCATCGCCTCCATCCGGCTCCGCTGGTGGTTGCGGCTCGGGTTCGGGCGGCGCATCGTCCGAGGACTGTTCATCGCCTCCATCCGGCTCCGCTGGTGGTTGCGGCTCGGGTTCGGGTTGGGGTTGTTCGGCTTCGGGTTGGGCGGGTTGGGGTTGTTCGGTTTCGGTTTCGGGTTCGGGTTGTTCGGCTTCGGGTTGGGCGGGTTCGGGTTGTTCGGTTTCGGGTTGGGGTTGTGGTTCGGCTTCGGGCTCGGGCTCTGGTTCGGCGGGTTCGGGCTCCGCGGGCGCAGGCTCCTCAATCGGCTGGACGCTTGAATCGGAGTCCGCCGACGGCAGCGAGTCTTCATCCTCCTGTGACGCGGGGGTGGAGGTTGCTGCGGGGTCTTCGGCGGGCGCTTCCGGAGCGGCAGGCTCGATCGGCGGCGCCGAAGTGGACGGGGGAGGTGACGGATCCGGATCTGGCCCCGGTTCGACAGCGGTCTCTTCGGCCGCTGGTTGCGACGCCGCAGATCCGGTCTCCGGAAGGGGTTCGGCCGGTTGGGCTATGGCCACCTCTGTGCCGGTCGAAACTGTGCCGGGTTCGACGGCCCCGGGCTCCCCAGTGAAGTGCGGCCCGCCGTTGCCGGGAACAGCGTCACTCGCGCACGACGAGATCACCAAGACGAGTGCGACGCACACGCCGATGCGGACGGCAGGGCGACGGGTAGGGGGAGGCCTCTTCGGCATAGTCGTGCCCGAAGCTATTCGGTCGCCCTGCGCCCGTTGCGTCAATCTCGAATGTGCACCTTGATGGCAGGCCTGGCCGAACCGGCCGCGACCGCACAGCGCGCCGTCGCGTCAAACCTCGAACAAGCCCTCGAATGTCATGTCCGGGTGGGCAGTGGTCGGTCAACTGCCCTACGGCGGCCGATCCGGGAGCGGAGGACCCAGCTGTCAGTTGAGGCGCTCGACGATCATGGCCATGCCCTGGCCGCCTCCCACGCACATCGACTCGAGGCCGATGGTGTTGTCGGCGTCCTCGATGCCGTTGAGCAGGGTGCACATGATGCGCGACCCGGTCATGCCGAAGGGATGGCCCAGCGCGATCGACCCGCCGTTGGGGTTGAGCTTGTCGTAGTCGATTCCGAGGTCGTCGGCCGAGGGCAGCACCTGGGCCGCGAACGCCTCGTTGATCTCCACGTGGTCGACGTCGTCGATGGTCATGCCGGCCCGCCCGAGAGCCTGGCGGCAGGCGTCCACTGGGCCGAGGCCCATGATCTCGGGGTTGAGGGCGGACACGCCGGTGGACACGATCCGGGCCAGCGGCGTGGCCCCGACCGCGGCCGCCTTGGCGTCCGACATCACCACCACCGCAGCCGCGCCGTCGTTGAGCGGGCAGCAGTTGCCGGCGGTGACGGTGCCGTCGGGACGGAAGACCGGCCTGAGCTGGGAAACGCCCTCGATGGTGGTGCCCTCCCTGATCCCGTCGTCGCGGCGCGCCTCGGAGCCGTCGGGCAGCGGGTAGGGGGTGATCTCGCGCTCGAAGAAGCCCCGGTTGCGGGCCGCCTCGGCCCGGTTCTGGGACAGCACACCCCACTCGTCCTGGGCCTGGCGGGACACGCCCTTGTACTGGGCCACGTTCTCGGCGGTCTGGCCCATGGCGATGTAGATGTCGGGCAGTCCCTGGGGCGGCTGCCAGGTCTCCGTTCCTTCGGCAGTGCGCCCGACGGTGCGGCTCTCGGCCTCGGCGAACTCGACGTTGTGGGGGCCGCTGTCGGCGGCGCCGTTCGCGTAGCGCGACACGGTCTCGACGCCTCCGGCCACGAAGCACTCTCCCTCGCCGGCCTTGATGGCGTGGGCGGCCATCCGGATGGTCTGCAGCGACGACGAGCAGTAGCGGTTGACGGTGACGCCCGGCGCGTTGACGCCGGCCAGGATGGACGCGACCCGGGCGACGTTGTAGCCACCCTCTCCGCCCGGCTGCCCGATCCCCCAGATCACGTCCTCGACGTCGTTGCGGTCGAGCCCGGGGACCTTGGACAGCACGTCGCCGATGATGAAGGCCGACATGTCGTCGGGCCGGGCTTCGGTGAGCGATCCCTTTACCGCCCGGCCGATCGGGGTGCGGGCGGTGGCGACGATGACGGCTTCAGGCATTTTCGGCTCCTTGGATCTAGTCGGCACCGGGGCAGCGGTGCGATCGACAACGTTAGGTGGCGGACGGACGATTCGCAGCCCCAAGCCGTCCGCTCCGGGGGATTGGCAGCGTTTTGCGTGCATGGCGGGCGTTTCGCTGCCAGTTCGCGAGTGGGTGGGCGGGCTGTTGGGGGTGGTTCGGGGGATTGGCAGCGTTTTGCGTGCATGGCGGGCGTTTCGCTGCCAGTTCGCGATGAGGGTCGCTCGGTGGCTCGATGCGGGCGGCAGTAGGATCGCTCGGTGCCTCACGACCGCGACGACACCGGCATCGACACCGGGCGGGCCTGGAAGCTCCTGATCGGCGGTGAGTGGGTCGACCCCGCTGCGGGGACCTACCCGGTCATCGACCCCAACGACGGCACCGTGGTGGGCCACGCCCCGGAGGCCACCGCGGCCCAGGCCGAGGACGCGGCCCGGGCGGCCCGCGAGGCGCTGCCCCGGTGGCGGGCCCTGAGTCCCGAGGAGCGAGGCCGGCGCCTCGCCCGCCTGGCCGATGTGATCGAGCGGATGGCGCCCTCGTGGCTCCGGCTGGTGCAGGCCGAGACCGGTTCGGTCACCGCCATAGCCAAGGGCCTCCAGGTCGGCGGGCCCATGATCGAACGGTTCCGCTACTACTCCAAGCCGATCAATGTGGACGAGGACGTCGCCCCAATGCCTGCCGACAAGGGTGCACTGGGTCCGGCCGGGCTGATCGCGGCCACAGTGAAGCGCCAACCGGTGGGGGTGGTGGCCTGCATCACCCCCTACAACATGCCGCTGGTGAACGTGGCCGGCAAGGTCGCCCCCGCGCTGGCCGCCGGCAACACGGTGGTGATCAAGCCCGCCCCCCAGGACCCGCTGGGCGTGCTGCTGCTGGGAGAGGCGCTGGCCGAGGCCGGTCTCGGCGACGGCGTGGTCAACATCGTCGCCGGCTCCGGGCCGGAGGCGCCCGCCGCGCTGGTGGCCTCCACCGACGTCAACATGGTGTCGTTCACCGGCTCCACCGCGGTCGGCGCCCGGATATACGCCGACGGCGCGGCCACCATGAAGCGGGTGCTGATGGAGCTCGGCGGCAAGGGCGCGCTGGTGATGACCGAGGACGCCGACGTGAATGCGGCCTGCATGGGCATCGCCACCACCTGGGGGCTCCATTCGGGCCAGATCTGCACCGCCCCGACCCGGGTGATCTGCCATCGCAGCATCCTCGACCAGACCGTGGAGACGCTCAAGACCTTCGCCGGGTTCATGAAGGTCGGAGACGGCCGGGCGCCCGGCACCATCGTCGGCCCGGTCATCACCGAGACCCACCGCGACCGCGTCGAGAGCTTCATCTCGAGCGGTGCCGGCGCCGGCGCGACCACAGTCTGCGGCGGGCAGCGCCCCGACCTTCCCGGCTACTTCGTGGAGCCCGCCCTGCTGGTGGACGTGACCCCCGACATGGAAGTGGCCCGCGAGGAGGCCTTCGGGCCGGTGGTGGTGGTGCTGGCCCACGACGGCGACGACGAGGCCGTGGCGCTGGCCAACGACTCGTCCTACGGGCTGTTCTCGTACGTCTACGCCGGCGACGCCAAGCGGGCCTACGAGATCGGCTGCCGGCTCGAGTCCGGCAACGTGGCCCTGAACACGGTGCAGCCCCACATGTACGCCCCCTTCGGCGGGTTCAAGATGTCGGGCATCGGCCGCGACCGGGGCAAGTGGGGCATCGAGGCCTACACCGAGATCCAAGCCATCAACTGGCTCTCCTAGATATAACGAAAAATATTGAAATAACCTGCCACTCTGCCCGCCAGCCGTGCCATAATGCGGGGCATGGATCCCGATCCCATCCTCGACAAGCTGATGCGAACGTTCGAGAAGCAGCGCGCCGAGTTGCTGGCAACAGACGAGGGACGATGGGCTGTGTTCGTGCAACCCCACGACGGGCGCTTCCGCCCCGCGTTCGTCGGCTGCTTCGACGACGAGCATGAGGCGTGCGCGGCTGGCTTCGGAAGCACGATCGGCAGGCGCTTCCTGATTAAGGAGGTCTTGGAGAGGGATCGGGTGTTCATGAGTGGGCAGGTGGTAATATCCGATCATCTCCTATGAGTCTGACTACTCTCGCATAATCGGGCGAACCGCCCACCCAGCGACCTAGGGATCAGGATCGTGCTCAGGCGGGTGGGAGGGTCTTGTGGGGGTTCATGATGCCTTGGGGGTCGAAGGCGTCCTTGACTGCCCGCATCAGGTCCCATTCGATCTCGGGCTTCTGGGGTCGGATGCGGTCGCGCAGGAGCTGGCCGATGCCGTGCTCGGCGCTGAGGGTGCCTCCGAAGGCGAAGGTGGCCTCGTCGATTCTCTCTTGCAGTTGCTCGCGCACGGCTAGGAACGGCGCCACTTGATCGTCGCTGGTGGGCAGGACGTACAGGTGAATGTTGCCGTCGCCGACATGGCCGAACCCGTAGGTCGACGCGCCTGGGGCCAGGTCTGCCGCCAGGCTCCGGACCTCGTCGTGGTAGGCGCCGAAGAGGTCTATGGGCACGGCCGTGTCGAGCTTGACTCCGTGCTCGTGCTGCGACCACAGGAACATGGGAGACAGCTCGTCGCGGATGGCCCAGAGCCGAGCCTCCTGCTCGTCGGTGACCGCCACCGCCGCGTCGGTGATCCATCCTCGCTGCGACGCCTCGGCCAGGAACGCCCCCAGCCGCTCGGAGACCGGCTCGGCGGAGGCCAGCCGCACCAGCACGCAGAACTCCTCGCTGGTTCCCAGCGGCCGGGCCAGACCGAACCTCTCGCATACCCGCTCCAGGCCCACTCCGGGGATGAGCTCGAAGGCGGACACGTCCCCGCCGCAGCAGGACGTGGCCAGCTCCAGCAGGGGAGTGAGCCGGTCGAGCCCCGTTATGGCGGCCAGGGCGCTCTGGGTGTGAGGGGTGGCCGGATGCAGGCGCAGCACCGCCCGGGTCACCACACCGAGGGTGCCCTCGGCGCCGATGAACAGATGCTTGAGGTCGTAGCCCGAGGAGTCCTTGCGCAGCGCCCGAAGACCGTTCCAGACCCGCCCGTCGGCCAGGACCGCCTCGAGGCCCAGCACGTTGTCGCGCATGTTGCCGTAGCGCACCACGTTGTTGCCGCCCGCGTCGGTGGCGATGGCCCCGCCGACGGTGGCCGTGCCCCGCGCCCCCCAGTCCGGCGCGAACAGGCGGTTCACCGCGGCGGCGGCCTGCTGCACCGCGTCGATGGTGGCCCCGGCCTCGGCGGTGATAGTCCAGCGGTCGGGATCCACCGACACGATCCGATTCATCCGGCTCATCGACAGCACGATCGACGGTTTCTCGACGACTCCGCCGTCATCGCCGGGGCTGCGGTCCGACGCTACGGGTCGGTGTCGGCCATCAGCGCCGCCATCTCCAGGGACCCCGCCCTCGCCGCGGCTGCGGCCCAGCGCGGCTGCGGCCCAGGAGCGGTCGGCAACGGCGGGCACGGCCCCTCCGGACATTCCCGTGTTGCCGCCCTGAGGAACGACCGCGACTCCCGCCGATGCGCAGGTCCGCACGACCGCGGCTGTCTCGTCTACCGATGCCGGGCGGACCACGGCCAAGGCCTCCCCGGTGAACAGGCCCCGCTGGCCGGTCAGGTACGGCGCGGCATCGGCGCCGGTGAGAACCCCCGCCGGGCCGAGATCGGAGCGGAGCCCACCCACGAACGTCATCGGCAGGCCACCCTAGAACGTGCGCGGGCAGGTGACGCCGTCTCGCCGTGCAGGGTGGTGTTTCCCGCTCTTGTTCGCTGCGCTCACGGGCCGCTCGGGCCCACTCGAACGAAACCGAACGAGATCAGTAGAGAAACCGGTCGCATGGGAGCAATACCGCCCAGATTCGGGCGGGTCGCGACCGCTCGATCGCTCCGGTAGCTTCCCGGCCATGCTTGATGTGAACTCGCAGGCCCCCGACTTCGACGCACCCGACCAGAACGGCAACCCAGTGCGCCTGGCCGACCTGAGGGGCAGCTGGGTGGTTCTGTGGTGGTATCCCAAAGCCTCGACCTCCGGTTGAACCAAGGAGGGCAGGGGGTTCCGTGATCGAGCCCCGGAGTTCGAAGCAGCCGGCGCCGCTGTGGTCGGAGCGTCGTTCGACACCGTGGAGGAGCAGCGGACCTTCGCCGAGACCGAGAGCTTCCCCTTCGCGCTGATCAGCGACCCGGACAAGTCCATCGGCCGGAGCTATCACGCCGAGCGCGCGCCGGGGGAGGATTACTACGAGTACGGGCTGTCCCGCCGCATCACGTACTTGATCGACCCCGAGGGCCGCATCGCCGCTGCCTACGACCTGGCCGGCCAAGACCTCGCCGCCCACGCGGCCCAGGTCCTGGACGACATCGCAGCCCGCTCCTGACGGCTCCTCCGGGCCGTTGCCCATTCTGTTCGCGCTTTCTGGCGCATATGGCCGTTTTCTGCAAACAGAAGGCCTGACCCTGCCCGTCGGGGAAGCCGCTCGGTCTAGGCGGCGTTGTCGTAGACGGCCTTCTCGAAGTCGAGGAACCCGCCCACCGAGGTGGGGTCGGCGAAGGGGAAGATCTGGGTGGCCCAGAAGCCGCCCACACCGTTGGCCCGGTCGATCCAGTAGTACAGGTTGGCCAGCCCCGCCCAGGCCAGCGCGCCTGCCGGCCGACCGGTGGGCGCGTCCTCCTCGTTGATCATGAAGCTCAGCGCCCAAGTCTTCGGCATCCCCGGGAAGAACTCGGCGTCGTTGGACAGCCGCGGATTCGACACGGGGAGCACCGTCTTGGCCACCTCGGTGGCGCCGACGCCGGGAAGCATCTTGATGAACATGCCTGCGGGCAGGTGGTTCCGGCACGCCATCTCCACGGTCTCGGGCCTGAGGATCTGCTCGCCGTCGGGGCCGGCTCCGTCATTGAGCCACATCCGGATGAACTTGGCGTAGTCCTCGGCGGTGCCGTAGAGGCCGTGTCCGGCCATGTGGACCTCCGGGTCCGGCGGCAGCTCCACTCCCGGCAGCGGGATCAGCGACCCGTCGGAGTCCTCGCGTGCGTGGATCGTCGCCATGCGCTCGCGCATCGACGGGGTCATCGAGAAGGCGGTCGAGTCCATGCCCAGCGGGCCCAGCACCCGCTCGTCGAGCACCTCGCCCAGCCGCTTGCCGGTGATGCCCTCCACCACCTGACCGGCCCAGTCGATGTTGGAGCCGTACTCCCACTGCTCGCCAGGGTCGAAGAGCAGAGGCGTCTCGATGGAGGCGTATGACGCCTCCACCACCCACGGCTGACCCTGCTCGTTGGCCAACCGGGTGTAGGTGTCGTTGAAGAAGTCGTAGGTGAGCCCGGCCGTGTGGGTGAGCAGCTGGCGCGTCGTGATGTCGCTCTTGGGCGGGCGCAGTCTCGGCGTTCCGTCATCGTCGAGTCCCTCCAGCACGCCGAGCCCGCCGATCCTCGGCACGTACTCCTTGGCCGGGGCGTCCAGATCCAGGTCGCCCTGCTCCACCAGCTGAAGGCAGGCAGTGCCGCCGATGGCCTTGGTGGTCGAGAAGATCGCACACACCGTGTCGGTCGTGAAGGGGTCCTCTCCGAGAACCCGCTCGCCCCTGGCACCCCTGTAGATGTCGCCGTCGCGGTCGGTGGCCACGGCGGCCACGCCAGGCACCCGCGGCGATCCCGAGACGACACCATCCAATACCGCATCCGCGGCTGAACTGAGATCACCCATCACACTTCTCCTGTCTCTGATAGCCAGATGTGACATCGAACTCTCTCACTGCGGGCGCCTGACCGTCCAACTCAGCGGTCTGCACCCCGTGGGACTCAGTCTCCAACGGCGCAGGTGCCGGGCACCTCGCGGCGCGCCACGGTCGATGGCAGTACCGCCACGTTCCGTAGTATGCCTGCGGCCGCCGCTGCGGGGAGGACTCGGTGATAATCGACTGCCACGGCCATTACACCACCACCCCGCCCGCAGTGGGGGAGTGGCGCGAGGCCCAGAAGGCAGCGGTCGCCTCCGATCCTGGACATGTCGGGTCCAAGGGCCGGATCGCGGTCAGCGACGACGAGATCCGCGACAGCCTGGAGGGCGCCCAACTCGCCTTCCAGCGCGAGCGTGGCACCGACCTGACCATCTTCTCGCCCCGGGCCAGCTGGATGGGCCACCACATCGGCAACGAGCACACCTCCAGGTTCTGGTCACAGCACCAGAACGAGTTGATCCGCCGGGTGTGCGACCTCTACCCGGGCAACTTCGCGCCGGTCGCCCAACTGCCCCAGTCTCCGGGTGCGCCCGTCGATTCCTCGGTGCAGGAGCTGAGACGCTGCACCGAGGAGATGGGCTTCATCGGCTGCAACGTCAACCCCGATCCCAGCGGCGGCCACTGGAACGGGCCGCCGCTGTGGGACCGCTACTGGTGGCCGCTGTGGGAGGCGATGTGCGAGCTCGACGTCCCGGCCATGATCCATGTGAGCGCCTCCTGCAACGAGAACTTCCACACCACCGGGCCGCACTACCTGGGCGCCGACACGACCGCGTTCATGCAGGCGTTGACCTCGGGGTTCCTGGCCGACTTCGAGGGGCTGCGGCTGGTGATCCCCCACGGCGGGGGAGCGGTTCCCTACCACTGGGGGCGCTTCGCGGGCATGGCCCAGGACGCGGGCTGGGACTTCGACGGGCTGCTGGAGCACGTCTGGTTCGACACCTGCGTCTACCACCAGCGGGGCATCGACCTCCTCGTCGACATCGTTCCCGCCGACAACATCCTGTTCGCGTCCGAGATGGTGGGCGCGGTGCGGGGCGTCGATCCCGCCACCGGCCACTACTACGACGACACCCGTCGCTACATAGACAATGCCGGCCTCGACGACGAGGCCCGGACCAAGATCTTCGAGGGGAACGCACGACGGGTCTATCCCCGTCTGGAGGTGAAGCAATGAGTGATCGCGGCCGTCCGGTAGTGGTTCGCGGGGTGGAGCGGGCCGATCCGGCCGTCGTCGACGGCTTGGCGCCGATGGGGAGTGCCACCGTGCACGAGGCCATCGGCCGGCGGGGCTTCCTCGGTCCCGACATCCGCCCCATCCAGGCCGGGACCCGCATTGCGGGCGCCGCGGTGACTGCGCTGTGCCATCCAGGCGACAACCTGATGATCCACGCCGCGATGGAGACCTGCCAGCCGGGCGACATTCTCGTTGTGGCCGTGTCCGCGCCGTCGGCGCACGGCTTCTTCGGGGACCTGCTGGCTACTTCAGCCCAGGCCCGGGGAGTGCGGGGCCTCGTGGTCGACGCCGGCGTGCGCGACACCGCCGAGCTGAGGGCCATGGGCTTCCCGGCGTGGAGCCGGCACGTCTCGTGCCAGGGCACCGTCAAGGCCACACCGGGCTCTGTGAACGTGCCCGTGGTGCTCGGCGGGCAGGTCGTCAACCCGGGCGACGTCGTGTGCGCAGACGACGACGGCGTGGCGGTCGTGGCCCGCTCCGAGGCTGGGTGGGCGCTGGAGATGTGCCGCCAGCGGGTGGCCAAGGAGAAGGAGGCGCGGGCCCGCCTCGCCGCCGGCGAGCTGGGCCTGGACATGTACGGCCTTCGCCGGCAGCTCGTCGACATGGGCGTAGACTGGGTGGACACCCTCGACGATCCGGAGGGGTAGGGACCGAACCCCTCAGTGGAAGTCGTAGAGGCGCTGGGGGTTCTCGACCAGGATCCGGTTGCGGTCGGCTTCGTCGGGAGCGAACGCCGCCAGCAGGTCGACCAGGTCGCCGTCGTCGGGCATGTGGCCCACGTTGGGATGGGGCCAGTCGGTGCCCCACAGGACCCGGTCCCCGGCCGCAGCGACCAACGCCCGGCCCAGCGGGGCCACATCGTCATAGGGCGGGCGCCCCCCGGCGGTGAGCCGCTCCGCCCCCGAGACCTTGACCCAGGCCCGTTCGTCGTCCATCAGCTCCAGCAGGACGGCGAAGGGCGGCTGCTCGATCCCTCCGGATGCCGGCACCCGGGCCATGTGGTCGATGATGAACGGGCACGGCAGGCCCAGCAGCACCCCGGCGAAGTCGGGCAGATCGGTGGCGTCGAGGTGCACCACCATGTGCCAGCCCCGCGGCGCCACCTTCCGGGCCGTGCGCTCGAAGGCTCCGACGTCCCCGCCCCCGAGGTGTCTGACGAAGTTGAACCGGGCGCCGCGTACGCCGGCGTCGTGGAGGCGGTCGAGCTCCGCGTCTGCGCAGGACTCATCGATCATGGCCACGCCGGCGTACCGTCCCCGCGACCGTTGGAGGGCGTCGACCATGGCCGAGTTGTCGGTGCCGTGGCAGCTGGCCTGCACCAGCACGGCCCGGTCGATCCCCATCCGGGCGTGCAGCTCCTGGAGTTGCTCGACGCCGGCGTCGGGAGGCGTGTACGAGCGGTCCGGCGAGAACGGGAAGCGACTCGCCGGGCCGAACACGTGGCAGTGAGCGTCGCAGGCATCCGGCGGCGGGGTGAAAGCCGCGGGCGGGTGCGGATCAGGATGGGGCGGCGGGATGGTGGGCTGCATCGTCGGTCCCCGGCGCCTCAGCCGGGGCGGGGGAAGACCATGCCGTCGAACAGCTTCCTGGCGGTGCGGATGATCCCTGCGCTGTGCACCGTGGGCGCGCCTGCGGGGCCGATGGTGAGGTCCACGGCCGCCTCGAAGGTGCCGGTCGGGTGCTCCAGAGCGACCACGCGGTCGATTCGGGATGCTCCGCCGGGTCCGGGCTCTCCTCCGGCCGCGGCCGCCAGGAACTCGTGGCCGATCGCGCCGGGCAGCGCCGCGGCGGTGGCGACCGACACCGCCCCGAGCACGCCGACCGCCTCATGGCACCGGTGGGGGATGAAGGTCCGGGTGCAGATGTCTCCGGTGGCAGTTCGCGGCGGCGCCACCAGAGTCATCTTCGGCACGGTGGAGGCGCTCACGTCACCGAGGCCCATCAGCGGGCCCGCGGCCTTGCGCACCCGCTCCAGCCGGGCCCGCAGGCGGCCGTCGGCCTCGAGGGAGGCGCAGTCCTCGTAGCCGGTCACGCCCAGGTCGCCGGCCCGCATCACCACGGCCGGCATCCCGTTGTCGATGAGGGTGCAGTCGGTTCCCTCGACACGGTCCGCGAGGTTCCCGGTGGGAAGCAGGGCGCCGCAGGAACCGCCGGCTACGTCCTCGAAGTCGAGCCGCACCGCCGCCGCGGTGCCGGGCACGCCGCCGATGGAGGTGGGGCCGGCGTAGTCGGGCATGCCGTCGCTCAGCGGGAACGTCGCGATCGCCACCGAGCCAGTGTTGATCATGTGGATGCGCACCCTGGCCTCGGCCCCCTCCGGCTCGACGAGGCCCCTCTCGACCGCGAACGGTCCCACGCCGGCGAGCATGTTGCCGCAGTTCTGGGCGTCGCTGACGAGGGGCTCGTCCACCGAGGGCTGGAGGAACAGGTAGTCCACGTCGGTGTCGGGCCGGGACGGGGGACCGACTACGGCCACCTTGGTGGTGAGCGGGTGGGCCCCGCCGATGCCGTCGATCTGGCGCTGGTCCGGAGAGCCGACGATGCGCAGGACGAGGTCGTCGCGCCGGGCCGGGTCGCCGGGCAGGTCCTGGCTCAGGAAGTAGGCGCCCTTCGACGTTCCGCCTCGCATCAGCATGCACGGGACGCTCACGCTCATTGGGCCAGTGTGCCCGCGCTGTCGCCCGATGGCGCAGCGTGGCCAGAGGCCGCTCTAGTGGTGTGTCGTGAGTACAGGTGCGGAGCCTTGTAGTCCATCGCGCGAGGTCGGAGATCGAATAGGTCGCGCGACCAAACCGGCGACACACAACTAGGTTCGGGGGTGTGATCGGCGATGCCCCGCTCGACGGCCTGCGAGTCGTCGAAGGCTCGGCGTTCGTGGCCGCGCCCTCGGGGGGAATGGCGCTGGCGCAGCTCGGGGCCGAGGTGGTGCGCTTCGACCGGATCGGCGGGGGCATCGACTACGGGCGGTGGCCGCTCACAGCCGAGGGCCGCTCGCTGTACTGGGCCGGGCTGAACAAGGGCAAGAAGTCCATGGCCGTCAACCTGCGGGATCCGGCCGCCCACGAGCTGCTCACCGAGCTGATCGGTGCTGCCGGGACCTTTCTCACCAACTTCCCGGCCCGGGGCTGGATGGCCCCCGGCAGGCTGACCGCCCGGCGGGCCGATCTGGTGATGGTGGCCGTCACCGGCAACCGCGACGGGACCACCGCGGTGGACTACACGGTCAACGCGGCGATCGGCTTCCCCATGGTGACCGGCCCCGCGGATCTCGACGGTCCGGTCAACAGCGTGCTGCCGGCCTGGGATCTGCTGTGCGGGCAGACGGCCGCCGTCGGGATCCTGGCCGCAGAGCGGCGCCGGCTGCTGACGGGGGAGGGGTCGGTGATGACGCTCGCGTTGAGCGACGTGGCCCTGGCGGCTGCCGCCGCGCTGGGTTACGTCGCCGAGGTCCAGGTCGACGGCGCGATCCGGCCCCGCTGCGGCAACGACCTCTGGGGCGCATTCGGCGTGGAGCTGTCCACCGCCGACGGGCGTCGCCTGTACGCGGTGGGCATCAGCGGCCGGCAGTGGGCCTCGCTGGTGGAGGCCACCGAGAGCGAGGCCGCGGTCGCTGAGATCGCCTCGACTCGCGGCCTCGACTTCAAGCACGAGGGCGACCGGTTCGAGGCCCGCCACGAGATCAAGGCGGTGATGCAGGACTGGGCCGCGGCGCGGCCGTTCGCCGAAGCGGCCGAGCGCCTGGACGCGCTGGGGGTGTGCTGGGGGCCGTACCAGACCTTCGCTGAGCTCGTCGAGAACGACCCCCGCTGCTCGCCGGCCGGCGGGCTGTTCCGCGAGGTGGACCAGCCCGGTATCGGCCCCTACCTGGTGCCGGGATCGCCGCTGGCCCTCGCGACCGGCGCAGGGCCGGCGCCCGATGGGCTGGGCGACGTCTCGCCGGCGCCCGCGCTGGGGCAGCACACCGACGAGGTGCTGGCCGGGTGGCTGGGACTCTCGGCCGGAGAGATTGGCCGGCTGCACGACGCCGGAGTGGTTGCCGGCGGGAGCTGGCGGAGCCCCTGAGTCGTTGGCGAAATTGTCTGAGGTTTTGCGATCGCGGTTTATGATCGATCGGACCCAATTCGGATTTGTGCGCTGACCTGCTGTATTGTCAAAATCAGATGTTCGCCTTGCACAATTGTATACCGCTGCTAAATTGTATACCGATGCTCGAAGTGTATGAGACGGCCGTAGCCCCGGTGGGCTCCACGGCCTGGATGGAGCAGGGGCGCTGCGTGGGTGAGAGCGACCTGTTCTTCGCTCCGTTCGCCGAGCGGCCCGAGGCTCGGGTCCGTCGCGAGGCTCGAGCCCGGTCGATCTGCGAGCAGTGCGTAGTGCTGATCTCGTGCCGCGACTATGCCCGCAGGAACCGCGAGCTCGGCTTCTGGGGAGGGGAGAGCGAGTCGGAGCGGGCCGAGGCCGGATTCGCTCCCACCACGCCGATCGTCGGCCGCAAACGCGTCGCGGAAGAGCGCGCCCTCGACGCCATGCGCCGGGTCCGCTGACAGGGCGGACGCCATCGGCTAGTCACGCGAGCGCCGGTTCGGGTCGTCGCCGTGCTTGTCGCCGTGCTTTACGTGCTCTGTTGCCCTTGCTACCGTCCGAGCCCGCGCGCCCCGGGCGGCGCCTAGCGACCAAGGAAGTCTGAATGGGCCACACTCGTCAACGCGCCGCCGTGTCCCGTCTCCTGCGGCGGAGCGGCGCGGCGCGGCTCGCAGAGGCCGCTCGGGTAGGCGAGCGAATCAGATGCACACGGGCGCGGCCGTGGCCCGAGCGGCCCGTGAGCGCAGCGAACAAGAGCGGGAAACACCGCCCTGCACCGCGAGGCGGCTTCACCTACCCGCGCATGTTCTTAGTCGCCTCGGTCGCGCTGGCGATCCTCGCGGCCTCGCTGGCGCCGGGAGCGGCCGCCCAGACCGCGGCGATCTCGATTCCCGACCCGGGCCTTCGCGGCGCCGTCGAGAGCGCCCTCGGCAAGCAGCCCGGCGAGGCGATCACCGAGGGCGACATGGCGCTGATGGGCATTCTGGACGCCAGCCACGCGGGCATCACGCGACTCGACGGTCTGCAGCACGCAGTCAACCTGCGTGCCCTGTACCTGCAGGGCAACAGCATCTCGGATGCGTCGAGCCTCGCGGGTCTGGCCCGCATGCAGGTGCTCTTCCTGCACGGCAACGACATCTCCGAGATCGACCTGACGGCGATGACGGATCTGAGGTTCGCCGATCTCAGCTACAACGATCTGACGACCGTCGATCTCTCCGGTCAGAGAACCAGGGTCGGGGAGAACGCTCGCAGCAGCAGGCTGCTCGCGCTGTGGCTCAACAACAATCGGCTGACATCCGTGGACGTCTCGGGCCTGACCGCGCTGCGAGACCGGCCCGACGGCACGTCGCACCCCAACTATGTGAGCCTGCGGCTCGACCGGAACCGGTTGACCAGCGTCACCGGGCTCGCCGACCTCCCGCGCGAGGTCTGGAGCCTGAGGCTCGAGCACAACCAGCTGGCGTCGATCGATCTACGGGGAGCGGAGCACCTCCACTACCTGTACCTCAACGACAACCCGATCTCCGACACGTCGCAGCTCGCCGGCCTCACGTCCTTGGCCGACCTGCGCAGGCTCCACTTCTACGAGACGGACATCTCGGCCATCGACCTGTCCAACTTCTCGCGGCTGGAGCGGGCCTTCCTCAACGACAACAAGCTGGCCTCGGTCGATGTGACCGGACTGGACAGCATCCAGCGGCTCTGGCTGAGAGGGAACCGCATCGACCGGATCACCGGGCTGCGAGATGTCGGCGACACCCTCGTCTCGCTCAACCTGAGAACCAACCGCCTGTCGTCGATCGACCTGTCGGGGCTGTCCGACCTCCGCCAGCTCTACCTGAGCGACAACCAGCTCACCTCGGTGGACCTGAGTCCCGTGACCGACCTCGGCGTCCTGTGGCTCGACAACGGCTCGACCTCGGTCGGGAGCACTCCCGACCCCGCCTACCAGAACCAGATCACGACCCTCCCGCAGCTGCCCCGCTTCCTCACCGACCTCAGGCTGACCGGCAATCCCCTGACCGCGCCGCTCTCGGTCTCGTCGCGTACGGGCCTGCGGAAGCTGTATGTCAGCGACACCCAGATCTCGGACCTGTCCCAGGTGGCCGGCCTCACCGGGCTGACCGAGTTGGGGCTCACCAGCATGGACCTGAGGGGCTCGGACCTGTCGGACCTGTCGGCGCTCAGAGCGTTGGAGAAGCTGGACCTGAGAGACAACACGATCACGGATCTGTCGGCTCTGGCGCCGCTGGTCCGGCTCACCGAGATCCGGCTCGACGACAACTTCGTCGGCGACGTCTCGCCGCTGTCCAACATGCCCGACCTCGAGGACCTGTACGTGGCCGGCAACCTCGTCAGGGACCTCGCGCCGCTGCGCGACCAGATCGTGGCGGGGTTGAGGATCCACGGCGGCGACCGTCAGCGGGGAGACTCGCCGGACAACTTCTTCTGGGATCTGGACGCGGCGGGCTCGGTCCACGGTTGGAACCTGAGCCGGCTGGCCTCCGACGGGGTCCTGGACAACACCGAGTGCGACCTCGACCTCATCTGCCCCAGTCTGTTGATCGAGCGCTGGGTGATCGCCGTCTGGCTGGTGCGCGTGCTCGACGGCGGCGATCCCGAGCCGCTCGGCTTCAACCGGTTCGAGGACGTGCACCCCGGCCTGCAATGGGCCGCTCATGCCGAGCGGCTCGCCGAACTGGACGTTATGTCCGGCTGTTCCAGCGAGCCGGCCCGGTTCTGCCCCCAGGCGCCGGTGACCAGGGCCCAGATGGCGACCCTGCTCGCTCGGGCCTTCAACCTGGAGTCGGAGACCTCCGCCGGGTTCGTCGACGTCGACCCGCAGAGCGCGCACGCGGCCAGCATCGACGCCATCGCGGCGGCCGGCATCACCGGGGGCTGCGGTGCCGGGCCCGATCAGTTCTGCCCCGACGACTTCGTCACCAGGGGCGAGGCAGCCACCTTCATCGCCACCGCTCGAGACCACGCCCGCGGCAGCTAGCGGCTCAGAGGCCGAGCGGATAGGTGTGCGAAGCCGGCCCAAACGGGCGAGGCCGTGGCCCGAGCGGCCCGTGAGCGAAGCGAACAAGAGCGGGAATGACACCGCTGCAACACGACGGGCTCACACCTAGTCGCGCTCGCTCCAAGAGGCCGAGCGGCCTCACACCGGGTGGCGGCTCGGAGCGGTGACGGTGATGACCAGGCTGCCGACGTGACGCTTGGCCGCGAAGGCCTCCTGAGCGGCGTGGATCTCCTCCAGGGGATATGTGCCGCCTACCACGGGCCGCACCTCGCCCCGCTCGATGTAGCCGACCAGATCGGCGAAGACCTGAGGCTCGTAGACAGTGGCGCCGTGGAGCTGCAGGTCGTTCAGGTACAGCGTCCGGAGGTCCAGATCCACGACCGGCCCGGCGATGGCACCCGAGGTCACGTAGCGGCCGCCGCGGCCCAGCGCGTCGAGCCAGCCGGAGAAGCACTCTCCCCCGACGACGTCGGCGACGACGTCGAAGCTGCCTCCGTTGGCGCTGACGGCCGCCGCGACCGGGTCGTCGGACTCCCGGGCTACTGCCGCGTCGGCGCCCAGGGCTCGCACGCCGGCCAGCTTGGACGCTCCGACGACGGCCACCACCCGAGCTCCTCGACGCTTGGCCAGCTGCACCAGCGCGCTGCCGACGCCACCCGACGCGCCCGGAACCGCGATCGACTCACCCGAGCGCACGCCGGAGCGGTGCAGCATGTGCTCGGCGGTGGACCAGGAACAGGCGAAGCTGGCCAGTTCGGTGTCTGAGAGGCCGGTCGACACCGGGTAGACGTTCTCCCCGGGCACGGTGCAGTACTCCGCGTAGCCCCCGTCCCGCTCGCTTCCCAGGTAGGCCGCGAGCTCGCGGTCGTCGGGCCGCTCACGGTCGCGCAGCCACGGGTCGACCAGCACCCGATGCCCGATCAGACCCGCGTCGGCACCCTCGCCCGCCGCGACCACGACGCCGGAGATGTCGGCGCCCTGGATGCGCGGGAAGGCCAGCCCGCGGCGTCCCCAGCCCGAGTCGTGGGCCTCGGCCTCGGCGAACCCGTCGCCGGTGGTCGCCGACGTGACCGCCCGGCTGTACCACCCGACCCGGGTGTTGATGTCGGTGTTGTTCATCCCGCAGGCGGCCACCCGCACCAGCACATCGCCGGGGCCGGGCCTGGGCACACCAACATCGTCGCGCACCACCAGCATCTCCGGCCCGCCGGTGCCCAGCAGCAGCGCGGCCCGCATCACGGCGGGCAGCTCAGAGCCGGGCACGGTCGGCATCGTCAGCGCTCATGGGCTCAGGCGGTGGGCGTGCATGGCTTCCTCCTCCGGGCTGTAGACCCACATGCGCTGCCTCTAGGCCCGCAGGTGGGTGTTCATCGGGTCATGCACTGCTTCGCCCAGCACGCGGGCCCCGCACAGCTCGCCCACCACTCTCACCTCGAGAGCGGTTCCCGGCTCGGCGTGCTCGGGCGCCAGGTAGGCGAAGGCCAGGCTGCGGCGGCTGTGGAATCCGTAGGCGCCCGACGTGACCAGGCCCACCGCACGCCCGTCGGCGTACACGCCGTCGGCCGCGTGAGCGTCGGCACGGTCGGCTTCGACGGCAAGGTACGCGAGCCGCCAGCGGTAGGGCTCCTCTCCCGAGGTGGCTCGGTCCCGGCGGGCCAGCAGCGCGTCGCGGCCCACGAAGTCGCCCTTGCCGGGCTTCACGAAGCGGTGCAGCCCGGCTTCGTCGGGATTGACGTCGTGGGTTAGCTCGCGGCTGGTGCAGTAGCGCTTCTCCATGCGCAGCGAGTCCAGCGCATGGTTGCCGGCATCGGCCACGCCCAGAGGCGCTCCCGCCTCCCACAGGGCGTCGTAGACGGTGGCGAGGTGCTCGACGGGCAGGTGCAGCTCCCATCCCAGCTCGCCGGTGAATCCCACCCGCAGGGCCCGCACGCCGGCCACGCCGGCTACGTCGATGACCCTGCCTCGCAGCCAGCCGAAGGACTCGTTGCCCAGATCGGCACCGGTCACCTGGGCCAGCAGACGGCGGGCCGCGGGCCCGGTCACGTTCAGCACGCCCAGTTCGGTCGACCGGGCCACGAGCTCGGCCTCCGCGCCCTCGGGCCAGTGCGTCTCGAAGAACTCGCGGTCCTTGCCCTCACCGGCTGCGGCCGACACCAGGTAGAGGTGGTCGCCGGCCAGACGGGTCACGGTCAGCTCGCTCTCGATCCGGCCCTGCGGTGTCAGCAGGTATGTGAGGCCGATGCGCCCGACGTCGGGCACGATGTTGGTGGTGAGGTGGTCCAGCACTGCGGCTGCGTCTGGGCCGACCAGGTCGAACTTGGCGAACGCGGTGGCGTCGAGGATCCCGACCCGCTCGCGCACGGCCCGGCACTCCTCGGCCACGGTGTCGAACCAGCCGGTGCGGCGGAACGAGACCATGTCCTGGGAGGGCAGCCCGGCCGCGCCCGGGAACCACTTGGGCCGCTCCCAGCCGTACACCTGCGTGAACACCGCCCCCTTGCCGCGCAGGCGCCCGTACAGGGGAGTGGTGCGGTAGGGACGACCGGCCGGCCGTTCCAGCCCGGGCAGCGGCGTCTGGTGGCGGTACTGGTGGTCCTCGGTTCCCTTCGTGCGGCCGTAGGCCATGACGTCGCCACGGTCGATGTAGCCCAGCCGGCGGGCGTCGTAGGCCCGCACGCTCACCCCGGTGGTGCCGTGCACCATCCAGCGGGCCAGCTCCCGGCCCAGGCCCGGCCCGTCGGCGATCCCGACCTGCACGCCGGCCATCTGCCAGAAGTTGGGCACCCCCGACGGCCCCAGCAGCGGCTCACCGTCGGGCGGGTAGGAGATCGCCCCGCAGATCACCTGCTTGATGCCCAGCGGCTCCAGCACCGGCATCCGCTCGAAGGCCCGGGCCAGCCACGGGCCGACCCGGTCGAAGTCGGCGTCGAACAGCGGGTTCTCGAGCGACCAGTCCGGCCCGTCGCCGTCGTGCCATACCGCCTCCGCGCCGGCCTGCTCGTAGATGCCGACGAGGCCCGACTGCTGCTCCTGGCGCAGGTACCCCGACACGTAGTCGTCGCGCACCACCGGCAGCTCGCGGTCGAGGTCGGCGAACTCGGGCACCGGCTCGGTCAGCAGGTAGGTGTGCAACACGTTGGCGATGGGCACGTCGAGCCCCACCATCCGGGCCACCCGGTGGGCGTAGCAGCCGGCCGCGTTGACGATGTGCTCGGCGTGCACGGTGCCTTGCTCGGTGTCCACCGCGAAGCTGCCGTCGGTGCGCCGCCGGATTCCCAGCACCCGGTTGCGGCGGCTGAGGGCCGCGCCCAGGTTGCGGGCGGCCCGCACCATGGCGTTGGCCGCGCCGGCGGGGTCGACATGGCCGTCGTCGGGGGTGTGGACCGCGCCCAGCATCCCGTCGGTCGCATAGAAGGGGTGCAGCTCGGAGATCCGGGCCGGGCCGACCCACTCCATGGCGTTGCCCACGTACTCGGCCGGGCCGATCTGGGCCCGCAGCCAGTCCACCTCCTCGGTGTTGTAGGCCACCCGGAGGCTGCCGCTGCGGTGCCAGGAGGTGGCTACCTCGCTCTCGGCTTCGAGCGAGGCGTACAGCTCGCAGGCGTACCGGCGGAACTCGGCCAGCGCGTAGCTCGACACCGAGTGGGTGACCTGGCCCGCGGCGTGCCAGGTCGAGCCGGAGGTCAACTCGGCCTTCTCGACCAGCAGGGTGTCGGTCCAACCCTCGTGGGCGAGGTGATACAACGCGCTGGCGCCGCAGATGCCGCCGCCGATGATCACGACCCGGGCCGCGTCCGGAAGCCTGGAACTGGCCGGACCGGCCCCGCCGGGCCCAACGGAACCTTCAGCCACCTTGCCCCTCTCTCAACAGGTCCGCATCGGCGGGCGCCGGTGCGCGACGATACCGCCGCCGATGGGGCACAATACGGCAACCAGCGCAAGCCGATCCGGCGGCGGCGACGACAGGACACAGGAGGTCGGGATGCGCCTCTCGCATCCGGGTCTGGCCGATCCGGAGTTCTATGTGCCCGGCCTTCCCGCCGACTGCGTGGTGTCCCGGTACGGCGTGAGCCCCGCCGACATCGCCAAGCTCGGCTCGGCCGAGAATCCTCTGGGCGCATCGCCGCTGGCGGTGGAGGCCATACGGGAGCGCCTGCACGACCTGCACCTGTACCCGTCGTGGACGGCGGAGACGCTGCGGGCGGCTCGGTGATCCGCCACGCGGCCGAGGTCCCCAGCCAGCCGCCGGCCTGGACCCGCACCGGCGACGTCGAGGCCTCCGGGGCCGGACAAGGGCCTGCCGCGGTCACCCGGTCCGGGAGCGGCGACGGCGACGGGGCCGGAGACGGATACGAGGCGTACTTCGTGTGGCCGGCGTCGGCCATCCAGTGCTATCCCGGCCAGGTAGTCAACACCTTCCGCTGGGTGCCGCTCGCGGTCGGCCGCACGCTGCTGATCCGCGAGTGGTGGTTCGACACCGCCGATCTGACCGAGGCCCAGTCGCGGCTCGTCTCCGACGACTGGGAGAACACCGTCGCCGAGGACTTCGGGATCGTCGAGTCGGTGCAGCGCGGCGTCGCCAGTCGCGGCTACACGCCCGGGCCGCTGATCGAGGACCCCAGCGGCGTGTGCGGCGTTCACAGCGAGAACTCTGTGCGCCACCTCCAGGATCTTCTGCTGGCATCGCTGGGCGCGGCGGTGTGATGCCGGTCCGGCCCGGCCACGGCGGGCCGGAACATGACACGGGCTCGCGGTCCGCGGAGCTGGCCGGGTTCCTCAGCGGCCTGCACGGCAGGGTCGACCCGGCCCACATGGCCGCGGCCGCCAACTGCGTGATCGACACGCTGGGCTGTATCGCCCACGGCGCCGATCAGCCGTGGTCGCGGGCCGGGGCCCGCCACGCGCTGGCCACCGGGCCAGGCGCCTGCACCGTCGTGGGCTGGCCCGACCGGGCCTCGCCGGCCATGGCCGCCTTCGCCAACGGCGCCGCGGCCCACGCCTTCGAACTCGACGACGTCCACGAGGAGGCCGTCAACCACCCCGGCGTGGTGGTGGTCCCCGCCGCGCTGGCCGTGGCCGAGGAGCTCGACGCTTCGGGCCCGGCCTTCCTGGAGGCTGTCGTGGCCGGCTATGAGGCGATGGGCCGGGCCGGGCTGGCGGTCGGACCGATCTCGCACATGCTGGCCGGCTTCCATCCGACATCGATGTCGGGCGTGTTCGGCGCGGCGGCCGCGGCCGGGCACCTGCGCCGCCTCGACGCGGCCGGGCTGAACCACGCCTTCGGAATTGCGGCGTCTCTGGCTTCGGGGACGATGGAGTTCACGTCCTCCGGGGGCATGGCCAAGCGGATCCACGCGGCGCGGGCCGCCGAGGGCGGGATCATGGCTGCGGCGCTGGCCGCTCAGGGCTTCGAGGGCGCCCGGGACGGCCTGGCCGGCCGTTACGGCTTCTGCCGGGTCTTCACCGACGACCCGCAACCCGAGCGGCTCACCGAGCGGCTGGGCGAGCGCTGGATGATCGACGAGATCACGGTCAAGCCCTACGCGGCCTGCAGCGACGTGCACGCCATGATCCAGGCCACCTCCGAGCTCGTGGCCGCGCACGGCGTGGCAGCCGATCAGATCGACCGGATCACCGTTGACGGGCCGACGAAGGCGGCCGAGCTCAACGACATGGACGGCACCCAGTCGGTCATGGCGGCTCAGTACTCCGCCCGGTTCAACATCGCGGCCGCGGTGCTGGCCGACCCGGCCGATCCCTCCACCTATCACCCCGATCGCATCGCCGATCCTGCACTGGCCGCCCTCCAGGCGAGGGTGGCCACCACTGTTCCCGATCCCGTCTTCGACGCCACCTACGCCTGGAAGCAGGGCGCCCGGGTTCGGATCACGTTGACGGACGGCCGGGTGCTGGAGAGGACGGTGCACGGGCAGAGGGGCTCCATGCACGACCCGTTGAGCGACGAGGAGATCGAGCGCAAGTTCCGGATGCTGGCCCGAGGCCGTCTCGACGCCGCGATCCCGGAGGTGGTCAGGACGCTGCCGGAGCGGACCGCCGCGTACCTGACCCGTCGCCTCCGCTCCGACTAGACCGGCGAGCGGGCCGACCGCCGCTGTGGCAGCATGTGTGAGCAAGTGTTGACAGACAGACGCAGGAACGGCGATGACCCCCTCTAACAGCGATGCCATCTTCTCAGCCCTCGCCGATCCCACCCGGCGAGCCATCCTCAGCCTGGTAGGCGAGCATGAGGAGCTCACCGCGGGCGAGATCGCGGCCCACTTCGACAGCCTGGGCCGGACCGCGGTGTCGTCGCATCTTCGGATACTGCGTCTGGCCGGATTGGTGGCGGAGCGGCGCGACGGCCGCTTCCGGCACTACTCGGTCACGCCGACCCCGGCCGACGCGGTGGTGGCCTTTCTGACGTCGGTGTACCAGAACTCCCTGGAACAGCTGGCCTCAGCCGTGAAGGACGCCTCAGCGGCGGGAGACGACGCCCCCTCCGACAGGGCCGTAGAGCGCAGCGCCTGATCCTGCTGACATGGGTGAGCTCGTCCTCAACAACGAGACGCAGCTGGAGGTCTGCCCCAGCGAGCTGTTCGCGCTCTTCGGCAGCGGCGATTCGTCACTCGGCTGGCTGTTCGGGGCTGAAGCGCCGCGGCTGCGGCCCGGTTCGCTGGTTCGTCTGGCCCTTCCCCTCGGCGGGCTCGTCCGATCGCCTGGTACCGCCCGAGTGCTGTCGTGCCAGCCGAACCGCCGCATCGACCTGATCCACGAGACGCCCTGGGCGGGCCGGGTCGTGTGCCTCTTCGACCCCTCGGACGGTGGAGGCACGCGGCTGCGGGTCCGCATCACGATCGATGACCGCGAGGTGGCTCGCCTCGGTGCCGAGCTGGGCCTGCTCGACGGCTACGAGGCTGGGCTGCGGGAGGTGCCTCTGGGGCTGCTCATCTCACTGTCGGGCCCCGCCGGGATCCTGGGCCGCTCGACGGTCAACTGCGCTCAGCTCGCGGTCGAGGAAGTCAACGCGGACGGGGGAGTGACGGGTCGCACCGTCAGGCTCGTCGTTGCCGACGACTCCACCGACCCGGGGATCGGGGCGATCGCCATGCGTCGGCTGTGCCGCACGCCCGGTCTCGCCGCGGTCGTCGGGATGCACTCCTCGGCCACCTACGCGGTGACCGCACCGATGGCGGTGGCCGAGGGCATCCCATACCTCTACACGCCCACCAGCGAGCCGACCGCGGCGCATCCCCTGCTGGTGCGCTTCGGAGAGACGCCCCTGGACCAACTCCATCGAGCCCTTCCCCGCATGGCCGCGCAGACGGGCGGATCGCGCTGGTTCCTGGCCGGAAACGACTACTCGTGGCCCCGAGCGATAAGCGCCACCGCCCGGGCCGTCATCGAGCGCATGGGTGGCCACGTCGCCGGCGAGGGATACCTGCCGCTGGGATCGCAGAACTTCGAGCCGGTGCTCATGGCGATCCAGCGGAGCGGAGTCGACCATGTCGTGTCGAGCTTCGTGGGACAGGACCATGTCGGCTTCCAGCGTGACTTCGCCTCGTTCGGCCTGCGCGAGAGCATCCGGACGTTCGCACCGCTGATGGACGATGCCGTCGTCGAGCATCTCGGCGCGTCGGGCGAAGGCACCTGGAACGCGCTGGGCTACTTCGTCGCGCTCGACACGTCAGAGAACCGGGAGTTCCTCCGGCGCTACGCGGATCGGTTCGGCTCGTGCTCACCGCCGGTCTCGGCCGCCGCGGAAGGCGTGTACGAGGCGATCCACACCTGGGCCCGCTCGTGCCGGGCCGGTGGGGGAGCAGACCCGACCGCACTGCTCAGCGGACTGCGCAGAGCCAGCTTCAAGGGCCCGCGCCGCTGCGGCCGGGGTGGCCGGCTGAAGTCGCTGCTGCTCGGCGAGGCCACTGCCTCCGGGGTCCGGATCCTGGACGAACTCCCCGCCGCCCACTAGTGCTCTGTCAACAAACGTTTGCGCGCGTGTTGTGTGTGGTTGGGTTTCGTGCTGGTTGTGCGGCTGGGATGCCCCAGCGGCGTCCTCGCTGGGAGCGGACTCGGGCGCGTTCGCGGCGTTGTG
>Ga0209022_1000345_pt1 | contig 60694 bp, 56 predicted proteins | sample PinacodermPK_FD_187300 | JGI IMG/M metagenome (GOLD analysis project Ga0209022, IMG submission 187300) | Host-associated microbial community of the marine sponge Aplysina aerophoba from Gulf of Piran - sponge pinacoderm, lysed by proteinase... | ecosystem: Host-associated > Porifera > Sponge >... | reverse complement strand
CGAACATTGCTGGTGAGCCAAAGCATCCCGAATGCCTCTCGGTGACAGCCGCATGTCCAGACCCGCCAAGCGATGACCCAGATGGCGTATCAGACTGAACGCCATAAAGCACAGGGCGATATGAGCCTTGATACGGGACGCGGTCCAATGATAGATCGGTCGTATTCTCAAATCCGTCTTCGCGATACGAAAACTTTCTTCAATCCGCCATAATCCACGATACCGTGCCAACAATTCCGTGGCCGGGATGTTCCGGAGATTGGTGATCACCCCATGCAATCCATCCCAACGCGCATCGTACCGGAGCTTATCTTCATCCAGGACAACATGGGATTTCCCCATGAGCTTGATATACCGCCATCGTCCACCACGCCCCATCATCTCCCGGGGATTGTCCGAGTTCGCCAGTTTCTTCAGCAACTTGTCCACAGCTCGTTGACGGTCGGCAGCATCCTTGCGGGCCCGTGCCGGACTGTAGGATACCACTAAACGGCGCCCCTTGTAGCGAAACACACCGATGGAATATTCCGTTCCATGCAGCGACCGATAGCGGTGCGTGTTCAAGATCTGTTCCTTGAGCCGCGTGGGTAAGGAGCGCAGGCGAGCCCCCATGATATAATGTTCGTTATCATTTTCAATCGCCGTGAGATTGGCATCGGTCATCAGACCAGCATCCGCCACATGAACGGCTGTGATATCGGGGTGGCGGGATAACAAACTCTGTCGCATCGGCAGATAACTCGCGCCTTCCCAATTTGCCCCAGGAAACACCTGATAGCCCACCGGTAGACCTTCACGGGTCGTCATCAGAGCCAGGAGGATCTGGACTTCACGCGACTTGCCATCCTTGCTATATCCAAATTGACGTAAGTCATCGTCGGCGACGGATTCAAAGTACAGCGTGGTACAGTCAAAGTAAATGACGTCCAGTTCACGTGCGAGGAGGTCAAGTGATTGGTCGGCGATGCGGTGTTGCAGCCTGTCAATAAACGTATCATTCAAGGTATCCATCATGCGATAGACCTTATGCACGGGGATGGGGATACCAAAATCATACGCCATCCTCTGGACGCTGGCTCGTTTGGATTCGGGTCGTGCTAAGCGAGCCATGACCATGTTATACAAGATACGATTAACGGCCTTGAAGCGTGAGGGTGCGAGCAGACGGTCAAAGCCCAACTCCCGATAGAGTTTACCGTAGATTTCATGGAAGCCCATAATGATGCGGTGTTCTTCGTGGATGGCATGAATATTGACCATCTGGCGTGGGGGTGATTGTGGGGCCTTGGTTTTGGCCGTGATGGCCATTTCGGCCATTTCTTTGGGTGGCCATAAGGCTGGTTGTGCGTCATGGAGGAGCCGTGCTTTGGTATGTTCGGCCAACTTGACTAATTGTTGGATGTCGTCGGGATGGGTGGCCATGCCGATATGTTGGACGATGCGTTGGCGTGGTTGTCCATCTTTATTGCGGTAGCTTGCGACGATTTGGACGGAAGTTTTTGTGGTTTTGGGTGATGTTTTTGTTCGGATGTACATAAAGTTTTGACTTTAAAAATGAAAAAAAGAATTTGTGTTGCGTTGATTCGAGACGGGGCAATGATAAAAGTCAATAAAAAATTTCCCGTAGGCACTACCAGAGAGTTATCCAAATGGCACACTGCAGAATGTAGAGCTGCTGGGGATTTAAAAAAAATGAAAAAGCGAAATTAGGGGCAAAGTGTCGAAGTCAGGAACTTGAGTTGTCACCATCAATTACTGAGTTGAGCACCGATGGCTTGGAACAATTAGGGGTGGTGTTTACTAGGCAAACGCATTACTCAAACGGGCAAACTATATTGGTTTAAAAACTTACTCATGGAAAGCTTCGATTTGTTGACCAGGAATTTGGTATCCAAGAGTTATGCTCATCTTTTTAAAAAAAACTAATGAGTAATTTATTGCACAAATAACTGCCGGTGTCATTTGAGGCACCTTTAGTAAGCTCCGCACACCTTTTCTACTGATTGTCGCACAATAATAAATTTCCGATTACTTCTGACTTACTAAAATAACTGATTATTGGGCACGTCTATTTATTCCAAATTAGAAAATACCATAATGGGGATTTGTTGGTCTGAGTAGTGCCAATGTGGAGGCTAGGTGTGTGATTAGGCCTAGGAAACGATGGAAAAGGGTCTATTTTTACCTTTTTGGGGAAGATTATTGAATGAATGTGACCCAAAGGAGAAGAAATTATTCAGAATAATCATGATTTTTTCAAAGGCAAAAACAAGTGAATCCTGATTTTGGGATTTTATAGAGGTGCCCTATTGTTAAAGTATGCAGCACTAACACTATTCGTGTTGACAGTTGACGGGATAAAGGGGACTAAATGCATATTAATTGTGAATTGAACAATCATCAATTCATAGGTGGGTTGAAACTAGATGATTGTCCGATTCTATATCAGTAAATCAAATATCAATTCACGCCGGTAATCATTGAAATAATTTCATTTTTATCAGTCGCATGAGTTTCACGAATTCCAATTTGCTGACCTCTTCGTAAAACGCATATTTGGTCGGATAATCGAAAGACCTGATCAAGGCTGTGACTGATCAGTAAAATAGCAAGTTTACGTGCCCTTAATGATGCAACAAGTTCTTCAACCTTAGCCGTTTCGGCGACACCAAGCGCAGCAGTCGGCTCATCAAGGAGAATGAGCTTGCTTGCCCAATGAACAGCCCGCGCGATAGCAATACCTTGACGCTGACCGCCACTCAGGTCACGTATTGTTGAGTTTGCCGACGGAATACGAACATCTAAAGCATCAACTAGATTTTGGCTTTCTTGACGCATTCGAACCTTGTCAAGCAAACCAAAGGGTTTTTTTACTAACTCCTGACCTAAAAACATGTTCATGTAAACTGGTTGTTCATCCACAAGGGCTAAATCTTGATGAACAACTTCAATTCCTTTACTTCGGGAAGAACTTGCATCCGAAAAAGAAACTGTTTCACCTTCAAGCTTAATGTCACCTGAAGTCGGGCGATAAATTCCTGAAATAATCTTAATCACCGTTGATTTACCAGCACCATTATCACCAACAAGAGCGACAATCTTACTTTGAAACAGATCAAGTGAAAAGTCTTGAATCGCTATGAGTCCACCAAATGCCTTATGGATGTTTTTAAGAGATAAGACTGGAGAAATATCAGTCATATTCGGAACTCTCCAGGCCAGAAGGTTTGGTACCCAAAGCTGTTTTCAATAGAGGTTACTTCCGGCTTTCCGCAGGATAATCCTTTCAGACCCGCAACATGGGCACGAGTCACAAAAGCTTGACCCCGAAAGCCAAAAATTACACTATCACCGGCCCTTAGTTTTTTTTGGTGTCTTTGATCAATCATTGCATAATAGTCAATCGCAGAATAGTCAGGCATTTCAACATCATACAAGTCTTCACGACGAACAACTGGTTCTGATGTAACGAGTGCCTTCACCTGGTAGTTCGGAAATACGGGGTCAATATAAAGTCCACCGCCAAAACAGTATGCTCTGCCACTATGGTTATGTGAAACTTCAGTCAGGTAAAGAACTGCTGGATCTTCAGGGAGATCTTCAATTGCATGGAGAGGAGTCGTACCGTGAAGACCATTACCTGGCTCGCATTGAGTTGCTCCTGCTTCAGCTAAGGCAGAAAGGACCACAGAAGATGTTGTTCCCGGGGCGTTAATTTCAATATCATTCCAACCATGGGATCTCAATTTCTCTGCTGCACGTTGAAGTGTTGCCAAGTTGGGAGTGGGTTTAACTTTACTGATTGACTGGTCAAAAAGTAAGGCTGGAAAAGTAGTTATACCGGCAAAATGTCCGCCATCAAGCTTATTTAGCGCGTTCGCCACCTCAATAATGTCGTCAGCATTAAAGCCCCCCTCATGACCACGATAGAACGTGTCCCCAGAAGTCTGAATACGAGTAAGAAATTTCTGCTTGTTACCAGCCCGTAATGAAGCTCTTGCGGCTTCAATTGCCTTTTCTTCTGAAAACACCGTCCAATAATCTGGTTTCAGTTTTGCGGCTACGAAGTCGGCCTCCGCAGATGGCACCTGAACGAGATGTCCAATATGGCCCGTTCGGAGTCCAGCTCTATCACAAGCGACAGCACAAGCGACATCAACCGCTACCGAGCGATTAATTCCACCTCTCTTAATCGCCTGACAAAAACTAGAATGTCGCCCCACTTGCTTGGTCATCGCAAATGTTGTCAGTCCATATTTCTTGGCTTCATCTTGAAATCGCTTTGCATTCCGCTCCACGGCCTCAAGATCAATAACATAGGAATTTGCCGGCAACCTACCCAACTGGTGCATTGAGATTGCGGCTTCAATGAAATTTGAGTTTCTCCGAATGAGTGCATCCAAAAACATAAAATATCCTAAACTCGATTGAAATTGCGTAACGAAAAAGCAACGGCAACAAGAATAATAATACCCCGTACAATCATTTGATCAGAGACATCAAGACCCATTAGAATAAGTCCGTTATTGAGCATTCCCATCATTAGGGAGCCTAGTAAAGCACCAATGACTGACCCCTTACCACCGTACAGTGATGTTCCGCCAACAATGACGGCGGCAATTACTGTCATTAAGTCACTCTCTCCAAGTGTGTATTTTGCCGCTTGAAGTCGCCCGGCATAAAGCAACCCTGCTAACCCTGCCAATCCACCACATACGGTCAAAGCATAAAGCCTTATTCGCGCTACTCGAATGCCTGACACCTGGGCCGCGCGGGCGTTGTCGCCAACCGCAAGGACATGAGCTCCAAAGCGTGTATGCCGGTAGACGATATGACCAAATAGTACTGCTAGAATCGTCCATATTACCAGAGAGGGAATTGAGTACAGTTTTCCTGATCCAAAAATACCTGTAAACGTGTCATTAATTACCGGAATAGAACGCAGATTTGTTAAAGACCGTGCGATGCCTGCAAACAAACCCATTGTCGCCAAAGTTACTAAAAACGAGGGTAAGCGAAAATATGCAACAAAAACGCCATTGAACAGTCCAATCGCCAAGCCAACTCCTAGTCCGGCCAATACTCCAACAATTAACGGAGCGCTCTGAAGCACAAGTGCCGCAGTGAGTGCGGAAACAGCTACAGCAGACCCAAAACTAAGATCAATCTCGCCCGCAGACAACACGAATACTAGCCCAATAGCCATGACCGTAGCGGGAGCTGTTTGTAGTACAATATTCGTTAAATTACGTGTCGTTAGAAACCCGTCGTCGTAAAGTGTTGCAGCGAAAAAGAAAAATATTCCTAGAAAGCCAAAATAAATTAGGTTTCTCTGAATATTTTGCAGAAGTGAATGCAAAAGAGAGCCTCCAATAGCCACTTTGCCTTTAGTCGATTTGGCGGGCTGCAATACAGCCCGCCTACAATGTTAATTTTGTGCGGCAGTAACGACACTTGATGGTGGGTCAATATTGAGCGACTGATTCCAGCCTTCAACAATATTGTCTGCGCTTACCGTGATTGCCGGTGCTACGATAAATGGTGGAACAACTTCTCCCATAAGATCAAGAGCAGCAGATGCGGCCATTGCCCGACCAAGCTCATATGCTTCATCGGCAACAATAGCGACGACGTTACCGCCGCGTACCATATCCAGCGCAATAGGCTCGGAAAGATCCAATGTAACGAGCTTTGTTGTTTCATTGCCATTCGCACGCAGAACTGCAAGCACTCCTTCAGCAGGACCTGCCCAAGTTACATATATCCCTCCAAGATCAGGATTCTGAAGCAACATTGCATTTGCTATTTCCTCGGCTCTAGCGGGGTCACTTATTCCTTGCTCAGCAACAATGGAGATATCAGGATAGTCATTTTCTATGGTTGTTTTGAACGCATTGTCACGCTGATTGGTTACATAATAAGCTGCATCATGAAAGATCCAACCGACAGTACCCATATTCCCCATAGCAGAAGCGAGTGCATCAGCCGCCTGTTTACCCATTTCAAATAGGTCATCAGTTACAATAGCTGCATAATCTTCTGGATGCATATAACCCGAAGGCAAGTTAGACAGAAACGTAAGGGAAACTCCAGCTTCCTTTGCTTCTTCAAACGCCGCAGCAGAAGTTACCGGATCAAGCGGTAATGATAGAATTATGCTTGGATTCCTAGTCAGAGCTGTTTCAATATCGTTACGCTGTTTAGCAGCATCAAATCCAGCACTCGTGACAGCAACAACCTCAATACCGAGCCGCTGAAATTCATCACTGGCACCACTAGTAACAGCATTCACAAAATCTGATTGATCATGCCACAGAAGAGCCGCAGTATAATTACCCGCCTTAATTGAATCAACTAGACCATCACCGACAACGATCTGTGAGCTTGGAGTTGAGGACTCCCCACCTGGACCCATCGTTTGTGAATTCACCCAAGTCCCAAGCAGTAAAATTAGCGCAGTGCTAATGACAATTTTCGCCAGTTTCATAATGTTCTCCTTTCACTGGATTAAATTGTTGATAAAGGTTTGATTCCACAGTAGCGTGAAATAAACAGAGCAAATCCTCTGATTGCAGCGAGATACTCGTCAATATTAACCCGCTCTTCAAAGGTATGAGCAACAGAGATATCTCCTGGAGCACAATAAACTGCTGGACAGGAGAATTCGTTTACAAGAAATGGTATTTCTGACCAATATGGAGCGCCACATATTTCACCTTTTCCTTGGGCGCTATCATAGATGCAATTCTTCAATAGCTGAACGTATTCAGTATCTTGAGATATTTCGAAACCTGTCCCACCTTGAGCATGATTTCGTCCGGCAGGATAATCGATTTGAACCGTAATCCCTTCCATCGTCTCTTCATTTGATAAACAATCTTCAAATTGCTTTATTGCCGCATTTAAATCTTCATCTGGTTGGAGCGTACGGATGAGCGAAAACCTGCATTGGTCCGGCACGGCAATAAAACCACCCCCTTCAATGCTTGTAACAAGAAGTGAGGAGGGGCCCAACAAGTCATGCTGAGAGCCCAATCTGATTTCTGATTCGTGCGACCAAATCTGAGCTAGCAATTTGTGGGAATATTTTAGGGCATCAACACCGAGTTCAGGCTTACCAAAATATGCCGATTTTCCTCGTACTGTAATATTTGCAATGAAAAACCCAATCTGGGCGGTAAAAATATCTAGGCATGTTGGTTCAACGTAGATTATAAAGTCGGGAGCTGTTAATTCCCACTCATTAAACCTACTTAAAAAATCTTTGATCCCTGCGCTTACTCCTGTCCCAATCTCACCGCTTTCTTCATCACCAACAAATGCAAAAGTAATACCACCTTCAAGTTGATAGCCGGCCTCATGAAGAAGGCGAAGACTCGCCATAGCCGCACAGATTCCACCTTTAAGATCGCATGATCCACGGCCCCATATGGCTCCTTCGGTATCGACTCCGCCAAATGGGTCGGCGCGTGGGTCGGAACGCCAGTAGTCTCGCCAACCTTCAGTATGAACAGTATCGGTATGCCCAATGAACATTAAATTGGGGAAACCTTTCTTGCCCTTTTTATTTCCCCATACATTTTTTCGGCCTTCCATGAAATCGCTTACTCCAGTGTTCAAACCAAGCTTCTCAAGCTCAGCTTGTAAAAACAAAGCAAAGGGAGTTTCGTTTCCAGTTATACTTTCTACTGCAATTGAACGGCGTAACAACTCTATATCCGAATTGGCATTTTGTGCTTCAGAAAGAGTCTGTATGAATTCTTTCATCGCATCTCACAGGATTTTAAGTTTTCAATTGCGGGGGCGGGGGGAATGGAAATAATTCCTATATCTTGACCTTCTGCAAAAAGAGACAGGTGCAGATGATGAAGTGCTGTAGCGACTCCACCGACGAGTGTTGCGTGACTACCAAGCTGTGTTTTTTCAATTTTTATCTGCCGTGGGAAACAACGGGAGGAGTGTTTGATAATTAGCTTAAGAAGTTCTGGGCGCGAACCAATTGAGCCCCCAATTACAACTTTTGATGGATCAATTATGGCCGCTATGGCCGCTATGGACAAAGCTATGTTTTTGGCTACATGATCTAAAACAAGAATTGCATTCATATCCCCGGAAGCGGCTGCTTCAAATACTTCAGGCACATTTTTAAGAGTCTGGGAGTGCTTTTTATAGTTGTTTATAATTGCACTCGTTGCTGTCGATCTCTCTAACGCACCAGTTTTGAGACTTTCGGGTTCAAAAGGGTCGGTGCCCAATGGTAAGAAACCAACTTCACCCGCAGCTCCAAAACTACCTCTTAGCAAGCTACCACCAAGGACTATTCCTGCACCAATACCGGTTCCCACTGAAAGATATACAAGATTATCCTGTTCTCCTTTTTCGCCTAGCCAATGCTCTCCAAGAGCAGAAAGGTTAACATCATTTTCAACAATTATCTCCACACCCAGTTTCTGGCTTAAACTCTCAGCAAAATTAATTCGATCAATTCCTCCAATATTGGGAGCAAGAAGAATCGCTCCGGTTTCTGGATTGGGAACACCAGGGACTCCGATTACGGCTGTATGTAAACTTTCATAAGAACTGCCTGTATCGGAAATCAAATTGTGAACCATTTGAGCAATTTGATGCACAACATCTTGTCCACCCCTTGGATCGGTTGGTTCAAGACGCTCATGTATAATCATGCCATTCAGATCGCTTATTGCGGCACGAACTTTTGTTCCTCCCAAGTCTACACTTGCGACTAATGCGGCCGTAGGCAAGAGTTCATAGACAACCGCTCTTCGACCGATATGACCTTCCGTCTGACCAACTGGTCGAACCCAACCTTTTTCTTCAAGATTAGCCACAATTTCAGAAACTGTCTGTTTAGATAAGCCAGTTATTTTTGCTACACTTGCACGGGATACTGGGCCGTAATTTACGATTGCTTGGACGACAGAACTTTGTGATATTCGTCGGCTTATTTTGGTATAAGTTAGCATTACAATTATATTTTTAATTACTTCGTTCACTTACCGAACTATATCGAAAGTAAATTATCATGTCAATTAATATTTATTTTCTCTGATTAAAAAGACCTAAATTCGTTTTTCGGGCATCTATTGAGCATCAATCAATTTGACAGGGTAAAGACAAACAAATGACACGGAGCGATTGAAAGAGTTTGACACAATGGAATGCGTGTAATGCCATTCTGTATGCTATTGTACCCCACTCTCGACGTGATGGTGGACAAATTGTCGCACATTAATCAAACGGAATCCACTAGCACGCTCTGAAAAACACCTATTGCGAAATTTACAAAGCCTAACTTTCGCTGAGGGATTTTCGGTAATAGAGATGAAATCCTATCTGAATGATAGAGTATTAAATTTTTCGAAATTTGTCTGAAACAAATCTGCCGGGTACCAATTAAATGGTACCTTGGTCAAACAAGGTGGACGGATTATTCAGTGTCTTGCGTTGAAACATTCTTTATTTCATCAAGTGAAACTGTGTCCTCGTCATCAAGTATATTATCAACTTCATCCTTCACCTCAACACCACTAGGTTTAATTTCCTCAATCGGTACTTCAAGGTCAATGTCAAGAAGTTCTGTGTCATCTGCAAACTGGTTTTCACCACTAAAAAAGATTTCAACTGAGGTTCCACACTGAGGGCACACAATAGGTGATTGTGAAAGATCATAAAATTTGATTCCACAGTTTTCACAAAAGTGCTTTACGCCCCATTCATTTGACATATTATTCCCCATTAACCAATTACAATTAAAAGATCGCGATAAAACTCTTCCGCTCACGCGTGAATAGGTCCATCACCGCAAGCCAGTGCCGCTTCTCTTACAGCCTCTGAATATGTAGGATGACCGTGGCTTGTCAAGGCCACATCTTCAGCTGACGCACCAAATTCCATCGCTAAGCAGATTTCTTGAATTAAATCGGAGGCCGCAGGGCTAATAATATGGCATCCGAGTATCCGGTCACTGTCTTGAGCAGCAAGTATTTTGACAAATCCATCCGCTTGCATCACCGACTTCGCCCTAGCATTCCCCTTCAATGAAAACTTACCTACTTTATAATCAATCCCAGCCTCTTTAAGATCTTCCTCTGTACGACCAACAGCGGCAACTTCAGGTTGCGTATAAATAATTGAAGGAATGATTTCATGATTCACATAACCCGTTAAACCAGCAATCGTCTCAGCCACAGCAATACCTTCATCTGCTGCTTTATGAGCAAGCATGGGGCCCGAAATGACATCTCCGATGGCATAAATTCCCGCCACGTTAGTAGCAAATTTATTATCTGTATCAATTTGACCTTGGGGAGTTAACTTCACCCCAACATTGGTAATTCCTAAGCCTTCTGTGAAGGGGCGACGACCGGTTGCAACCAATACAATTTCAGCTCGTTCCTTGAGTATCGTGTCTGATTTACTGTCTTCATAGGAGATTTCTTGAGCTCCCCTGCCCTTCTTCACATTTACAACCTTAACACCACACTTAAATTCCAAACCTTGTTTTTTTAGGATTTTTTCAAAGGTTTTAGCGACATCCAAATCCATGCCCGGAATGATTCGGTCTAAATATTCTAATACGGTGACCTTGGTTCCGAGCCAAGCATAAACTGACCCAAGCTCCAATCCAATCACACCTGCACCGATAATGGCTAAGCTTTTTGGGAGTGCTTTAAGCTCCAAAGCTCCTGTTGAGGTCACAATGCTTTTTTCATCAACATCAATCCCTTTGAGTTCGGACGGCACCGATCCAGTCGCTATAACGATATTTTTGGTTTCATATACCTTTGTGCCTACTTTGACTTTTCCGGTCTCAACTATTTCCCCAGCCCCCTGCAACCAGTCCACTTTATTTTTCTTAAACAGATACTCAACACCGCTCGTATTAGCGTCTATCGTTGATTGCTTGTATTTAAGCATTTGTGTCCAGTTCACATTAATCTTGGCTATATCAATCCCCAAAGTCGAAAAATTAGTATTTGCTTCGTGGACTTGATGAGCGGCATGAAGTAACGCTTTTGAAGGAATACAGCCGACATTCAAACAAGTTCCTCCAAGCTTTGCCCGACTTTCGACGCATGCGACTTTTAATCCGAGTTGTCCAGCTTTAATCGCACACACATACCCACCTGGGCCGCCACCAATTATTATGAGATCATATTTAGCCATGATTCATCCTCTCAATTATTATCTTCAACTTTGTTGGAGTTAAACTTCTAACAACAGTCGCCGCGGATCTTCAATGGCTTCCTTTACTCGGACTAAAAAGGTGACCGCTCCTTTACCATCAACAATCCGGTGATCGTATGATAGGGCAAGGTACATCATCGGACGAATCACGACTTGTCCATTCATAGCAATTGGTCGTTCTTGGATTTTATGCATACCCAAAATGCCTGATTGGGGTGGGTTTAATATCGGTGAAGACATTAAGGAGCCGTAAATCCCTCCATTCGAAATTGAAAATGTCCCTCCCTGCATATCGCTTAAAGCTAACCGTCCATCACGAGCCTTAGCCCCCAAACTTGAAATGGTCTGCTCAATTTCGGCAAAGCTCAATTCGTTGGCATTTCGGATAACAGGAACAACAAGACCAGAAGGAGTTCCAACCGCAATTCCCATATTCACATATCGCCGAAATACTAATTCGGTACCATCAATTTCACCATTGACCTCTGGGACCTCAAGGAGTGCATTACAACAGGCTTTAACAAAAAACGACATAAAGCCGAGCTTAATGCCAAATTTCTGTGAAAAGACATCCTTGTATTCATTTCGGATTTCCATGACATTGGTCATGTCCACTTCATTGTAGGTTGTCAGCATTGCCGCCGTATTCTGCGCTGACTTCAGGCGCTTCGCTATCGTCTGGCGAAGTCTTGACATTGGTACTCTCTCCTCCAACTCAAGGGACGGTGAAAATCCGTCATCAGGAGGAGAGGTTCTCCTTTCATCAAGCGTATTTGGGTGCACATCAGCTAAAAACTTTGTAACGTCTGGTTTCATGACTCGCCCATCTTTACCAGTCCCATCAACCGCTGCGGATTTAATACCTTTACTGGTCATAAGTTTCTTGGCAGCAGGAGAATCTTCAATATCCTGATTAGGGGATGATTTTGCCAGAATCTCTTTACTATCAGATGCTTTTTTCTTTGCTTCTGATGGAGGATGTTGATCTTTTTTTGCCTTTTGGGCAGGTTGCTTTAATTCACCCTCAGCAATGACGGCAAGTAAAGCGTTAACTTCAACATCTGTACCCTCAGGGGCTAATATTTCTTTCACTACTCCTGCCGATTGTGCCCGAACTTCAATGGCAACTTTATCGGTGTCTAGGTCGCATAGAATTTCATCAACTATGACACTATCTCCGACTTGTTTATACCACTGTGCAACAGTGGCTTCATTGACGCTTTCTCCAAGGGCTGGAACCCGAATTTCATCTGTCATCTAATCCACCTATTTGAGTGCCTGATTGATCAATTGTTCTTGTTCTTTTTTATGCTGTGATAATAAACCTGTTGCGGGCGATGCCGAAGCGGTACGCCCAACATATTTAGGCCGTTTAATCTTGGCTTTGATTTTATTGAGGACCCATTCAAGATTGGGTTCAATAAAAGTCCAAGCACCTTGGTTCTTTGGCTCTTCCTGACACCAGACCATATCGGCTTGTTTAAATCGTCCCAATTCCGAAATGAGGCTAAATGCCGGAAAGGGATAAAATTGTTCAATTCTAAGAAGATAAATATCATTAATTCCCCTCTTATCCCGTTCGGCTAAAAGGTCAAAGTATACTTTACCAGAACACATTACCACCCGCTTGATTTTGTTGTCAGGTACTAATTCAGTATCAGAATTTCCTTTCTGAGCATCATCCCACAAAACCCGATGAAAAGTCGTTCGCTCAGTAAAGTCTTCAAGTTTTGATACGGCGAACTTATGGCGTAGTAAAGATTTTGGTGTGAGCAAAATTAATGGTTTGCGAAATTCACGATGCATCTGGCGTCTGAGAATGTGAAAGTAATTTGAGGGAGTCGTACAATTCGCAACAATCCAGTTATCTTCTGCGGACAATTGTAATAGTCTCTCAATCCGAGCAGAAGAATGCTCTGGACCTTGCCCTTCAAACCCATGTGGTAGAAGTAAAGTTAGACCAGACATTCGAAGCCATTTTTTTTCTCCAGATGCTATGAACTGATCAAATATAATTTGAGCACCATTTGCAAAGTCTCCGAATTGAGCTTCCCATAGCACGAGAGCGTTGGGTTCAGCGAGCGAGAAGCCATACTCAAAGCCAAGAACAGCAAACTCTGAGAGCATGGAGTCAATGACTTCAAATTGTTTCTGGTCTTGACTCAGATTGTTTAGAGGGTAAAATTTTTCTTCAGTATCCTGATCAATGAGGGCGAGATGGCGCTGGCTAAAAGTACCACGCGTGCTATCTTGACCAGAGAGACGAACGGGGAATCCTTCAAGCAACAAACTTCCAAATGCCAAGGCTTCACCTAAAGCCCAATCGCATCCCTGACCTGTATCAAATACTTTTTTACGTGTATTGAGAAAACGCTTTAACGTCGGGTGAAGATTGAAATCCCCAGGATAGGTGCATAAGGTAGCACCAATTTTTTTTACCATCTCCTGACTAATTCCAGTCGAACCTCTAGCATCATCGTCATGTTGGGAACCAAGATGTGACCATCGGCCATCTAACCAGTCAACATCGTTAGGGCGATAATTTTTTGAGGCTTCCAATTCTTCTTCAAGTTTATTTCGAAAACTCGTTTTTCGTTGCTCAATTTCTTTCATTGGAACTAGATTTTCAGTGACGAGTTTCTTAGAATAAATTTCAAGAGTCGTTTCATGTTTACGGATGGTTCGATACATTCGTGGTTGCGTAAACATGGGATCGTCTCCTTCATTGTGACCAAAGCGACGATAACAGAACATATCAATGATGACATCTTTGTGAAATTTTTGCCGGAACTCAGTTGCTACTTTTGCTGCATGAACTACTGCCTCAGGGTCATCGCCATTGACATGGAATATCGGTGCCTCAATCATAAAACCAATATCGGTTGGATAAGGCGAAGACCTTGAGTATAATGGAGCCGTTGTAAATCCGATTTGGTTGTTGATAACAAAGTGAATTGACCCTCCAGTTTGATGACCGACGAGTCCTGACAATCCAAAGCATTCGGCAACGACTCCTTGACCAGCAAAGGCTGCATCACCATGAAGAAGAATTGGCAATACTTTAGTTCGGTCTTGGTCGTCATATTGATTTTGTTTGGCCCGAACTTTTCCTAATACGACCGGATTAACGGCTTCAAGGTGTGACGGATTAGCGGTGAGAGATAGATGGACCTTATTCCCGTCAAAATCTCGATCAGAGGAAGCGCCGAGGTGGTATTTGACATCACCAGAACCTTCGATTTCCTCTGGTTTATAGCTCCCCCCATGAAACTCATGCATTATGGCTCGATAGGGTTTGCCCATTACATTCGCCAAGACATTGAGACGGCCTCGATGAGGCATCCCGATAACGATTTCCTGGACTCCTAATGCACCACCGCGTTTAATGATTTGTTCAAGGGCAGGAATAAGGGATTCCCCACCATCAATACCAAATCGCTTGGTGCCTGTATATTTGATTTGAAAGAACTTTTCTATCCCCTCAGCCTCAATCAGCTTATTAAGTATGGCTCGACGACCTTGAGCAGTAAATTGAATTTCCTTGCCGTAGCCCTCAATGCGTTCTTTGAGCCATCCCGATTGTTCAGGATCAGCTATATGCATATACTGTAGAGCGAATGTGCCGCAGTAAGTCCGCCGCAACAATGCAACAATCTGGCGCATTGTCGCTGTTTCGATCCCTAAAACATTGTCAATAAATATTGGGCGATCAAGATCCATTTCGGAAAAGCCAAAGCTGCGAGGTTCAAGCTCGGAATGACCAATGTGATGGTGCAATCCTAGGGGATCGAGATTGGCTATGCGATGACCTCTAATGCGATAGGCTCTGATCACCATAAGGGCTCTGATTGAGTCAAGAACTCTTTGATGGATTTCACTTTCCGATATACCCAATCCTATTTGGGAAGCGCGGGCTCTTATAGTCGTCTCTACGTTGTGCCCAAATTCATGCACCTCTCTGTCCCACTGACCATCAAGCGCAGAAAGGATTTCAGTTCTTTTATCCCGCGGCCAATTGGGTCGTACCCAAGAGGGACCATTTGTTCCATTAGTTTTTTCTTCTGTTGAACCCAATGTGCCAAAAAACTCGTGCCAAGACGCATCAACATTTTGGCTATTATTAAGGTATTGATCGCGTAACTTCTCAATGTATTCCGCATTGCCTCCTGATAAAAAGCTCGTTGCATGGTAATCAGAATTCCGAGGTGTATCAGACATTTGCCAATTTAGACTCCGTTTAGTTATCGTTAATTGTGGTCATTATATAAACAGTTTTAATTTTTTTCTATTTATTTACCCTGTAGCATAATTCAATTTCAGACAAGTGAATCGGCTATCAGGAATAAAATTAGGATCTAGATGGAGTGAATATTGATTGTTCCCTCTTTAGAATTCCTAAATAATCTTTACCGACAATATATAAGTCTTTTCAACCTTCCTAGCCCTTCAAATAGAACCGACGAACGCTGACAAAGACCGAACGGACATTGGACAGTAAACCGGCCAGCAAAAAAAATCGGTGCAAGGTAAATTTAGACACGATAATGATTATGCAATATTAAGAGTTAATCAATTGATAATGATATCGAAAATGTACGAATGAGGGTAATTGCTCAAAAAGTTATTATAGGTTGTTTTCAAAAATATATCCTGTTAGCAATTCACTTCTATAGGGAGGTTTAATGTTTAGGGAAAAAAGTGCTATTGATTTTGAATTTCGACAACCAATAAAGCCATAAAATAATAATCAGAGGCTGAGATTCTCTGTCAGTTCAATCAACTTCACGAACAGGGAGTCGTGCTGATAATATCAGTCAATCCTCTACACAAGCATAGCAGATTTGTTGTTTAAGTCCAATCCGACCGAACAAACTACAAATTCAACAGTCAAACGAATGATTTTATTTATTTGTAAATCGGTAGTTTGTAACGAGAAAGTTGTTTCAATTAGGATGCTTGATTTATCGCTTCTAAGACTGCTTCTCCAAGTGATGCCGGGCTTTCGGCAATGACAATCCCAGCACTGAGCATTGCTTCAATTTTCTCTTCGGCACCACCTTTTCCTCCAGAAACCACTGCGCCGGCGTGACCCATTCGTCTTCCAGGTGGAGCTGTTAGACCAGCAATAAATCCCGCGATTGGTTTTGAGCGTCCTTGTAATGCCTCGTCTTTAATAAACTGCGACGCTTCTTCCTCAGTGGTTCCGCCAATTTCACCGATCATGATTATAGAATGGGTATCTTGATCAGCCATAAGAAGTTCAAGAATATCAATGTGTTCAGTCCCTTTTATTGGATCCCCACCGATTCCCACACATGTTGATTGACCCAGTCCAATGTCTGACGTTTGCTTTACGGCTTCGTAAGTCAGAGTTCCTGACCGTGATACCACCCCCACGGTTCCTTTACGGTGAATGTGTCCTGGCATTATGCCGATTTTACACGCACCTGGAGTAATTACACCTGGAGAATTCGGTCCAATTAAGCGGGTTTTTGAATTTTCCAAAGCTTTTTTGACAGTCACCATATCAAGGACCGGAATTCCTTCGGTTATACACACCACTAATTCAATCTCAGCATCAATTGCCTCAAGAATCGCATCAGCGGCAAAAGGCGGTGGAACATAAACTGCGGAAGCATTCGCTCCTGTAGCTTTCCGAGCTTCATGAGCCGTATCAAATACCGGCAATCCTAAATGCTCTTGCCCCCCTTTTGCGGGAGTGACTCCCCCCACCATATTGGTTCCATACTCAATTGCTTGCTCAGAATGGAACGTGCCTTGTGACCCTGTGAAACCTTGACAGATAACTTTCGTATTTTTATCAACAAGGATTGCCATAATTATATTCCTTAAACTTTATCTTCCTTGAATAATTCAGATTTTTCATGATTAACGAATTGTCGCGACGATCTTGGTCGCCGCATCACCTAAGTTATCGGCGACAATGACATTCAAACCACTTTCGGAGATTATCTTTTTTCCTTTCTCTACGTTAGTCCCTTCAAGCCGTACCACAAGTGGGACTTCAAGCTTTACTTCCTTGGCAGCATCAACAATTCCGTTCGCAATAATATCGCATCGCATAATACCTCCGAAGATATTGACTAAAATACCTTTTACATTGGTATCCGAGGTGATAATTTTAAATGCCTCAACAACCTTTTCTCGGGTTGCACCACCGCCGATATCTAAAAAGTTGGCAGGTTCAAATCCACGTAATTTAATGATGTCCATCGTTGCCATTGCCAAACCCGCACCATTAACCATGCAACCGATTTCGCCATCAAGGGCAATATAACTCAAGTCGTGTTTGGAAGCCTCCAACTCTTTGGGATTCTCTTCTGATTCATCTCGGAGCGCTAAAATGGATGGGTTGCGATAAAGAGCGTTTGAGTCAAATGCCATTTTGCAATCAAGACATTTTAGATGCCCACTCCTCGTGACAATCAAAGGGTTTACCTCCAACAGTTCGGCATCTTTCTCAACAAATAATTTGTAGAGATTTTTGATTAAACTCATACACTCCTTTATTGACTTTCCCTCTAGTTTGAGTGCCGTTGCCGCACGGCGGCCATGAAATGGTTGAATTCCCATAGCTGGGTCAATAGCAAAGGTCTTGATTTTATCAGGTTGGGTCGCTGCGACTTGTTCGATATCCATACCGCCTTCAGTTGAACATACAAATGAAACCCTTGACTTGGAACGGTCAATGAGAAGGGCAAGGTAAAGTTCGCGTTCAATCTCTGCTCCCTCTTCAATGTAAATGCGATTTACTAGTTTACCTTCAGCACCTGTCTGGTGAGTGATCAGAGTACGGCCCAACATTCGGCGAGACTCAATGGCGGCTGACTCAGCAGTCCGGGTAATTCTAACTCCTCCATCTGAACCGGCATCGGCTTCTTTAAAAAACCCTTTTCCACGCCCCCCTGCATGAATTTGTGCTTTCACAACCCAAACCGGACCATCCAACTCCGCGGCAGCTGTTTTGGCGTCTTCAGCTCGGAGAACAGCCCGTCCTTCAGCAACTGGAACCCCATATAGCCTAAGCAATTCCTTTGCTTGATATTCATGAATGTTCATAGAAATTGATCCCCTAATTTTGTGTTTTTGTCATGTGAACTCGCACTACACTTTTCCATTGTGGATTTTCAACGCAATTGATTTTATAACAACTATTCTTTTATTTTCCTAATTTGGGGTCAATCTTAATGCATGCCTCGAGCAAACCCTTAACCGAACCTACCGATTTTAAGAAGGCCGTCATTTCGCTTTCGTTCAGCTTAATTTCTACCACCCTTTCAACCCCTGAACTGCCGATAACAACTGGAACACCAACATAGAGGTCATCCTGTCCATACTGCCCACTCAAGTAGGCGGCACAAGGGAGAACTCTTTTTTGGTCATTGAGATACGCTTTAGCCATTTCGATAGCTGCCGATGCTGGGGCATAATAGGCTGACCCAGTTCCTAACAAATTGACAATTTCGGCTCCTCCATCTCGGGTACGCTGGATGATTTCTTGAATTTTTTCTGCGGTTGTCCAACCCATGGTAACCAAGTCTGGAAGCGGGATACCTGCCACTGTCGAATATCGTTCCAAGGGAACCATTGTATCACCATGCCCGCCTAAGACAAAAGTAGTTACATCACGCATTGAGATACCAAATTCCAGAGCCAGGAAGTGCCGGAATCGAGCAGAATCAAGGACACCGGCCATCCCGACAACCATGTTTGTTGGCAAACCAGAATATTCTCTTAATGCCCATACCATTGCATCAAGAGGATTGGTAATGCAAATAACGAAGGCATCTGGTGCGTACTTAGCTATGTTTTCTCCAACTGATTTCATCACTTTAAGATTAATGTTGAGTAAATCATCGCGAGACATTCCCGGCTTTCGAGGTACTCCAGCGGTAACAATACAAACATCGGAATCAGCTATATCGCGATAATCATTAGTCCCTCGGATGATGCCATCAACATGAATTACTGGGCAACTTTCGGCAATATCCAGTGCTTTGCCTTGCGGTACGCCCTCAACAATGTCAAAAATGACCACATCTCCAATTTCCTCCAGTGTCGACATGTGTGCAAGTGTTCCACCAATCTGGCCTGCTCCGATAAGTGATAGTTTTGGCTTTGACATTTTCTCTCCATGTAAAGGTCAGTGTTGACAATAATACTTAAATCTAGTTAGTGTTTACCTGAAAATAATTCATTCCTGTCGTTCCCGCTATTTTTTCTTTTTAAAATGTTCATTGGATTGACTTTAAGGTATGTCTTTTCTTTCCAAAGCAGATTAATTATTTCCTCAATCCCTTTTTATAAATCTTTTGTTGTTCTTGCGATTCGCTTGAATCAAACAAAAATTGTTTCCTTTTTGATGCATACGTGGTGACCTCATTTGAAAAACCTCTTAAATTGAAGACCGGTTCAAGAAGGTCTGGCTGAATTCATTACGCTTGGCCCAATTATTGTCAGTTATATTGACGCGTGGTCCTGGCCAACTTTCTTGGGATTCAATAACATGCATGACTGAATTAAGAACGAGGTTAGAAGCACACTTGAATGGAAAATTCTTAACATGCCCTGTACTGCATGGGCGTTATAGGCAATTGATATTATTCCCAGCAAACATTGACTTAAGATCACTCCCCAAGTTTCTTTAGTAGGGCTTCAGCCTGACGTATTGATGCATAATCAATGAGCTTACCATCTAAAGTCGCCGCACCCTTTCCTTCAGACTCCGCTTTTCCCATGGCAGAGATAATTTGTTTTGCTTTTGAAATCTCTTCAGGGGAAGGATTCATCGTTTCGTTAGCCAGCACAATTTGACTAGGATGAATGGCCCATTTACCCTCACAACCAAGTGAAGAAGCACGTAAAGCGGCCGCTTTAAACCCATCCGCATCCGAAAAATCGCCAAAAGGACCATCAATAGGTCTCAACCCATTCGCACGAGCCACTACAACCATTTTTGAAAGTGCATAATGCCACATATCACCCCAATGAACTTGTCTAAGATTGCTCTCAGTTGAATCTGTTAAAATAGAGTAGTTTGAATTCGCACCACCAATGTTAGTCGTGCGCGCACCAATTGAAGCCGCATAGTCAGCCACACCAAAATGAAGACTCTCGTTGCGCTTGGAACCACCGGCAATTTCAGCAAGATTTTGCATCCCTAGAGCAGTTTCAATAATCAATTCAAAGCCAATAGTTTTTGTAAAGCCTTTGGCCATTTGAATTTGACTCACTAACATGTCCAATGCATAAACGTCTGAAGCCGTACCAACTTTGGGTATCATAATTAAATCAACAAATTGGCCAGCCTGTTCGACCACTTCAATCACATCTTGATACATCCACTGTGTATCTAAACCATTAATCCTAACCGAAATTGTTTTAGCACTCCAGTCAAGGTCATTAAGCGCTTCAATAATATTTTTCCTAGCTCGGGGTTTCTCCTCTGGAGCAACAGCATCTTCCAAGTCAAGAAAAATCACATCAGCTTGTGAGTTAAGAGCTTTTTCAAAAAATTTGGGTTGGCTTCCTGGTACTGCTAGTTCGCTTCGATTCAATCTTGAAATCGGCTTTACCGGTTGAATAAAACTCATTGACGGGGACTCCCTAATAGCTGATAATTTATCTTCTTCGCTGACAAGGTCATTATGCCTTAATCTCTTAAGAAATATATCTTTCAATTTACACCACTTTCAATTGTTAATTTCCATTGGTTAGAACAAAAGTTATGAAAAGTACAAAACTAAAATCGGGGAATTACCTTGAAGATTTTTTAATCGGACAAGTTATTCACCACCCCACACCGCGAACAATAACGGCTGGAGAACGAGCACTATACACTTCCCTTTACCCGTCACGTCATGCTCTATACTCGTCTGATGAATTTGCTCGAAATTGCGGATTAAAAGAATCGCCCATTCAAGACTTGATCGTCTTTCATGTCATTTTTGGCAAAACCGTTCCTGAAATATCCCTCAATGCTGTTGCAAATCTTGGCTATGCACAGGGTCGATTTTATCAACCTGTTTATTGTGGAGATACTATCAATGCTATCTCCGAAGTCATCGGATTGAAAGAAAACTCAAATCGAAAAACCGGCATTGTTTGGGTTAAAACGAGTGGATATAACCAGAACGGGAAACTCATATTAGAATATATTCGTTGGGTTATGGTTCGTAAAAAGCATCCTGATTCTTTAATTTCTGAAAATCTGATCCCAAAGATTACCCCCAGTGTTGATCCCAAATCACTCCATTTAGCAGGTGATTGGAACTTTTCTAATTATGATTTTGACCAAGCTGGAGAACCCTACCGATTACACGATTACAAACCAGGAGAAATCATTGACCACATTGATGGCATTACGATTGAAGAAACTGAACACATCCTCGCCACTCGCCTTTGGCAAAATACGGCTCGAGTTCACTTTGATAATACTGTCCGTGGCGATAGCAAAAGGCTGATTTATGGTGGGCATTTAATCTCCATGGCAAAAGCGTTAAGTTTTAATGGGCTTGCCAACGCCCAATCAATAGTTGGCATAAATAACGGTTCACATACCAACCCATGCTTTGCCGGTGATACCATCCGCGCGTGGTCAGAGGTTGAATATATCTACGACTTTCAAAAGAATGGGATAGGGGCAATTAAATTAAGAACTTTCATTACCAAAGGTGAAATTGAAAAAGCCTTTGATGACAATCAAAAATATGATAGAAATCTCTTGCTTGATTTTAGCTACTGGGCATTAATCCCGACCTAACTGGCTTATGCTTGAACAAGGGACAGCTATTGACAGACACTATCCATTGGTGTCAACAGATTATTTAATCCTTTGTGTTGAGTATAGAATCACCTATATACCTAACCAATTGTAAGCATTGACAGTGAGTTGGATAACTTAATTCTCTACTGAAAAGCACATGAAATCCTGATACAGTGACTTATTTCCAAGTCAAAAATCATTAGAGCCAAAATGAACAACGAATTACGCCTAATCCTTGCCATTCAAAAAAACGGTCGACTTGCAGATGATTCGCGTGTGCTACTTGAACGGTGCGGAATTGACTTACTCAAAAGTAAGGATCAACTTGTCTGTAAAGCCCAGAATTTCCCCCTTGATGTTTATTTCGTGCGGGTCAACGATATCCCTACTTTTGTTGCTGCCAAAGTCTGCCACATTGGTATTCTCGGTCAAAATGTCCTTCTTGATAAGCAAATCAACTCATCAAACTCGCAATTAGATTCAATCGAAGCCATTATGAAGCTTGGTTTTGGAAGGTGTCGCCTGAGTATAGCCGTGCCAAATTCACATGACTACCAGGGGCTTTCAGACCTCCAGGGTAAGAGAATTGCTTCCTCTTATCGTGGAATACTGTCTCAATATCTAGGCAAACGCGGTGTTTCGGCTGAAATTGTTTCAATGCAAGGGGCGGTTGAAATTGCTCCACGAATGGGAATGGCCGAGGCAATTTGTGATTTGGTTTCAACGGGTTCTACTTTAGCAGTCAATGGGCTTAAGGAAGTTGAAATTGTTCTCGAAAGTCAGTCTATCTTAATCCGAAATGATACTCTCAATTCAGTTCAGGAAGAACTACTTGACCGATTAATGCTGCGTTTGAACGGCTTGCAAGCTGCTAAAACTCGGAAATATATCATGCTGCATTGCCCCATAAATAAACTTGAAGCAATTAAAGCAATTTTACCTGGTTCTGAGTCACCAACAATTTTAGCTCTACAGGGACTTGAAAATCTAGTCGCTGTTCATGCCGTTTGTGACGAAGGCGTTTTTTGGAATACCATGGAGGACTTAAAAGCCAATGGAGCAAGCTCAATTACAGTTCTTCCCATTGAAAAAATGCTTGACTGATTTTCAGGTATCCTTGTTCCACGATTCATTGTATTTTAACCCTTGTCATTTTCAAAGAGGCTAACCCCTTTATCAAAAACCTATATGTGTTGAACACCCATGAAAACAGACGAACTTTTAACTTTCACCAAAAATATCTTACTGCCAAAAGCTAATTCAATTTTGTCACAAACTTATCGTGACTACTGCCAAGGCCAAGACATTGAAATAGTGACCAAGGCGGACCAATCACCGGCAACCCAGGCGGACCGTATGACAGAATCTGCTCTTAGGGAATTGATTAGTGAAAATTATCCTCTTCATGGAATTCATGGTGAGGAATTTGGTGGCCATAATCTTGACTCTGATTGGATTTGGGTTCTTGACCCCCTTGATGGAACCAAAGAGTTTGTGGCTCAGAAAAAGGGGCAGTTTGGAACATTGATTGGTCTGTTGTATAAAGGAAAAGCAGTTTTGGGAGCCATGAGTGACCCGATTAATAATCAGCAATGGTTTTCGGGTCAAGTCATGCAGCGAATCAATAATCGTTTAGAGTTATCTGAGAGTACTATTGCCTGCACGCGACCCTGTGAAATGTTCCCTACTCACGAGTTGCAGAATAAAATGTCGCACGTTGAGGTAACGGCTCACGCAATAAAAACGGATTTAAATTGCTTAGGATTTGCTGGGGTGATTGATGGTTTATTTGATGCTGTTATTGAAAACCAACTTAAGGCCCATGATTTATTACCACTCATTCCAATTCTGTTAAATGCTGGACTTCAGGTTGTTGATTTGAGCGGCAACTCCTATGCCTGTATGGAATTTGCTTCGGCGGAGGCTTTTGAAAGAAAATATGGTGTAATTGCTGCCTCAAATCCCACATTGATGGAACAAATATTAAGCTGTTTTAACCCATAAGTTGATGACTATACTAGCACGAGCACGTTCAGATATTGTCAAGATGCATGGCTATTCTTCGGCCCGCAAATTGCAAACAAAAGCAAAGGGATTGGTTTACTTAGACGCAAATGAGTGTCCTTTTGAGCCCCTCGTTGGAAGTCAGAATTACTCTCGCTATCCCCTACAACAACCCGAGGAACTCGTGCGAGCTCTTTGTGAACTTTATGATGTGAGCTCCCGCAACTTAATCATCGCACGCGGTGCCGATGAAGTCATTGATATCTTGGTGAGAACATTTTGTGTTCCATTCACAGATAATATTGTTGTCTGCCCTCCTACCTTTGCAATGTACCAGCATTCGGCAATCATTCATGGAATTGAAACAAGGAAAGTTCCTCTTACAGAAACGTTTTCGATTGACTTTGACGGAATTGTCAAAGCGAGTAATAGTGATACCAAACTCATTTTTGTCTGCTCTCCAAATAATCCTACAGCCAACCTTATGGACGCCGAGGCGGTCATGAGGCTTTGTCAGAAATTTTCGCATACCGCCCTTGTTGTTGTTGATGAAACTTACATTGAGTTTAGTGATTCACAAAGTTTCACGAGTAAAATAGAAGATTGCCACAACTTGGTGATTTTGCGAACACTATCAAAATCTTATGCTGCCGCGGGCTTAAGGTGTGGTGTCGGAATTGCCTTTTCGGAAGTTATCGCACTGCTCCTTAAATTGCTTCCCCCCTACCCCATTCCAGTTCCTGTCGTTCAAGCGGTGTGTCAGATACTCGCCCCCCATAATCGTGAACGAATCATCCATAAACGCAATGAACTTTTGCAAATTAAAGCTGAATATGTCCGTCAAATTGAAGAGATTGATGATGTCAAGGCAATCATTCCATCCCAAGCCAACTTTATTTTAGTGCGTGTCCATAACCGAACCGATTTCATATCCAAGTGCCTCAATGCGAACATTATCGTTCGCGACCAGTCACACCAGGAATGTCTTGAGGATTGTGTCCGGATTTCCATTGGCACTCGGACTGAAATGGATGCTTTAATCAATGCCCTAAAAGGGATCAAACCCAATCAATCCGAAAATCAGCGAGTTTCATTAATCACTCGGTCGACGAATGAAACACGCATTACGGCAAAAATCAATTTGGACACAAGCTCACCAGTTTCTGTTGACACCGGGCATCCGTTTCTAGACCACATGCTTGAACAAGTCGCACGTCATGGTGCTTTTTCACTTGCGTTGGAGTGTCAGGGTGATTTGGATGTTGAAGCACATCATACCATTGAGGATTGTGGAATTGTCTTGGGTAAAGCTTTAAATGATGCTCTTGGAGATAAATCAGGAATTGGTCGTTATGGTTCAGTTGAGTTAGTCACCCCCATGGATGAAGCCCAAGCAAATATCGCATTGGATCTAGGGGGACGGGCATTCCTTGCGTTTAAAGGAAATTTCCCAGATGCTTATGTGGGGAACAAAAACAATCCACTCCCAATCGATATGATTGAACATATTTTTCGCTCAGTTGCTGATAATCTTCAATGTACATTGCACATCTCTGTCACAGGACAAAACACTCATCACATGGTTGAAACATGCTTTAAGGGGTTGGGCCGAGCTTTGCGTCAAGCCACCAAAATTCAAGGCAACGATCTCCCGAGTACCAAAGGAATGCTATGATTGCCGTCATTGATAGCTGTGGCTCCAACATGACTTCAGTTCTCTTTGCTCTTCAACGGCTGGGAGTTGAGTCCATCCTAACATCATGCCAAAAAGAAATAACGCGTGCAGACAAAGTTATTCTACCCGGCGTAGGAGCTTCTGACCATGCCATCGCAAGGCTTAAAGAAGACAATCTGATTGAATGTATTACGGCCTTAACCCAGCCTGTCCTCGGTATTTGTGTCGGAATGCAATTATTATTTTCGTATTCTGAGGAAGGGGAATCGTCACTATTGGATATTATTCCCGGGACAATCAGGCATTTTACTCCTGAACCCAAAAAAGCCATACCTCATATGGGATGGAATAACGTTAAACTCGCCGAGAATAATCATCCATTAATTAAAGATATACCCGAAAATAGCTATTTCTATTTTGTGCACAGCTATTTCCCACCCGTGAGTGAATTGACTATTGGTGAGTGTGAATATGGTGAGTGTTTTGCGGCTATAGTTGCTAAAGAGAACTTTATGGGGTGCCAGTTTCATCCTGAGCGGTCAAGTCAAAACGGGGCACAGATACTTAAGAATTTTGTTGAACTGTCCTTATGATTGTATACCCAGCTATTGATTTGATGAATGGGGAATGTGTTCGCCTGTATAAAGGGAACTTTGCCCAGAAAACCACCTATAGCAAATCACCTGATGACATTGCCCAAGGATTTCGTCAGGAAGGGTCGCAATGGTTACATTTAATTGACCTTGATGGTGCGCTTGAACCAAAAAAGCGACAACTTAAAACTATTCAGCAAATTATTCGTTCAAGTCACTTAAATGTTCAGACCGGGGGAGGCATAAGGTCCGAAGACGATGTCTCTCAATTAATTAAAGCGGGAGCAAGTCGGGTCATTATTGGTTCACTGGCCACCAAAGAAATTGATCATGTAAAATATATCATAGGCAAATATGGCAGTGAAAAAATTTGCCTCGCCGCAGATGTGCAATTCCAACACAATGACTATTATGTTGCTTTTTCAGGATGGCAGGAACACAGTAAAATCACCCTAAAATCATTGATTCGTGAATACCTTCCAGCTGGTCTTAAACATGTGTTGTGCACAGACATTTCACTTGATGGCACCCTCGAAGGTTGCAATCTTGAGCTCTATAACACAATCCAAAAAACATTTTCTGAAATTGACTTTCAAGCTTCAGGGGGAGTCGCTTCTTTGGATGACCTAAGGCAATTAAAAACCGCGGGTGTTATCGTAGGGAAAGCACTGTATGAAGGTGCATTTAGCCTCAAGGAGGCACTGGAAGTCGTATGCTCACAAAGCGCATAATTCCATGTCTTGACGTTAAGGATGGACGCGTTGTCAAAGGAGTCCGGTTTAGAAACCACAAGGACATGGGCGATATCATTGAACACGCTGAACGCTATGCGAGTGAAGGTGCTGATGAGTTGGTATTTTATGATATAACCGCAAGCAGTGATGGGCGAGTCGTTGATAAGCAATGGATTAAGAAAGTTGCTAAAGTCATTGATATTCCGTTTTGCGTTGCAGGTGGAATTCGTTCAGTTGAAGATGCACGGAAAGTTCTCGGTGACGGAGCCGATAAAATATCAGTTAATTCTCCTGCCTTGGAAAAACCAGAATTTATATCTGAACTCGCTCATATATTTGGTACACAATGCGTTGTCGTTGGAATTGATAGCCTTCAAGAAGGAAATCATTATGTTGTGAATCAATATACTGGAGATGAAACCAAAACGATTATAACCAGCCGCCATACCGTGCCATGGGCCCAGGAAGTTCAGGAGTTAGGAGCCGGCGAAATAGTCCTCAACTGTATGAATCAAGACGGCGTACGTCAAGGATATGACATTCAGCAACTTCTAGCCATTATGAAAGTTGTCCGTATTCCTGTCATTGCTTCAGGTGGAGCTGGTGAAATGAAACACTTCGCACAAGTATTTGCTTGTGCTGATGTTTCTGGAGCACTCGCAGCCTCAGTGTTTCACACCCAACACATTCATATTGGTGACTTGAAGCACTATTTGAAAAATCATGATGTGGAAGTTCGATTATGACTATTGCACAACAAATAAATTGGGAAAAAGTATCGGGGTTGATTCCGGCCATTGTTCAGGACGCCAACGACCTCCGCATTTTGATGTTGGGGTTTATGAACCGAGAAGCCCTAGAACAAACGGTCGATACTGGTCGGGTAACTTTTTTTTCACGAAGCCGGCAAACGCTATGGACCAAAGGTGACACTTCAGGAAACTTTCTTGACTTAGTTAGTCTTGAAGTGGACTGTGATGGCGATACGATTCTTATCAAAGCACATCCCCAAGGGCCCGTTTGTCATACGGGTACGTCAACATGTTTTAATGATGAATTGGGGCAACCTTTAATGTTTCTGAACCGTTTGGAACGGCTCATTAAAACGCGCAATCAAAAACGGCCAGAAGGAAGTTATACAACGACTCTTTTTAATAAAGGGGCATACAAAATAGCTCAAAAAGTTGGTGAAGAAGGTGTGGAGTTGGCATTGGCAAAAGTCAAAGAGGATCGATCGGAAATCCTTAACGAAGCCGCTGACTTGATGTTTCATATAATGGTCCTATTAGAGAGCAGTGGGCTAGGTCTTGACGAAGTCAGCAGAGTTTTAGCAGAGCGCTTTAAAGAATCAAAAAGGTGAGCGACTTTACCGGCTCAATACAATCCCCAAATAGTAACAGTCAGAAAAGTCGGGTATTGTCTGACAGGCGTTCGCTAGTGGTAAAAAAGAAACTTGGTCAGATTATTTCCAATTTTCAGCTATTGGGAACAGGAATAATCCGACAATCATCCCCGATACAGATTGGAATACAATGGTTATGCCGATAACGGCATAAATGTGGTAAACAGCACTTCCATATCATCAAGTTGTTGTCAAGGAGACGTTTGACTCATGTTCGTTCCTTGAAGAATTGTTGCATTGATGACGAATCAGGCCTTTTTATGAAAAAATCAAATTTTAAACTAACCTTGATCGCGTGGTAGCAAATCAAAACCCTGTATTGCAAAGATTTTGATAACTATTTTTGTATTTTTGAGCGGACAATAAATATTTTTTGAAATGTCACCAAAGTGTGTACGGCCATAATTTTCGTCGTCAATTGCACAATTAATTCGAGTTTGAATTTGATGCTTCGGCCATGCATCCGACACAAATTATGTATCCGTCAGGATCGGTAAAATATATTTCCTCCATTCCATACCACTGGATGAAAGGTCCTTTGAGAATTTGATCAGGAGATAGATGGGGACATACTTCTGATGGTCTGATATTACGAAAATAAATCGTGCCTTGGGGCTGAGTTGCGGGCATTTCATTAATCATAGGGAGTTCGTCAATTAAACTTGTTCTTGTTTGAAGCATTAAACTTGCGTTATCTCGCCGCATGAGAGCAAATACCCCTTGAAGAGGGTCTTGCGTTAATGCTTTGTCTCTGTTAATTATAAATTCAATATCCAACCCAACGACTTGTGAATAAAACTTGAGAGAAGTATTTAGATTCTCAACCATTAAATTGGGAATTATCTCAAGGGTCATGGCATCTTTATATTTTTTGCTATTCACTTATAATCTAATCTGAACAAAAAACTAATACTGTTTCAAATGTTTTGATAATGATACGCTTTATAAGTTGTATTGTATTTGATTGATCAACACAATGGAATAAGAAGAATTTTTTAGTAAATATTCGTACCATGGCATATTCGAACTCCAAGCGCCCTCTTTCGCCTCATGCAACCATTTATAGGTGGCCTTTGAATGCCATAATGTCAATTTTACATCGTATTACGGGTGTTGGCCTAGTTTTGAGCGCTGTCCTAATTGTTTGGGTGTTTGTTGCAGCGGCAACTTCAGAGCGGTACTACAATTTCACTTCTTGGATCGTTTCATCCTTTATCGTTGACCTTATCCTGTTTGGAAGTTTAGTTGCCTTTTGGTTTCATTACTTCAATGGAATCAGGCATTTATTTTGGGATATTGGATTGAGTTTCGAAGAACGTAATATCAAGATTTCCGCTTATCTTGGAATCGTTGGTACAGTCGTTATGAGTCTTCTCAGTATTGTCTATATTTGGTTATATTAGGATGAAGTTTCGTACTGATTTAAGTAGGGTAAAGGGTTTAGGGTCATCCAAAGATGGAACTCATCATTGGTGGTATCAACGATTAACCGCAATTGCACTGCTTCCATTAACAATTTTGTTTTTGATCCCTTTCATAAGGGCATTCGGGTCAGATCACGGTGAATTTATTGCCATTTATTCACATATCGGTAATGCGATTATTGCTATCTTGTTTTTTATTGTTGCCTTTACCCATTTGCGGATGGGACTACAAGTTGTCATTGAGGACTATTCGCACTCAAAAGGATGGAAAACTGTTCTGCTTGTATCCAACTGGCTCTTTTGCTGGGGATTAATGATCGCAGCAACTTTTGCAATTCTTCGTATCTCTTTAAGTTTTGTCATATAAGAGTGAGCCATGTCACGCTATGAAATAGTTAATCACACATTTGATGTTGTCGTGGTTGGAGCTGGTGGTGCGGGCTTAAGAGCCACTCTAGGAATGGTTGAACAGGGATTAAAGACCGCGTGTATTACGAAAGTGTTTCCGACACGTTCACATACCGTTGCTGCTCAGGGAGGTATTGCCGGTGCACTTGCCAATATGGGACCTGACAGCTGGCAGTGGCATCTTTATGACAGTGTTAAGGGGTCAGATTGGCTCGGTGATAATGACGCAATGGAATATTTGGCACGTGAAGCATCTCGTGCGATTTACGAACTTGAACATTATGGGGTACCCTTCAGTCGTACAGCGAATGGTCAAATTTATCAAAGACCTTTTGGTGGTCATACCACCGAATTTGGTGAAGGCCCACCTGTTCAAAGAACCTGTGCAGCCGCGGATCGAACAGGACATGCTATTCTTCATACCCTCTATGGACAATCATTAAAGCGAAAGGCTGAATTTTTTATTGAATACTTTGCCCTTGATTTGATTATGTCCCCCGATGGAGCGTGCCAAGGTGTTGTCGCTTGGAACCTTGAAGAGGGTACTCTTCATAAATTCTCGGCCAATATGGTTGTTCTTGCAACTGGTGGTTATGGAAGATCATACTTTTCAGCTACATCTGCTCATACCTGTACTGGAGATGGTAACGGGCTTGCTGCTCGAGCGGGTTTATCCTTACAGGATATGGAGTTTGTTCAGTTTCACCCGACAGGTATTTATGGTGCAGGGGTCCTGATTACCGAAGGGGCACGAGGTGAAGGTGGATATCTTACCAATTCCGAAGGTGAGCGCTTCATGGAGCGCTATGCTCCAACTTACAAGGATTTAGCAAGCCGTGATGTTGTTTCACGGTGCATGACAATGGAAATTCGTGAAGGAAGAGGAGTCGGGGCTAGCAAAGATCATATTCATCTTCACTTGAGTCATATTCCCGCTGACGTTCTTTCCGAGCGCTTGCCTGGAATTACAGAATCGGCCAAAGTATTTGCCGGAGTTGATGTGACCCGTCAACCCATTCCAGTATTACCGACAGTCCATTACAATATGGGGGGAATTCCAACCAACTACTGGGGAGAGGTTATCAATCCCGATGCCGGGGCCGATGCCATCCAGCCTGGTTTAATGTCAGTGGGAGAAGCTGCTTGTGCATCGGTTCATGGTGCCAACCGATTAGGCTCAAACTCATTAACTGACCTCGTTGTATTCGGAAGAGCTGCCGCTATTCGTACTGGTCAGATAATACAACCGCAGCAGTTCGTTGAACCGGGAGATGCAAAAGCGGTTGAAACGATTATTGAACGATTTGACACAATGCGACATGCGAACGGGAGCACTCCTACCGCACACATTAGACTCCAAATGCAAAAAGTGATGCAGGAATATGCCGCTGTCTTTAGAAGCGAAGAGACCTTAGCAAAGGGGGTTAAGGAAATGATTGAACTTACCAAAACCCTAAAAGATGTAAAGGTTACTGATCGCTCAATGATTTGGAATTCAGACTTGATGGAAACCCTTGAGTTAGCGAATTTAATGATTTCCTCTCTTGCTACAGTGAGTTCTGCCCATGCTCGTAAAGAAAGCAGGGGGGCTCATGCCCATGAAGATTATCCTGAACGTGATGACGTCAATTGGCGCAAGCATTCACTCGTCAAGGTTGATGAACATACCTTTAAAATCAATTATCGACCAGTTCATGACACTCTCTTGGTTCCACAAGAAGATGGTGGTATGGACCCAAGCATTATCGCACCAAAGAAAAGAGTTTATTAAAATGAAATTACTTCGCTTTTTACTTGTTTGTTTCCCTATTGTTGTTCTTATAAGTTGTTCAACGCCCCCACCAGTTGAGAGAGAACCTTGCGAAGAAAATGAACCCAAGGTCAAGACCACCGGTACGATGAAGATGGGGGTCAATAATCATGGCGATGCTATTGGCGAATATTCAATCGGCATTGGCGTTTCAACTATTTTGGGGCAGTCGGAAAATTCAAAATGTTGAAGAATGATTAGAGAATTTGGAGGTGAATAAATGGTTGAATTAAGATTACCGAAGAATTCACGGATTCAGGTTGGAAAAACTTGGCCCAAGCCAGAAATTAAAGGACGACTTGGCACTTTCAAAGTGTATCGTTGGGATCCCGAACAAGCTGACAATCCGAGAATAGACACTTATTTCCTTGATTTAGACGATTGTGGACCCATGGTTCTGGATGCAATCATCAAAATCAAAAATACAATTGACCCAACTTTAACCTTTCGCCGATCATGTCGGGAAGGAATTTGTGGATCATGTTCCATGAATATTGACGGCGAAAATTCACTAGCTTGTATCAAGGAAATCAATCCTAAGGGAAAACCAATCAAAATATATCCTCTTCCCCATTTGCATGTCGTCAAGGACTTGATTCCAGATCTCACCCAGTTTTATGCTCAACATGCGGCTATCATGCCTTGGTTGGCGACTTCAACCCCTGACCCGGGAACTGAGTGGAAGCAATCGCCAAATGATCGAAAAAAGCTTGATGGACTATATGAATGTGTGATGTGTGCTTGCTGTTCAACATCCTGTCCGAGCTATTGGTGGAATAGTGACCGCTATATGGGACCTGCTGCTTTGCTTCACGCTTACCGTTGGATTGTTGATAGCCGTGATGAAAATCGTGGAGAACGACTTGATGAACTTGAGGACCCGTTTCGATTATACCGGTGCCACACAATACTTAACTGCACTAAAAGCTGTCCAAAAGGATTAAACCCAGCAAAGGCCATTGCCGAAATCAAAAAGTTGATGCACGAAAGAATCACCTAACACTTTATTGGTTCTCACTCGGCCTTGTAAATCGGTAGATTAATCACACAATTGTGAACTCATTGTCCTCCAACGAGTCGTATGAGTCCGACCAGGTTTGAGTTCAATAGAAAGCCCATTTGCAGAACTGTTAACCATAATTCCGTCAATTTGATTAAGGAATTGCCTCCGAGTTGTTCTATTGCTACTGGTTTTGGATTTGATCTGCCAACAAACTTCCAGACCCAGCGAATGCAGTTTAAATCGTCTTAATATTTGGATTTAGGAATTGCTCAACAGAAAATGTATAACTTCACATTAATTTAAGAAAAATTACTTGATTATTGTTCAAAACTTTGGTAGAATATCTGTTTGCCCCATGCGCCAAAAAGTGTGACGTTTTGAAACGCATCTCAAGGGTTTTAGAAAGTATTCCCTTGTGCGTGCTAGGGGTATTTGTGAGATATTTGGAAGAATAATTGGGGATCAAGCCATAGCGATTATTGTGAGGCATTTACCCTAAATTCTTGCGACATTATTCTATTGAATAATTGACAACGGTATCTCCAAATCAAAAACAGAATTGCGTAGAAAGTAAATTACAGGTTATTGGAATGTATAGAAGAAAAGTAAGTGGATATATGGTCGGTGCTAAAGTTGTTTATCCATCTCATGGAGTGGGTGAAATTAAAGAAATTATCTCCCAGACGGTTGATAAACAAACAGTTGAAATGTTCAAAATTTATTTTGATAGTGACGGCTTAACTCTTCGCATCCCAACAGACCGTGTATCTCAAGATGGGTTACGGAAAATTACCAGCGAAGAAGAGCTTGATAAAGCACTCACTGTGCTTAAAGGACGTGCCAAAGTAAAAAAATCTATGTGGTCTCGCCGAGCCGTTGAATATGACCAAAAGATTAACTCTGGCGATATCATTCAACTTGTTGAGGTCGTTCGTGACCTCCATAAACGGGACCCTAACAAAGATCAGTCTTACTCGGAGCGACAACTATATGAGTCTGCTTACAATCGCCTTGCTCGGGAAATTTCTGCGGTTCGTGAAATAACTGTTGTTGAGGCCAAGGAAGTGATTGTTGGTAATCTGAAACCCAAAAGGAGCCAAAAAAACATCAGCCAAGAGATTGCTGCTTAGAGCAATCAACAGAACTCTAGCGAGCACCAATTCTCACTATAGAAATTGCTTTACGGCAGTGATTCCTGATCACTGCCGATGAATATAAGTTGAATTATGCTTCTTTCCAAAAGCCATTAGGCTGGCGGCAAGCTTGACCGCTAAGGTTACCACTTACATTTCCGTCAGTATACAGCGAGTCGTATCCCCTGCAGGTAAGACCGTATTCCGTGTATGAACCTGTTGGGTAAATTGTACCTGACGATTTTCCATAACTCCATTTTTCGGGTGAACCCGATTCCAGAGCTCGTTGAACAGCAAAATTATGGGCCGCAATAACGGGATTTGTTTTCTCGTTACTTTGCTCGGCAGTATATGTGGTACTTGCTGAAGTGCTTTGGGTCGTTGCCGATTCACTTTGGCTTTGTTTTTGCATTTCGTTCGCAAGTAAAGTACCTAGTCCGGCACCTATCAATGCACCTTCTCGTTTATCGTCATCATTAGAAACGGCCATCCCTATTCCAGCACCTAAGGCGGCGGCACCTAAGGTAGACGTTGTTTCATTATCGCAAGCTGCTAGCGCTAGAACTGATAATCCGATTATGAAATAGTGTATTTTCTTCATTAGTATCCTCCAAAATTTGCTCGACATTAGAGTAAGATGTAAGTATTAGCGCATAAAAATTCAACTAACAAATTATTGCTTCATTTATACTTCTTATAATTGGGAGGCTTGTCCTCTCAATAATATTGTTTCTGGTAATTTCACCTCGGTTAACAAGTGCGAAAAGGCTACATTAAAATTTATTGAAAGGGCTATTGAACTATCATTGAGAATGCGTGAAAAATAAAAATATTCTAAAACTGTGGTTGTTCAAATTCTAGTTTAACCCTTGCTCATTAATGTTTAATTCAGCAGTTAATTTGATATTCACAGGTTTAAGGCATCAAATAATATGGCAATTGAGTTAATGTAGGTGGTCAACTATTAATTACTCTTAGCTTGTGTTTTGATTATCTCAGCAGTATCCATTCTGGACTAAATTTAATGCGCTTATATTTAAATTACTTTTCCTAACTATGACATCTAACTCCTCCTCGCTTTCCAATTCAATAAAAATTGACTTTCGGAGTGACACAGTAACTCAACCTACCCCCGCAATGCTCCATGCCATTTATAATGCCAAAGTCGGTGATGATGTGTATGGCGATGACCCTACTGTTAATGAACTTGAAGCGGAGTTTGCTGAAATGGTAGGGAAAGAAAGGAGCGTCTTTTTCCCATCGGGAACACAAAGCAATCTCGCGGCTATCATGGCTCACTGTGGCAGAGGCGATGAAATCTTGGTCGGTGATTCATATCATACCTATGGTTACGAAGCAGGAGGAGCATCGTCTTTGGGCGGTATTGCGTATAAAACCTTAAATACAAATGATGATGGTTCATTAAACTGGGCTGAAATTCAAAGCAGAATTAATCCTGATGACCCCCATTTTCCTGAAACTCGATTGCTATGTCTTGAGAATACCGTCCATGGAAGTCCTATTTCATTGGACAACATTCAAAAATGTTCGCGTGTAGCACGCGAAAATGGCTTGAGGGTCCACCTGGACGGTGCTCGTCTGTTCAATGCAACCACCGAACTTAAAGAGGAACCTAAGGCCTTTGCCGAGGCAGCAGATACGATATCAGTTTGCCTTTCTAAAGGATTAGGGACACCGGCAGGGACTCTCCTTGGTTGTTCCCAAGCAATGGAACGGTCAATCCGTCGAAACCGTAAAATACTTGGTGGAGGAATGCGACAAGCAGGGTATCTGGCCGCCGCTGGAATTTATGCACTTAACAATCATATCCAACGCCTCAAGCAGGATCATGAGAGGGCAAAAATGCTCGCGTCAATCTTGGCTGATCTTGAGGCCCAAGAGAAAGTTTCCATTTCCAACTCAACCAATATGGTATTTTTAAAGCCGCATGAAGATGACCATGAGCCATTACGGCAGCATTTGCTCAAGAGTGGATTTCTAGTGACCAATAAAAAGCCAACCTTTCGCTTTGTCATTCATCTTGGTATTGACGATTTCGATATTGAACAATTAGGAACAGCGATAATTTCGTATTATTCACGTTAAACTAGAGACTATCTTTTCAGCCTTGATTTGAGGCTATCGGCTTTTTCCTGAAGCCACAGGGTAAAATGATTCCATAATCGCCATATCGCCAAGAGAATAAATCCAATCAAAACAAATCCAATAATTCGGACCCAATTGATCGGTGCTACAGAGGGAGATTCAATGACTCGTAAATTGGTAATGTTTGGATAAATTGAAAAAATTCGACTTCGAATTCCATAATGATTGATAAGTATCCAACCCTCAGACATTTCCGAAAATTGTTGCGCTTCTGCCTGAAGATCACCACTATTAAATTTGAAATAAGGCGGCCAGCCCCAAGCAGTATCCTCATTACGATAAACCATTGGTTTGCCATTTTGGAGCACCGCGTTGATAAAGCGTATATCTCTATTACTAATTGCCGTGGCACTCCCTCGGACCCAAAACATTTGATTCTGACCTACTTCTGTGCGGACCACTTCAGTCCCAACAACCCTGACGACATCTTGAGACCTTAAGGTGTAATGAGCAAAACCGAATATGAGTAAAGCGGCAAGTGTTAGTATTGTATATTTGATATATGACATTTTTGCAGTCATCGCTTTTATTACAAAAAATAATTGGCCTTTTTGGGGTCACCTTCTAATACTGATAGTGTAACTGAAATTTAAGCTATCTCACAATAGGTTGCCAAAAAAGATATTCAATCAGTTCGTATTATTAACTTACTTTTTACAATATCAGTTAGTCTTAGACCAAGATATCTAAAGGGTTGAGTCCATGAATGTTAAAGAGAAATTGTTTCAAGCTATTCATGAACGTTCTGAAGAGCTTGTTCAATTGACTCGTGAACTTGTTGCGTTTGAAACGTTGAATCCACCCGGTGCAAATTATCGCGAGTGTATTGAATATTTAAGCAAGCGATTGCAAACTAGTGGCTTTTATTCCCAAATGGTAAGAGCTGAAGGGGCCATTGGAGACAGTGATATCCATCCAAGATGGAACTTGTTAAGCCGTATTGAAGGTGATTTCCCCGGCGATTGCATCCATTTTAATTCGCACATTGATGTTGTTGCAGTAGGCAATGGATGGACCAAAGACCCTTTTAAGGGGACCATAGAAGATGGCCGAATTTATGGTCGAGGTGCATGTGATATGAAGGGTGGACTTGCCACTTCAATCATTGCGGCAGAAGCATTTATTTCTGTCATTCCTAATTTCGGCGGGGCCATTGAAATTTCAGCAACCGTGGACGAGGAATCTGGCGGTTACAGTGGCGTCGCATGGCTTGCTGAAAAGGGAATTATAACCTCTAAGAATACGCAACATGTCATTATTCCCGAACCTCTTCATAAGAATCGAATTTGCCTTGGGCACAGAGGAGTTTGGTGGGCTGAAATCGAAACTCATGGCAAAATTGCCCATGGGTCTATGCCGTTTTTAGGGGATTGTGCAATTCGACACATGGGAGCACTGATTCAAACGTTTGAAGATCGTCTTTTTCCCAAGCTTGACTGCCGTAAAACCAACTTCCCAATTGTCCCCAATGAAGCCAAACGGTCATCAATTAATCTCAATTCTATCCATGGGGGTGAACCGGAACTAACCAACGAAAACAATAGCTATTCAGCTCCTTGTGTACCAGACCGCTGTCGAATGCGAATTGACCGAAGGTTTTTACCAGAAGAGTCTCTTGATGAAGTTAAGGCTGAAATTGTTGACATATTGGAGGCATTGAAAAGAGAACGACCGGGCTTTGAATATACTTTAACCGATTTATTCAGTGTCCCTTCAATCATCACTGATCACCATAAACCGGTTGCCAAAGCTGTCCATAAAGCGATCAATGAAGTACTAGGAGAAGAACCCGAATATGTTATTTCACCAGGTACCTATGATCAAAAACATTTTGCACAGATTAGCAACATTCACAATTGCATTGCCTACGGCCCTGGTCTTTTGAAACTCGCGCACCAGCCAGATGAATGGATTGGAATTCAAGATATGATTGAAAGTGCCAAAGTGATGGCTTGTACTATGTTAGAATTACTGACAAAAGATTAATTTTCATTTTTGATTAGGAGGACTTATGAAAAGCAATTTGATTCGGTTGGGGGTATCATGCCTCATGTTGGGATGTCTGTTTGGCTCAGCACACGCGGCAAAAAACTCAATTACGATTGGAATGCAATTGGAACCGCCCCATTTGAATCCAACTGCAGGAGCGGCGGCGGCCATAGATGAAGTTGTCTATGCCAATATCTTTGAAGGCCTGACCCGATTTAATCCCGATGGTTCGATTCGCCCTGCATTAGCGAACAGCTGGACTGTTTCTGATGATGGATTAATGTATACTTTTAGTTTACAGGAAAATGTTACCTTCCATGACGGCAGCACGTTTGATGCGAGTGATGTCAAATTTTCACTTGATCAAGCACGATCCGAAGATTCAACCAACGCACAAAAGGCTCTGTTTGCAGATATAAACGAAGTTACTGTTGTCGATCCCCTGACTGTAGAAGTTACCTTAAATAACCCGAATGGATTATTTCCGGTTAATATGGCTTGGGGTGATGCCATTATCCTTGATCCTGCTTCTGCAGACACTGCCGAAACCAAACCGATTGGGACCGGACCATTTATGTTTAGCGACTGGGCCGAAGGTGACCGAATTGAGCTTGTAAAAAATCCGAATTACTGGGGAGATGAAGTGGCCTTAGAGTCGGCAACATTTAAATTCATTTCAGATCCTACTGCTGCCTTTGGAGCTCTCATGACAGGGGATGTTGATGCCTTTCCTGGTTTTCCGAGCCCAGAAACTCTAGGCCAGTTTGAAGCCAATCCAAATTTTTCCGTGATTGTTGGTTCAACCGAAGGCGAGACAATACTATCGACCAACAACCTTGCAGATCATTTATCTGATGTAAGGGTTCGAAAAGCCATTGCTCATGCAATAAATCGGCAAGAATTGATCGACGGGGCCATGTTTGGCTATGGGACTGAAATTGGAACCCATTTTGCTCCGCATCATCCAGATTATTTAGATTTAACAGGAGAGTCTTCTTACAATCCTGAATTGTCGCGACAATTATTGAATGAAGCGGGATATGCTGATGGCTTATCTTTGCGATTGCATCTTCCACCTCCCTCTTATGCTAGGAGAGGTGGAGAAATCATTGCTTCTCAACTCAGAGCAGTGGGGATTGAAACCGAGATAATCAATGTTGAGTGGGGTGTGTGGCTTGAGCAGGTTTTTCAAGGGAAAGATTTTGACTTGACCATTGTGAGTCATACCGAACCCAATGACATCAATATTTATGCTCGACCTGACTATTATTTTCAGTACAATAATCCTGATCTTCAAGCAATCATTGAAGAAATGAGATTGACCTCTGATTCCATGCGCCGAACGGAATTAGCTCATCAAGCTCAGACAATCATTGCTCAAGACTATGTTAATGGATACTTGTTCCAGCTTCCCAAACTCGGAGTTGCACAAAGCACAATTGTTGGGCTGTGGGAAAATTCACCAACTCAAGCCAACGACCTGACTCAGGTTTACTGGCAAGAATAATTGGACCGTTAGAAAACACATCTCTCAGCCCTGTCTTTTTAGGCAGGGCTGATGAGGCAGTTCCAGAAGAATTTAACCAACTTGGGTTTCAATTAATGCAGTTGGGATAAATCATTAGAGTGCACGGTCATGAGCACTTTTCTGTATTGATCTATAATTTTATGCAAACCCTTGGGATAATCTAACTTGTGGCCAACACCTTTGCTGCGGCTCCAATGGCTCCTGCTCCTCGTGGAATTGCCAAATGCTCAAAACCTGCTTCAATTGAACCTAAAAGCCCCATTATCATATTCCCATTGACATGCCCCATATGGCCGATTCTAAATATGCCCGTCGAATTTGGGTCTTCTTTTGTTCCCATTCCAAGACCAATACCTAGAGTTAAACCAGTATGATCTTCAACCCAATGGCGTAATTCGCTACCATAGGGTGCTCCCACTTTTACAACAGTTACTGCATGGCTTCGGCACTTGGGATCGGCAATATTGATTGTGATAGGACCACTTAATGCCCAAGCATCGATTGCAGCCCATATCATTCTTGCCATGCGCTTATGGCGTTTAAATACCTCCATCTTCCCTTCTTCATGAATGATCATGTTCAGTGCTTCCCGTAATCCATATAGGTGGTGTGTAGGAGCGGTTCCACAAAAGTAAAAATAAAACTCTTCGGGGAAGATTCGTCTTTCCCAATCCCAATACAAGGAATTATGTTGTTTATTTTTAGCGCATTCTCTTGCGCGCTCATTAAATGATAAAAATGCCAGACCAGGTGGGGTCATAAGCCCTTTTTGGCTCGCACTGAGAACGACGTCAACATCCCAATCATCCATAGAAAAATAATCACACCCAAAACTGGCTATACAGTCAACAGCTAGAATAGCTGGATGGTTAAGAGTTTTTAATACAGTGGAAATCCCTTGAATGTCATTTTTTACTGAGGTGGAGGTATCTGCTTGGCAAACAATAATCCCTTTTATTGTTTTGTTTGAGTCCAACTTAATTCGGTCAGCAAATTGATCTAAATCAACTGGGTGATTGAGCCCAAAATCTAATGTATGAACTTTAATCCCCATTGCTTCGGCACAGGAAGCCCACCCTTGTGCAAATATACCTGTATTCAGTGTTAAGATTTCATCACCAGGGGCAAAGAGATTGGCTATTGCAGCTTCCCATGCACCATGACCATTGGCGATATAAATTACTGAGTAATACTTCGTTCCGACCAAAACTTTTAAATCAACAATAATGCTCTCAACCAAGGCCTCTAACTCGCTAGAGTATATGTTTGGAGCCGGTTGATGCATCGCTCTTAATACTCTTTCGGGTATCACCGACGGCCCGGGAGTGGCTACATATGAACGACCAAAGTGTTTTGTCATTTATAAACTTTCTCTGATAGAATTGGCTGAGTAATTGACTGAGGTATTTATTAATAGATAGTGATTTAAAACTTTTTATACTTGCAATCCCAAAATTCATTGACAATACCATAAATTTTAGAGCGTCAATCAACTTAAGGTGGCGAATACAAGGAGCAGAGCGTTTTATAATGGCCTGATGGTGCATGTCATTTCCATCCTGAAAGAAATTAGGTCATTGCTACGACCTTGGACGAAAAAACTTACACCATTCTGTGAAGAAACCAAACCCGTACGGCAAATGGAGCACAAGGAATGGGAAGGCAATTTTAATGACCGCGGTCATCATGCCCAGTCCCCTCGAATAGAGACCACAATCAAATAACAACAGAAGACTTAAATTTTAGATCGTAAGAACAATTGCAATGAGTTGATAATCAGCACTTTGCAATTAGTTAATGGAAGTGACTATTCCCCCCTATGGATACAGAAATATAAATAAATTATACCCTTTCATTGGGCAAGAAACTGGTTTGGTAGCATATCTTCTAAATTAAGCACTTCAACTGAAACATACAGCTAAAAGGGAATCTAATAGATTTGGCGACATCTCCGAAAAAAAGAAACGCTCCTATTCCCCTATTTCCACCACGCGAAATCATTGTGTGGATGTGGCATGGGTATTTAAAGAAGCACACTGCCCTGTTTATTCTTTCCGTCTTACTAATGTCACTTCAAGGAGGTATGTTGGGTGTGTTAAGTTACCTTATCGGACCCATGTTTGATGAGGTATTTACCAATAAAAATACAAATGCACTGACCCTTTTAGGGATTGGTGTCTTTGTAATTTTTTGTGTTCGAGGTTTCTCTGGGCTGGGGCAGAGGAGCATTCTTGCGTATATTGGTGAGAAAATCAATTTTGAACTCAAGACTTTTCTGATGCGTCATATTATGGCTCTAGATGATAGTTTTTTTGGAAAGTATCCCCCAGGCGACTTGATGGCTAGAGTCCAAGGGGATGCCGAAGCAGTAAGGAGTATCTGGTCTGGATTTATTGGCCCAGGAATAAAGGATAGTGTTTCGATCATTTCCTGTATCGCTGTGGCAATCTATATTGATCCTCTTTGGACTATAGTCACGTGCATCGGTGTACCCATTCTTGTTTTTCCGATATCACGACTGCAAAAACTAGTCAAGCAGCGGTCAATTGAGCATCGTTGGCTGATTTCAAACATGACCGTGCTTATGGATGAAGTATTTCATGGTATCCAAATTGTAAAATTGTATCTGCTAGAAAAAATACTTCAAGGTCGTTTTGTTGGTTTTGCCAAACGGGTTCAAAAAATTGGTGTCAAGGTTGCAATCCAGAATTCGGCAATTCCAACAATGATTGATGTTGTTGCCGGATTTGGTTTTTTAGGCATGTTGTATTTGGGTGGGAATGAAGTCATAAGCGGCGAGAAAACCACCGGTGAGTTTATGAGTTTCTTTACAGCAATCGTACTCGTTTTTGATCCCCTAAAACGACTGAGCTCACTGGCAACTTACTGGCAAATTACCTTGGCATCTTTAGAAAGAGTTTATGCAATCGTTAGCCATGAACCATCCCCCAAGAACAAATAAACCTTTGGGTAAGCATGGATCAAACTAAACCAATTCATTTTGATAGGGTCTCTTTTTCCTATCCTGACTTCCCCGTTGTCAAGGATATATCTTTTACCATTGAGCCCAAGAAAATGACAGCTATCGTGGGACCATCGGGGGCCGGTAAAACAACTATCTTTAACTTGCTCGCTGGTATCATTGACCCACAGGATGGTCATATTATGATGGGGGGCATTGATACACAACAAATGACCAAAAATGAATTGAGAAAACACATTGCTGTCGTTGCGCAAGAAAGCGGCATTTTTGATGAAACGATCCGCGAAAATATTCGCTACGGTAATCCCGGTGATGTTGATGAGTATGGTAATACCATAACCAGTTCCCATAGCCCAAAGATGGGAGCCACTGAGCAAGAAATCCTCCATGCAGCTGAACAAGCACGCGTTTTAGATTTTGCCAAGCACCTTCCAATGGGGCTTAAAACACACTGTGGTCCGAGAGGATCCAAACTTTCCGGTGGACAACGGCAACGCATTGCTATTGCGCGCGCCTTTTTAAAACCTTCACCGATTTTGTTGCTGGACGAACCAACATCCGCCTTGGATGCCCATACCGAGGAATATATCCAGGAATGTCTGTTAGAGCGAGTCAAACATCAAACTATTGTTGTCATAGCGCACCGATTATCAACGATCAAGAATGCCCACCAAATTATTGTTCTGCAATCAGGACACATTATTGAAGAAGGTAATCATTCCAGTTTAATGTCGCAAAAGGGACTCTATTTCAACTTATATAACAGTCAAGAACTCCGAACCGATCACCGGGACTTATAATAATCTTTATAGAGCTTGTTGGGGTGTGTTCCCATTAAATATCGGGTGAGTAAAATCAAGTTGGATACCCCTGACTTTATCCATCCAGATTTAATTTTCCGTTCAGCATCGGTCTGTGCATAACAATTCAAACCTCGCAAGCGGCCCTTGAGCTTACGAGCGATATAAACATCCTCCATAAGCGGAATATCGGGGAATCCACCAATATGATTGTAGAGGTCACGAGAAATTAATAAACCTTGGTCGCCATAGGGGAGACCAAATAACTTGGAACGGAAATTGGCAAAGGCAGAGGTTAAGAAAGGAAAGATACCTTGAGCGGAGTATTTTAATTGGAAGTAGCCTGCCTGATGCGGGTAGGTATTAATGTGTTCAGTACATACCTGAGACCAGTTGTCTGCCAAATGCGTATCCGCATGAAGGAACAGCAACCATATACCTTTAGCCTGTTTAGCACCATAATCAAGTTGGGAGCCGCGCCCCTTAAGTGTATTAAAATAGCGGGCACCAACTTCGTTGGCAATTGTTTGGGTTGCAAGATCTTCTGATGCATCGCACACAATCAATTCGTGAATCAAATGGTCGTGAAGCCCTTTGTAAAGGGGCACAAGAGTTGGCCCTAGATATTGTGCTGATTGATAGGTCGGAATGATGATTGATAATAGGGCTGGCATATCAATCAACCCTATCCAATTTGAGCACCTTGAATAAATTGTTCAATACGAATCGCTAAACCTGTATTATCGTCGGTTTCTACAAGAACGCCGCACAGTGTAGCCTCGTTAACTGCTGGACGCATTTGATTGGCCGAATATCCTTTGGCAAAGCGGTCCATTGGAACCTGTGACTCCATTCCAATCACTGAATCATAGTCGCCACACATTCCGGCATCAGTGATAAACCCAGTTCCGTTGGGTAAGACTCTTGCGTCAGCTGTTGGGATATGTGTATGCGTTCCCGCGACAAGTGATACTTGGCTATCCCAAAGTCGTCCGGCAATCATTTTTTCAGAGGTTGCTTCGCAGTGAAAGTCAACAATGATCGCATCAACTGCTTTTCCAGCTCCCATCGGGTATCGGCTTAAAACCTCATTAACAAAGCGAATCGGATTATCATAAGGCTTCTTCATAAAGATTTGGCCAAGAGCAGCCATCACCAAAACTTTCTTTGCATTCTTCGTTGTATAAACACCGTAGCCTTTTCCCGGCAGGTCATGACCCAAATTGAGAGGACGAAGTAATTTAGGTTGCTTCTGGAAATGGCTTAGGATTGTTTTTTGATCAAAGGCATGATCACCAAGGGTCATGCAATCAATCCCCGCACCAATTAATTCATCGGCGTGGTTCGGAGTAATCCCTTTTCCTTGGGTTGCATTCTCTCCATTCACAACCACAAAATCAAGATTGAGAGTGCGTCTAATTGCCGGAAGTTCCTTTTTGACTTTCTGGCGGGCAGACCGGCCGAAGACATCGCCTAAAAATAAAATTTTCATCGTTTCCTCATGTCAATTTGTTAGTTTATACATCCCCTTTTGGGTAATGATGGCGTCAAGTTTATGGTCGGTGTCATTGGTCGGCACCGACTGAATTTCCTGTTCGGCAAAAGCAAAACCGACCACAACCAGTTTTCCTCTTGCCTTTAACATGGCAATCGTTCGATCATAATAACCTCCCCCATATCCCAAGCGGTAGCCCCGGTGATCAAAAGCTAAAAGAGGAGCGATAACAATATCTGGTACAACCCAATTTCCCTTTTTGGGAATTTTTACATTGTACTCACCCTTGACTAACTCTTCCCCAAATTTCCATGATTTAAAACAAAGGGGAGTCGCTTTTGCTTTAACAATCGGCAAACATAAGTTGTAGCCATCAGATTCGAGTTTTTCTAGAACTTTCAGAGGATTGATTTCAGTATTGATGGGTGAATAACCTGCTATCATCAAGGGAGGCTTAAATTTATCAAAAAAATGATAAAGGTTATCAGTTCCAAGTTTTTCTGTTTCCTTTGAAAAGGACTGGCATCGGACGAGATGTGAATCCTGACGTTGCTTACGTTTGAGCTCATTAATATCACACATATGGATACGATTGGGTATCAACCCTTGATAAATTGGTAAATATTGATTGCATTCACTACAAATTTAGCACAATGACTTAAAAGAACGAGTTCCAAAGCAAATAAATGATGAATTAATCCACCTAAGCATTTATCCAATGACCAAGCAATTAAAATTAACCGAATATGATTGACTGATGCGAACCAACAGTTCACGAGGAGAAGAATTAGCACGAGGTGTAGGAAGGCATTTAAAAGCTCGTGGCTTTGCTTGCCTTGAAGAGTTTATACCGGCTCCTGGATTACGGGTTGATGTGATTGCTCTTAGTCAAAAGGGATTCCTATGGATTATTGAATGTAAATCGTCACAACTTGATTTTTATTCGGATAAGAAATGGCATAAGTACCTCCCCTACTGTGATCAATTTTTCTTTGCCGTAGACCGAAGCTTTCCGCACCACATTCTCCCTTCTGACGTGGGGCTGATCATTGCTGACAAATATGATGCCGAGACCATTCGGCTTGGTTCCACTTTGAAGGTTTCGCCCGGACGTCGCAAATCCATCACAATCAAGTTGGCATTCAATGCGACTGAGCGATATGGTTATTTGAAGGAGAGTATGTACCGGAGGAGCATCCTTTCTCGTTGGTAGACTGGTTGTTCGGAGCGGATGTCGGATTATGCTTGGGCAGTTGGCAAGTCTTCCCAGCGGGTTGTATAATTGGGGCTGATAAATTCTCGTTTCATTGACCAAGGGCGCTCAATTCCTGTTGTTGCGAGGCGTAGTGTTCCATGTCCGTAGCGTTTGTTCATCTTATCCATCGCGCACATAAGTTCATGGATGAGACCATCATCGGCTTTTTCAAATATCGGGATTGCTTGGCGCTTGAAACTTGACAAATCGGTCAGAATGATACCGGCCTTTTTGTATTCGTAACCGTCTTTCCAAATGGCATTCAAGCACTTAACAGCCGCTTTCACTAGGGTTAAATCATCATTGCTAGCATCCAGCAAAGTCCTTGATGCGTTATTTATATAGGGCGGTCCTTTAGCAAACTGTGATGCTTGAACAAACACCTGAACGACACGTGCATAAACCTTCTTTTTGCGCGCTTTTTCAGCGGCTTTTGAAGCATAAGTTGCAACCGCCTGCTCAAGATACTGTTTGTGTGTAACTTGGCAGTTAAACTGGCGCGAAACAATTATTTGTTTTGGATCCGGTGGCTCATCTTTCAAAGCTATCACAGCCTCTCCTCGGAGTTCCATGACTGTTCGTTCCATTGTGACACCAAATTTTCTGCGCACCATCCGGACATCCATATCAGCGATATCTTGTGCTGTTCCAATACCCATCAGCCGCAACTTTTTAGATAAAGCCCGTCTAATTCCCCAAACATCTTCAACGGCCACCTGATTCAGTGGAAACGTTGAGTTCATGACGCAGACACCAGCAAGTTCTGGAGACTTTTTGCTCAAACGATTAGCAATCTTGGCAAGCGTTTTTGTGGGAGCAACCCCGATTGACACTGGAATGGATGTCCACTGTTTGACAGTTTGAACAATTTTGTTACTAAAATTCTTGAGATCGTCAATCCCATGCAAATCAAGAAAGGCTTCGTCAATAGAGTAGGGCTCAACTTTTGGAGTCATATCTTCAAGGCATGTCATAACACGCTGTGAGAGGTCACCATAGAGAGCGTAGTTGCTACTGCAAATGATCACACCATCACGAGCCAGCTGATTCTTGACTTTGAAATAAGGAACTCCCATCGGGTGTCCGAGCTTCTTAACTTCCTCGGAACGGGCAACGATACATCCATCATTATTTGACAGCACAGCGATAGGAACTTTTCGCCATTCGGGTCGAAAAACCCGCTCACAGCTGACATAAAAGTTATTACAATCAACAAGGCCGAACATTAGAAACCGAACTTTTGAATACAGGCTGTCACAACACCACGAATTTCAGTTTCGGGGGTCACAAGAATATCATTATAAGCGTCGTTGTCGGGTCGCAGAACCCAACCATCTTGCTGCTTGACCAGCCGCTTGACGGTAAACTCATTATCCACGATAGCAAGAACAATCATGCCATTTTGTGGATCAATACTGGAATCAACAACCAAAATTGAGCCGTCAAGTATGCCGACATCCTTCATGCTGCTGCCTCTGACTCTAACCAAAAATGTTGCTGCCGGACGCTGAATAAGCAAGTCGTTGAGGTCAAGCTTTGTTTCAAGGTAATCATCGGCTGGTGAAGGGAAACCAGCCTCAATCAAGGCCCCGTACATCGGCAACTCAATGTGAGATTGCTTCTGAATCTTTACAATCTCAAATTCGGGATTCCGATTCACAGTGTCTCCAACCGTTCTTACTATCATTCATTACATAAAGACTGGTAGCTAAAAAATAGCGGGCCTCCGTCAACTATGTTAAAGCTACTATAGCCAAGAAATCCGAATGTTTAAACCTCGCAAAGTTGAGGGGAGTCCCCTCCCCCCTAGTAAGGGAATGAATCCAATAAGGTAAAAAGTGTCAAAGTCAGGATGTTTTGTTCTCAAATCAGATGTAAAAATTATGAGGAGAAAAATTCAACGACCCCAGGAATCACCAACATCGCTAGAAATAATATAATAGTGCTACCAATCGCATACACCCATTTAAAGTTGGTGTTGATTGAGGCAAGTAATATATCTATTTTATTGAACCGCTCATCATGTTTGTCAAGTTGACGTTTGACCTCATCCAAATTTCTATTCGTCTCAGCTATTGATTGGCTGAGATTGATTATATCAACCTTTGTTGCAAGATCACCTTCTAACCCGCTTTTAATGGCAATCGTAATCGCTTCGGCTTGGTTTTCAGCAATCCCAGATGACTCAAGAAGCTTGGTCGTTGCCAAGGTATCAAAGGATGTTTGTGTCATTAATAATCTCTCTTTCAATTCAATGATAAAGCATAGAGTTGTAAATGGCAACAATTAATTTGCCTAAACTAGCCTGAGGCAAATTTGGTTGCGTTTCATAACCGAATCCGCACAGGCAAGTTCATTTATACTTATGAAAGTTCGCCAAGATATACAAGTAGCAATGAAATCAATGTACAAATAATTGGTGCGTTCGTTAAATGTACAATCCCCAATCTATAGCATACATCTAATCTTAATCAAAACTCTGTGGCTGTAATAACAATATTTTTACTGCTTCACGATTATATTCATCTCACATCGGAAGAATCAAGCCAGTGTAGGCAAAGCTAATGTTTAATTGTTTTGTGAGTACTGGCCTTTGACTTTAAGAGCCTAGTACTTTTTCATCTCTTTTTGTTGAAAAGAGCTCTTGAATTGACTATTTCACACGCATGCCGCCTTAGCTCAGTCGGAAGAGCGCTAGATTGTGGCTCTAGAGGTCACTGGTTCAATTCCAGTAGGCGGTACCATACCCAATATGCGTGTTGTTCTTTCCAAGCTTTTTCCAAGAACCATGCCACCCTGAGGATTTTTCTTAATCCACAAAATAATTCTTTATCTCCTTCGTTGAATGAGTTATAGTTCAACTACTGTGCTACTGATTGTAAGGAGGGATTTCAATGCGGGCATCTGTTGATTCGTCATTTCTAGAATCTGTTAATCAACTGTTTGAGAGGGCGGCAAACCTTATTGAACTTCCACCGGGTCTAAAAGAAAAGATTCAGATCTGTAATAGTACCTATACCGTTCGCTTTGGGGTTAGGATGCGTGGTAAAATTCAAACCTTTACGGGTTATCGTTCAGTCCACTCAGAGCATATGGAGCCTGTTAAAGGGGGCATTCGCTACAGTTTGGGAGTGAGTCAAAATGAGGTTGAAGCATTAGCTGCATTAATGACCTACAAATGTGCAATCGTCGAAACCCCCTTTGGTGGCTCAAAGGGAGGTTTGCGTATTGATCCAACGCAATATTCAGACGAAGAATTAGAGCGCATCACTCGGCGATTCGCCTACGAGTTGATTAAGCGAGATCTCATTAATCCGAGCCAGAATGTTCCGGCACCAGATATGGGAACGAGCGAAACCGAGATGGCCATCATTGCTGACCAATATAATCGCATGAATACCACTGACATCAACTCGCGGGCATGTGTGACAGGCAAGCCCCTCACTAGTGGCGGTATTCATGGGCGCGTTGAGGCCACCGGTCGAGGCATTCAGTACGCTTTGCAAGAATTTTTTCGTCACCCCGATGACATCAAACGAACTGGTTTAAAAGGAACCCTTGCCAACAAGCGGATTATCTTGCATGGTTTCGGAAATGTTGGCTATCATGCCGGATTATTTTTACAACAAGAAGATGATGCAGTTATCATTGGTATTGCGAATGTTGACGGCGGGTTATACGACCCCAAAGGTCTTGATGTCGCTGATTTACAAAAACACCTCAAAGCGGGTCAGACATTTAAGAATTACCCTAAAGGTGAATTCTTAGAAAATGGTCTGAAACTCCTTGAATGTGAATGTGATATTTTGATACCAGCTGCCGTTGAAGGAGTCATCACCACCGCCAACGCCAGTCAAATCAAGGCTCCTCTCATCATTGAGGCCGCCAATGGGCCAATTACGGCTGAAGCCGATGCCGAATTGAATCGGCGGGGTATTATAATTATTCCCGATACCTTCGCTAATGCTGGCGGCGTCACTGTTTCTTATTTTGAGTGGGTCAAGAATCTCAGCCATATTCGATTCGGTCGCATGCAAAGACGCCAAGAAGAATATCGAAGTCGTTTACTCATTGATGAAATGAATCGCCTCTTTGCTTCGTCAGATTACCCCTTTCGTTTCCACGAAGATTTCATTCGGCGTTACCTTCAAGGAGCGGGTGAGATTGAACTCGTTCGCTCCGGGTTAGATGACACCATGCGTCTGGCGTATCAGTCAATTAGTGAAATTCTTCATACCCGCCCAGAGGTGAATGACCTGCGTACAGCAGCCTTTCTCCTCGCTATAGAGCGTGTTGCAACCAGCTACAAAAACAAAGGTCTTTAAGATAATCGAGTCATTTTAGCGCGAATGAGGTCAACCATTACGTTGACCTCAGCTCGGCTGGTGCATCCTCCAATTCCTACTCTTTTGCCAATTCGCCACCATAAACCAAAACGAACTATTGCCGGCATTGAACTGTGGAGATGGACTAAGGCACCATTACTTGGCTTGAATGCAAATAAGCCGTTGTCAATGGATTTGATGTTTTGTACCTCAAACAGCAACTCACCCGATGATGAGATGACGCGGTTATGAAACAATAAAACAGATTGCCCGGTTGTTGTATAAAACTTAAAGCAGACAAAAAAGGTCACCAAAGCCAAGAAGTATAATATGAAACTTCCCGGTTGTCCCCAGTAATACACCGTTCCATAATACCCCAGCCCTAATCCACCTAATACCAGCAGGCTTGTTGCCACGACCCGTTTTCCTAGAGGTGGCCTGACAATTGCTTCGGGTTTATCTTGTGCCATAACTACCGGTCGGAATTAGTGAATACCTAATCACTACTAATCTTTAGAGCGTTGATTAATGCCTTTTGGGGAATCTCAACCTTACCGAATCTTCGCATTTTTTTCTTCCCCGCCTTTTGCTTCTCAAGCAACTTCTTTTTTCGTGTAATATCTCCACCATAACACTTGGCGGTTACATCTTTGCGTAGTGCTGAAATGGTTTCGCGAGCAATGATTTTTCCTCCAATCGCTGCTTGAATTGGAATTTTAAATAAATGCTGGGGAATTAATTCTTTTAACTTTTCGCACATAATACGGCCTCTCGCTTCAGAATTTTCTTGATGCACCATGATGGCTAATGCATCAACGGGTTCACTGTTAACCAAGATTTGCAGCCGAACGAGTTTATCCGCCCGGTAGCCGTAGTGAGAGTAATCAAATGACGCATAGCCTCGTGATACCGACTTAAGACGATCATAGAAATCAAAAACGACCTCATTCAGAGGAAGGTCAAATCGCATCATTGCCCGATTATCCGTTACTGACAATTCCTGTTGAATGCCGCGTTTTGAATGACACAGGGAAAGAATTTCACCGATGTACTGGTCGGGGGAAAGAATGGTTGCGATGATACGAGGCTCCTCAATTCGATCAATTTCCATTGGGTCAGGTAAATCAACAGGATTATAAACCTCAACCATCTTGCCCTTTTTCAAATACACATGAAAAATTACTGAGGGTGCCGTCACGATGAGATCAAGTTTATATTCTCTTTCGAGTCTTTCTCGAATGACCTCTAGGTGAAGAAGTCCTAAAAATCCACAGCGAAAACCAAAACCTAAAGCTGTCGATGTTTCAGGTTCCGTGTGAAAAGACGAGTCATTAAGTGTTATCTTTTCAATGGCGTCTTTTAGAGTGCCATAATCCGACGAATCAATTGGATACATTCCACAATAGACGACCGGTTGCGAAGGTTGCATTCCCTCAATTGGCAAAATATTTGTCGCGTTTAGATGGGTGATGGTATCGCCGACGATTGTATCCCTCACCCTTTTTATGGAAGCAGTCAAGTAGCCAATTTCCCCTGCTCCCAAATAATCAGTATCAACCATTTCAGGTTTGAAAACACCAATTTTATCAACTTGGTAGGTCGAATTCGTGGCCATCATTTTAATTCGATCACCTTTCTTGAGTTCTCCATCAAGAATGCGAACTAAAACGATCACTCCAAGAAAAGGGTCATACCAACTGTCAACAAGCAGAACTTTTAATTGACTAGCAGTATTACCAACTGGTGGGGGTAGACGATGCACTATCGCTTCTAATACATTTTCAATACCCACACCGGTTTTTGCAGAAATCGAAATGGCCTCTGAGGCATCAAGCCCAATCACGTCTTCAATTTGCTTGCGGGCTTTCTCAGGCTCTGCCGCGGGCAAATCAATTTTGTTTAAAATTGGAACAATTTCGTGATTGGCATCAATAGCTTGATATACATTTGCCAGAGTTTGTGCTTCGACTCCTTGTGACGCGTCAACAACCAACACGGAACCTTCAACCGCAAGCATTGACCTTGATACCTCGTAAGAGAAATCAACGTGCCCTGGAGTATCAATTAAATTGATAATGTATCGTTGCTGATTTTGAGCTAAGTATTCTAGCCGCACCGTATTGGCTTTGATGGTTATTCCACGTTCGCGTTCAATATCCATCGAATCAAGCATCTGGGCTTTAAGTTTTCGCCGACTGACTGTTCCAGTCACTTCCATCAAACGATCTGCGAGGGTACTTTTCCCATGATCAATATGAGCGACAATAGAAAAATTTCTAATATGCGAGATCTTCACAGCTCAAGAACCACTCAGTTTGAACTTCCAATTATTTATCGTCACGCACAAGTTCATTCCTCTAAAACTCTTACCCCATTTTGTTATGAGGATTCGGAGTGAGATGAGCAGGGTTATAACCCCTTTCTGAGGGACTTTGTCCTGATTAAATCTTACCGTATGTGCTGAATCATAACCAGCTTTCACTACCATGAGTTCTTATGAGGTGTGTTCGGGATCAGGCAATTGATTGAATTTAATGAGTTCTTTTTTGATTTTTAATGCTTTAGGTGGAAGCTTTTCATCTCTAGTCGTCATAAGAAAGGAATCTAACCCTCCTTTGTGGTCAACGCTTCTTAAAGCTGCAGCTGAAACTTTCAGTCGGAATGATTTGTCCAGTTTATCAGAAATCAAGGTGACCGTGTTCAGATTCGGTAAGAATCTTTTTTTAGTTTTATTATTTGCGTGACTGACGTTGTTTCCAACCAATACGCCTTTTCCTGTTAATTCACATACTCTGGACATAACCGATATACCTTAATCAATTCCAACTGTTTCTGCCTTTATCAAAGGAGTTAATACATTAGATACCTTTAGCTAATTATCAAGATCATGACCGATAGATTTTCTATTCAGAGATTGCATGATCTGCTGGGCAGCCATCAGAGGTTCTTCGAGTCCTTTGCGGATTCTTTCTTCAGATTCTAATTGCAACTTGGCAAGATTTTTATCTTGGCTCATTAGCTGAACAAATTGATTATGGAGTTCTTTACGAAATCGCAATATCTCTTGTTCATTACGAACCAAGTCCCATATTCCGTTCGCCTTTCGCCATTGCACGAGGTTTTGAATATCCTTCCAAGCTTGACCAATGCCAACTTCTAACTGTGCTGAAATCAAGTTGATTTTGGGAAAGTTGGGTGGATCCTGAATACGTTTTTGCAGTAATCTTAAAGCTGCTTCATATTCAGCGGCCGTTTTTTTTGCAGAACTTTCAAGGGGACCATCGGCTTTGTTAACCAAAATAAGATCTGCGACCTCCATTATTCCTCTTTTTATTCCTTGGAGTTCATCGCCACCTTCGGGTGCGATCAGCAATACGAATATATCCACAGTATCAGCGACGTTAAAGTCTGTCTGGCCTGTGCCCGTTGTTTCAATAATAATGACATCAAATCCGGCTTGTTCACAAATAAAGGCTGCTTCTGCGGTTCTATTTGTGATTCCTCCATGCTGTTTGCCTGTCGGCGATGATCGGATATATGCGCTCGCCTCGCGTGACAAATTGTGCATTCGGGTTTTATCTCCCAAAATCGACCCTCCACTTGTATGAGATGTTGGATCTACTGCGAGAACAGCAACTTTTAAGTCCCTAGAGACAAGATGCATACCAAGCGATTCAATAAATGTTGATTTACCAACACCTGGTGTTCCAGTAACACCTAATCGGATAGCTTGACGGGGCTGCTTCTGGCGAAGTGCTGCAAGCAATTCAATTGTCAACGCTTTGTGATCGTTTTTATCGCTTTCTAGTATGGTAATGATTCTTGATATTGACTTTCGATTACCTTGACATAGGCTATCAAGAAGTAATCTAAGTGGTGGTTGTGAATTTTGCTTCATTGTAAATCAAAGATAGAGTAAAGTTCTAATTTTCAAATTATCAAGTCATGGGGAACATTTACTATAATGTCAGTTAAATTTGTTTGGGTCAGGCGGTCTGCAATAATAAAATGGGCACTCATAGGTGGCTTAATAATTTGGATAAGTATCTCATCGGCCTCAAGTCAACTGAAAGAAGAAAACTATTCTTTCGAAATCCGCTCTTTTGGTTTTACTCTTGGTTATGTTTTTGCTGGAACAATTTCAAACGGGCGAAGGTATAAAGTCGCTTCCGTAATGCGGAGCAGTGATTTTGTTAGCATATTTTCGAAACGACGATTCGAAACAAAAGCCGAAGGCACGGTCAGTAATGGCATGATCAAATCAGAACGCTACGAGCTACTCTCCAATATCGGCAGTAATCAAAGTACCAAACTACTCACGTTCTCGGATGGACGAATTACAAATTATGAAGTGAATTCTGAGAGTGAACCCAATCCTGTGGATATCAATGACGGTATCGCAAGTCTTGATTACCTCTCTGGATTTTACGCATTGTTAAATCCGAAGCCTGCAAATGAACTCTGCAACATGTCTTTTTATCTTAAGGATGGCGAACGGGTGGCTCTCATGAATATTGAGGAACCGAGCCCCTTGCAACCAGAAAATATCATTTGCAATTCCACTTATACAAGGGTCAAAGGGTTTGATGCTGATGAAATGGAAAACGAACCACAAATAGATTTTACTCTTCTTTACACCCCGTCATCTACCTCTCAAGGCTACTATGAATTGAAAAGAATGAGTTTTACAGCAGATTTTGGACAAATCTCCATAGTTCGGATAAACTAATCTGATAGAGCAATAATATTGTCCTTTTACATAGGCCGAATCATCTAAGGCAAAAATTTGGATTCAATTCAACTCAGACCGACAGCGAAAATGATTTCGATAGTATCCCGGCTAGAAGTCGTTAATTTAAACAAGCTAAACGGTCAACTTGGATTTTGGACTAATTTGTCCCTTTGATTACTTTTTTAGTTTCTTTCCTAGAATGTACGACACTTGTTCGAATCCCTTTTTTAACATAGTTCATGAGCCCACGAACAGCTCGTTCACTCGGATCTATTCCAGCACAAGCGAGAATTTCTTTCCCGTCACTTGAGCGGGCCCACTGAGCAATGGAATCCACCCCATTACCAAATCTCTGGTCGTCGGTAATGGCATCATCTATTACCGTAAGTACAATCGCTGAGAACAGTTTGCGTGCTCTGACACCCTGCTCTGCCAGATAGGTAATTTCATCATATTTAGTCACCGTAAATTATTCCTCTATAACAAATTCTTATATTTTGATTGCGTGAATTTGCACTATCTCTTTTAATTCAGATTAGAAATTGTTTCAAAAGGTTACACTCTATGCCAAAAATAAATGGAAATGAAATCAAAAACGGAAATGTCCTTGAGCATAAAGGTGGTTTATGGTCAACTGTAAAAGTTGATCATGTCAAGCCTGGTAAGGGTGGTGCTTTTGCCCAAGTTGAACTTAGGAATCTTCGCAATGGTGCAAAGCTTAACGAGCGTTTCCGGTCAGTTGATAAAGTTGAAAAAGTTCGTTTAGAGCAAAACGACTATCAGTATCTCTACTCTGAGGGAGAGATGCTCGTTCTTATGAATATGGAAACCTACGACCAAATTTATGTCAAGGCTTCCATACTTGAAGACCGATTGCCTTACCTGAAAGAAGGTACAATGGTCATTGTTGAGCAATTTAACGAAGAAGTTTTGAAAATTACTTTACCTCAAAAGGTAACCTTTAAGGTGGTTGAAACTGAACCTGTCGTATCAGGGCAAACCGTTGCGAATAGTTTTAAGCCAGCACTTCTTGATAATGGTGTTCGAGTTATGATTCCCCCCTACATTACCGAAGGAACAGAGATTGTCATTAATACTGAAACGCTTCAATACTCTGAAAGGGCTTAGAACAATGCTATTATTGTTTCGAAACTATCAATCCCGTCGTTGATGCTGTTGCATAAATTTTTCTACTTTTATCGTATATTTTTCCTTCAGCCACTGCGGTTCGGCGGCCGATATGGACAGATGTGCCCTCGGCCCAGACTTCCTGATTGAGCGGAATTTGATGGGTCATGTTGACCTTATACTCAAGGGTTGTAAAAATTTGATTTGCTGGGAGACGGCTGATCACCGAACAAGCCATCGCACTATCAAGAATAGATCCATACCAGCCACCATGCACGGTACCCATTGGATTAACATAATTGTGATTTGGGACCCCACTGAAAATAACTTTGCCTAATTCAAGATAAACCAATTTAAAGCTGAGAGTTTCACCCATCGCAGGATTATTACCCTCATCTATCATTTTTTGTAGTAACTCAAAACCTGGCAAATCTTTGGGGTACATGTGATACCTATTAAAACCATTTAGGAATAACAATTAAGAATTATCAATGTAAAAATAATATTTATTTTTCCCTGTACGGAGTTTTTGCTCAACAGGTGATGTTTATACCATGGCAATCCCAAAAAATGATATTTCAATTTGAGTAATCTTATTGTCAGCTCGAAAAAAAAGAAACAGCAAATATGACCAACCTAAATGCTAACATCAATGTAATGGCGAAAGCTGTTTCCATTGCCGGCGACACCCTGCTCAGAGATTTTGAGGAGATCATCCGTCTTCAATCCTCAATTGAAGGGGCGGGCAAGCTTACTCAAAAGGCCTTGCAACGTGCCGATAATGCAATCATTTACGAGCTCACTTCTGCTCGACCTCATTACAGTTTGGAAAGCACTTTATCCTCCCCGATTATCGGCAAAGACCCAACTCGTAAATGGCTGGTTTATGCTGTTTCTGGAGTTGATAATTTTGCTCGTGGAAATCCTAATTGGGTCATTTCAATTGGTCTTTTATTTAAAGGGGAAATTCAACTCGCAGTTATCAACCAGCCTTGCTTTAATGAAATCTACAAGGGTGTGAAGGGTAACGGTGCCTATTCACGGCAAATGAAACTTCGCGTTGCACCCATCAATCAAGTATCTAGTTTTTCGGTCGCTATTGACTTTGACTCATGCAAATCCTTAAGCATTCCACCCCTATTAAACACTATATTTTCCAATTTTCGTGCCATTCGAACAAGTGGTTCGGCGAGCTTAGATCTACTGAATCTCAGCGCCGGTAAAATTGATGGATTTATTGGCTTTCAATGCGACCCCATTGAGATCCTTCCTGCACAACTTCTTCTGACTGAAGCCGGAGGGTTAGTTCATACCTTTCCCAACCAGAACAATAATGACTACCATGGGTTAATTGCCGCAGGGTATCACAAATTTGACGAATTTAAGCAAGCGGCTTTGGAATTTACGACAATTTAAATATGTCTGTTACCAAGGCTATCGCATTTGAAATAACATTCTATCACATTTCACGTAATTGACCCTCGCAGATTATTTCCTGAAGGAGTTTGAGGGATTTTTCTTTCTTTTACTGGCTAATAATGTTGACAATATTGAAAAATATAGTTCGTCAGCAAGCAAAACCATTGTAAAATTTCAAATACGATAGCCCTAGTCTGTTACGGCCTAAATGCCCACTTAGGGTCATTTCTAATTTCTACCCCATCTGCTTCCATTTTCCCGATGGCACGATCGAAGTTTAGATAGGCGATTCCCATCTTATTAGACTGGGTATACAGAATTCCGACAGGCTTCCCATTAACACTGATAGTGCTACCTGGTCTTACTGAACCTTTGACAATGACTCTAGCAAGTCCTTTTCTGAGAGTTGTTTTGTGTTTCATTCGGGCCGTAACCTCCTGCCCCACAAAGCATCCTTTGTTAAAATCTACCCCATTGATCCTTTCAAAACCAGCTTCAAGAATGAAAGTTTTGTTTTGAATAAGTTCAACACCCGTTTCTGGAATACAATTCATAACTCGAATTAATTCCCAGTCTACATTCTCTTCTGATAGTTTCTCTTCACTATAATGACGCCATCCTAGAGCGGTACATCGGGGATCATGACGCACAAATTTGGCGGTGGCATTTAAGCCTCTACTTACTTTTAATTTCGTATCGTTCAGCTCAACTTTCGCTCGAAGTTGATACATTGCAAGACGAGTTATCAGTTCTTTTGTAGAATTGGTTTTGATATCTAAAAAATAATCAGAACCTTTTTTGAATAAGAAGAAATCGTAAAGGTATTTACCCTGAGGTGTCAGCAGAGCTGAATAAACCAAATCTTTCTCGCTCACAGGCAAACTGTTGGTAATCAAACCCTGTAGAAACTCGGCATTATCATGTCCCCCAATGCGAATGACTGAACGACAATTATTGAAATTAGACAGTTAGTCCTCCTTTTCTATAAAGCTTTATCGTTGTCCTATATTTATAATTTGGAATCAATTCCCTATTTCATAGTATCTAATCAATTGGTTTAAACAATTAAATGGGATGAATTGAGTCATATGATTCAGAGTTGGAGACATTAATGGCAGGTCATTCAAAATGGGCTAACATTCAACATCGAAAAGGGCGGCAAGATGCCACTCGGTCAAAGTTATTCTCAAAACTTTCAAGAGAGATTACTGTTGCCGCCAAAATTGGAGATCTAGATCCTGAAAAAAACCCCCGGTTGCGGTTAGCCGTTCGAGAAGCCAAAAGTAATTCAGTACCTAAAGATGTTATTGAACGGGCTATCACGAAAGCTTCCGGTGCGGATTCAGATTCCTTGGAAGAAGTTCGTTACGAGGGTTATGGGCCTGCGGGAGTCGCTGTGATTGTTGAGGCCATGACCGACAATCGAAATCGAACAGCCGCATCTATTCGGTCAATATTTACTAAGCTTGGAGGCAATTTAGCTGAAACAGGTGCTGTTAGCTACATGTTTGAGCGTAAAGGCGAAGTTGTTTTTTCGCGTGAAACTTGTGACGATAACGAACTGTTAGAAGCCGCTATAGAGGCTGGAGCAGAGGATGTTGATTCAAGTGATGCCGGCCATATTGTATACACATCAGATGTTGAACTCTCGGCTGTATCCAACGCTTTAGAAAAAGAACTCGGTGAGGCACTCACCGCTAAACTTATCTGGAAACCCACAATTACTACTGAACTAGATTTGGAAAAAGCACAAAAAGTCATAAAGCTAATTGATATGCTTGATGAGGATGAAGATGTGCAGAGAGTTACGGCAAATTTTGAAATCCCTGACGAAATACTCAATCAATTTGAGTGATTATACCTCCTCAGATTATTCGGCTGATATAGATTCTCTTGGAAATAAAATTTCTTAATCGTCGATTATCCAACAATGCTGTGGGTATATTGTGGATGGTCGTTTGCAGCTTTAATCTCGTCGCTGTAGCGACAATCGCTAAAATCATAGGCAACGATATTTCGGCCAGTCAGTCGGGATTTTTACGATATTTAATAGGCCTCATATTTATCATTCCCCTTTTACGGCATTTCAACCTGAAAACTATTCCCAAAAATGACTTAATTATTTTTAGTATTCGTGGCTTTGTTCATTCCATTGGTGTCATGCTTTGGTTCTTTTCAATGACACAAATAACTATCGCCGAAGTCATATCCATGAGTTATCTCACCCCCATATTACTTTCAATCATGGCCATAATTTTTCTAGGAGAGGAGCTATCATGGAATCGCATTATAACCCTGTTGTGTGGTATCATTGGTTGCTTAATAATACTGAGACCTGGTTTTCGCGAATTGGTCATTGGTCACTGGTCCATTCTTGGAACAGTTTGTGCATTTTCAGTGTCTTACCTTCTGACCAAACAGCTCACTAATCGTTATAGTGCCGAGGTCATAATTGTCATGCTATCTTTGACCTGTACTACATTCTTATTTCCAACGGCTCTACTGGCCTGGAAGCCACCGACTTTGGAAAATATTTTTTGGTTATTTCTGGTTGCTTTTTTTGCTACTTTTGCTCATTATTCAATGACTCGTGCTTTTAACGCAGCACCGATTACCGTGACTCAACCCTTTAACTTTTTACAATTAATAGGAGCCGTCGCAATTGGAGCATTGTTTTTTTCTGAGCCGTTAGAT
>Ga0209022_1000344_pt1 | contig 60706 bp, 49 predicted proteins | sample PinacodermPK_FD_187300 | JGI IMG/M metagenome (GOLD analysis project Ga0209022, IMG submission 187300) | Host-associated microbial community of the marine sponge Aplysina aerophoba from Gulf of Piran - sponge pinacoderm, lysed by proteinase... | ecosystem: Host-associated > Porifera > Sponge >... | reverse complement strand
ATAGAGTTGTAAATGACAACAATTCATTTGCTCAAATAAGCCTGAAGCAATTTTGGTGGCGTTTCAAAACCAAACACGCACAAGCCAGTTCATTTATAATTATGAAAGTTTGCCAAGATATACAAGTGGTCATGAAATCAATGGACCATTCAGCTGAACTTCAATTTAATTTTCCTTCCCTACTAAACCTCTATCCCTCGATATTACGTCATAAAATGCAAGATAAAAGTAATTTTATCTTGTATGATTGTTACCATGTTAAAGGCTACAATGATGGCCATCAATATCCATATCATTCCGAACCGTTCTTCACCACCAGCAATTCTCCTCAGACGCTCATAGCGGGATGGTCAACGAATTCGCCGGGAGACACTCACCAATCTTTCCAAAATGCCTCCCAACCTTGTCAGTGCTCTGCAAGCCGTACTCAAGGGAGGGGTGTCTACAGGATATGAACGAGACCATGACCGTGCAACGGTCACTCCCACATGGACATGCCTTGGCGGCACTCGGCACAGCTCGCCAACTCGGGCTCGCACGAATCCTCGCACGCACCACAAGCCGATACCGACAATTGGCCTTGACCGCCATTATCGCGCACATCATCAATCCCTCCTCTCAACTTGGTACAGCCCGAACTCTCTCACCGGCAACAGCCGCGTCCAGCTTGGGAAAGATGCTGAACTAGCCCCCGTCAGCGGCCATAAAATGTTGGCGATGCTGGACTGGTTGCGTTCTGAATGAGGGTCAAAACAACCTTGATTTGAGGACCAGGGTCAAGCCTTCTCATTGGCTAAAATTGAATACTTTCATAGTCTCAAAAGCAGTGTGAACGCACTTGATTATCGTGGGAACCAATCCAAGTGAACGGATGGTACGGTTTGTTTCCGAGGCACCTGCTCCTGACACTTAAAATACCGGTCCTCCACTAGAGTTCTTGTTCAGCCGATGGCTGGACAAATCTGCCACTGATTCTACCTGAATAGTTACCACAAAATTTTGTATGCATAGTTGGCTTGTGTATTGAACAAATTAATTTGACTTTATTGATTTAATTTGTAAATATGCTACATTGCAGAAAAGGAATTGATTTTCGGTAATAACTTAATCTAGGATCAATCAAGAAGTGTCCAACAGCCTCTTCTGTATTGTCGCAAACCTTTGTTGTTATTGAAAGTCCATAAAAATAGGTGAATTTACGCTCAGCAAATACCAATGCGCGTCGGGTGTTTCTCTTTATTGAGGGTTGTTGAAAATGGCTACATATAAATCGCTACCAGTGCCATCAAGTGACAGTGGACTCAGTCAGTATTTAGCTGAAGTGCATAAGTTTCCAATGCTCACCCATGATGATGAGTATCGTTATGCCAAGCAATTTCTAGAGGATGGAGATGTAGATTCTTGTCACCATCTTGTCACCTCACATTTGCGGCTTTCAGCAAAAATTGCCCTCAATTACAGAGGATACGGATTGCCAATCGTTGATTTGATTTCTGAAGCGAACATCGGATTAATGCAGGCAGTTAAACGCTTTGATCCTGAAAAAGGCTTCCGTTTAGCGACTTATGCAGGGTGGTGGATACGAGCACAGGTGCAGGATTTTATTCTAAGAACATGGAGTCTGGTAAAGCTTGGAACGACGACGTCGCAAAAAAAATTGTTTTTCAATTTGCGTAAAGCACGTGAGGCGATCGGTGTCATAGATAGTAATAATCTTAAACCCCATGAGATCAAAAAGATCGCCGAAATGATGAGCGTAACTGAAAAAGAAGTCATTGACATGAATGGTCGGGTCGGCGGTCAAGATACCTCCCTTAATGCCAGCATCGCTATGGATGAATCAACAACTGAACGACAAGATATGCTCGTTGATGAGAGTGCCGACCATGCCCAAGATTATGAAGAATTTGAGGAAAATCAGTATCGCAAAAAACTATTGTATGACGCTCTTGATGTTCTAAAGCCCCGAGAAAAAGATATTTTTCTTAAACGGCGCCTTCACGAGCCGACAGTTACACTTGAAGTGCTTTCGCAAACCTATGGAGTGAGCCGTGAGAGGATAAGGCAAATTGAAGTGAGAGCCTTTGAGAAAATCAGTGCGCGAGTTAGAGTTATACAAAAAGAGCAAATGGTCGACATTGACGCTTAATCTTGCTAGGTTGAATTGGTACCAATTTACTTATTCAACCACTTGTATAACGCTTTAGATGGAGATAAGATCTCCTTGACAGAGGTATACCAATAGTCCTCCCAACCGCTTACTGGTATGCCTGTGAAGAGCATCAAATTTAAAGGATACTGCTCACTGTCAGTGCATTTTCTAAAATCATCCCGAAACAAATACGTGGGCTTATTCCAAGCGATTGCCATTCCAAGCTCAACCATGACGCCCTCATCAGGTGGGCAACCGTTGACAATTGCAAAAATTCCATCTGAATTTTTGACATCACTTAAGTCTGCCTGTCCCACTTTATAGGCCCAACCTGCTTGGCTAAAATCAATCTGGTTGTTTCGTTCAAATGGTTCCCAAACTATGGCCCCAATACTTTCTAAAGCTGATTTGATTTCAGGAAGTAATAAGGATTTTTGTTGATTAGAAAACCCATAAGGATTTGCGAGATACAAAGTCTTCTTTTGTCCAATCATGCCTTCTCCTGCTAAAATTTATTGAAATCCATTCTGTATAGTGTCAAAAAGCTCAAGAATCTGTAATAACATACCATAAAAAACTGTGTTGAAGCAGACAAATGCGTAATCAAACTTGCTATTTTACCTAAGAAAAGTGTAAATTTGAACACTACACAGATAGTTTTCTTGGAAAATTTGATTTAAATTCAAAATGCCCATTGGGAAATGAGGTTGCCAAGAAAGTTGAAAACAATGTTAACATGAGGGCGAAGTAGCAGGATTCAATGAAAAGTCATTGGCGTAAAGTAAAAGAATTCCTATCAAAAAAAGTCAATGTGGTTGAACTCACACGCAGTTTGGTAGGGTCTAATCACACGGTGCGAAGAAGGCGGGTTTCTTTCACTATCGCAGTTATTTCTTTGGGCGCAAAGTTGGCCAAAATTGATGGTCGTGTAACCCGTTTGGAAATTCGGGCATTTCGAGAAATTTTTCAAATTCCCCCAGAGGAAAAGAAAAATGCAGCCAGGGTTTTTGATTACGCGAGTAAAAATCCCGTGGGATATGAATACTATGCCCTTGAAATTCGTAAATTACTCGGTCATGGCTCTCCTCTTCTTAAAGACATTTTGGAAGGGCTAATATATATTGCCAATGCGGATGGAGAAATTTCTTTTCCAGAACGCCGCTTTCTCATTCGCGTTAATGCCATTTTTGGATTGCCACGAAGACAGTTCAGGCAAAGCCTCAATTACTATGCGGTCGGCAATAGTATTGATCCTTACACTGTCCTTGGCGTTTCCCGCGATATGCCTTTAAGTGAAATTAAAAAAGTTTGGCGTGAATTGGTCATGCAGTTTCATCCAGATGCCCTAAAAGCGAGAGGAATTCCACGTGAAGCTGTCCGAGTATCTGAGTTACAATTGTCGCGGTTCAATCAAGCTTGGAGAGTAATACAAGAAGATAAAAAGTTTGATGCAATTACCTGATTGTGACCCCTTAGATGCTGCGATACTTTTTTTCTCGTCTTCTGTCACTTGGCTTGAGTTTAATTGTCGCCAGTCTGGCAATATTTTTTGTCATTGAAATTATTCCTGGTGACCCAGCATCATTTATGCTCGGTCTCAATGCTTCACCCGAAGCCGTTGCGGCTCTCAAAGCCGAGCTTGGACTCACAGGCAGTCCAATTTCGCGATATTTTTCTTGGGTTGGAGGTTTGTTTTTTGGTGATTTAGGGATTTCTTATACCTACCGTACGCCGGTATCAGAATTAGTCCTTGATCGCATAAAAGTTTCACTTCCTCTCGCCATTTATGCCTTAGTTTTATCAACAGCCATAGCCTTCCCAGTTGGTATTCTGTCGGCAACGAAAAGAGGTAGATTCCTTGACTACAGCGTCATGGGAGCAACTCAAATGGGTATTGCGGTTCCAAACTTTTGGTTTGCTATGTTATTGGTACTCTTTTTTGCGATCTGGCTCGGTTGGTTTCCTGCTGGAGGATTTTCGGGTTGGAAGCAGGGTTTTTACCCGGCAATAAAATCACTCACACTTCCAGCAATTGCTCTAGCCTTAACTCAAGCATCAATCCTTGCCAGAGTTATGCGCTCAGCTTTAATCGAAGTCCTTGACCAAGACTATATTCGAACGGCACGAGCGAAAGGACTTTCGCAAAGGCGTGTTGTTATCCGTCACGCTTTACGGAATGCTTTAATTCCAGTTTTAACGATACTTGGTTTGCAATTCTCATTTCTGCTTGCAGGAGCAATCATTATTGAAAATGTATTTTTTCTTCCTGGGTTAGGCCGCTTAATTTTCCAAGGGATTACCCAGCGTGATTTAATCGTGGTTGAGAGTGTTGTTATGCTTTTAGTGTTTACCGTCATAATGGTGAACTTTTGTGTTGACATCGCCTATGCAATAGTTGATCCAAGATTGCGAAAAAAGCGATGAAACTACCTATACAACTCTATGTTGGGGGAATAATATCGATATTTTTCGTGCTCTTAGCCATGGTGTCATTTGTCTGGACCCCGTTTCCAGTAGAAGTTCTTCAGATATCACAAAAATTTAAATCTCCAGAATGGCCTTACCTACTAGGTACAGATCATTATGGTCGTGATATTATTTCGATGCTCATGGTAGGAGCACGGACTTCAATCGGAGTAGCAATTGTCGCAGTTGGTATGGGGATGATAGTTGGGGTTCCATTGGGATTAACAGCAGCTGCCATTAAGGGGGGAGTCATTGACGAATTGATTATGCGTGGGAATGATTTGGTTTTTGCTTTTCCGTCTCTCGTCATCGCCATATTAATCACTGCGGTCTTTGGTCCATCAGCAATAAATGCAATACTAGCAATTGGGATATTCAACATACCGGTTTTCGCTCGCGTGGCAAGAGGTGCATCGCTCAGCCTTTGGACTTTAGATTTTGTATTATCTGCAAAAGTTGCTGGTAAGGGAAAAGCACGCATTTCTGTGGAGCATATTCTTCCCAATATTGCCAATATTTTATTGGTTCAAGGAACGATTCAGTTTTCGCTTGGAATTCTTGCCGAAGCAGGGTTGGCTTATGTGGGCTTAGGTGCCCAGCCACCTACTCCGAGTTGGGGGCGAATGCTTTCTGATGCCCAAACTTTAATTTATACCCATGCCAATCTGGCCATCATACCGGGTCTTGCGATTGTTATGTTAGTTCTAGGATTAAATATGTTAGGGGATGGTTTGCGAGACTATCTGGATCCACGGTTAAGGACACACAGATAATGCCCCTACTCAACGTTAATAAACTGAGTCTGACTATTGGCAATGAACGCCTTCTCAAGGATATTGATCTCACTATAGATCAAGGGGAAATTTTCGGAGTGGTCGGTGAGTCTGGATCAGGCAAATCCATGACTGCTTTATCAATAATGAACCTCTTACCGTCCGGGGCAAAGCGAACGGGTGAGGTTAATTTTGATGATAGGAACCTTTGTGGTCTGTCTGAGGCGGTTATGTGTTCTTTAAGAGGGAATGACATTGGCATGATATTCCAAGAACCTATGACGGCATTAAATCCTTTGATGACAATCGGTGATCAGATTGCCGAACCATTGATCATTCATCGGGGATATTCTTCCTCAAAGGCACGCATGGTTGCTGCTGAACGCTTATCACGGGTTGATATGCCACCATCACGATTCCCCCTGGATTTATATCCTCATGAACTATCTGGTGGTCAAAGGCAGCGGGTGTGTATTGCCATGGCAGTGGCATTACAACCAAAGTTATTAATTGCTGATGAACCCACTACAGCTTTAGATGTCTCAACCCAAGAACAGATCCTAAAGTTACTCTATGAACTGGTGATAGAGGACAATATGTCGATGATGCTTATTACCCATGACTTGGCAGTGATTGCCAATGTAGCCAATGAAATTTGTCTGATGCAAAAAGGAAAGATTGTTGATGCAGGTCAAACGCAACAGATTTTTCGTCAGCGTAAGCACCCCTATACTCGTATGCTATTATCAGCTTCACAACACGCCCCAGCGCGTGAAGCTCAAAAAACGAACCAACCAATACTGACCGTTTCTCAAGCTGTAAGGGCATACCCTCAAAAACGGCAAAAACTGTTTGAAATAAAGCAATCTAAAATTGCAGTTGACCATGTCAGCTTCATTATCAATCGAGGCGAGAGTGTTGGTCTTGTCGGTGAATCTGGTTGTGGTAAATCAACTTTAACGCGAACTATACTTGGACTAGACCCCCTTGAAAAGGGGATGATTGAAATTGATGGTGTTGCGGTCAGGTCAGACACAAAGATGCCCCATGCATTACGGCGAAAAATTCAAGTTGTGTTTCAAGATCCCTATGGTTCATTTAACCCGCGCCACAAAGTGAGACGATTAATCAGTGAACCCTTTCACTTGGTTGATCCTTCACCCTCGGCGCAAGACAAGGAAGAATTACTGATTGCTTCTCTTCTTGACGTTGGTTTAGAGGCCCAAGATTTAGAAAAATACATTAACGAATTCTCTGGTGGACAACGTCAGCGGATAGCCATCGCTCGGGCTTTAGTATTAAGGCCTGATATCATCATTTTGGATGAAGCAGTATCAGCTTTAGATGTCTCAATTAGATCGCAAATTCTTGATCTCCTCGTTAGCCTCCAAGAAAAACACAACCTAACCTACCTCTTTATTAGTCATGATTTAAATGTGGTGAGGAGTATTACCGACCGGGTACTGGTCATGGAAAATGGTAAAATAGTAGAAGAAGGGGAGACTGAATCGATCTTCAATTCTCCTAGTCATTCGTATACAGCGAAACTACTTCAAGCAACTCCTACAATACCAAGCCAGTGGCTTGTATGAGGGGACAGGAGGGGCTTGGAATACGTTCTTTTATGGGAGGTTAAAGATTGATTCGGCTAATCGCTTCTTCAAGGGATTGACTCTCAAACCTCATACCATCTAGTTTGGATTGACTCTCTTTGACAATTTCGGGAGGGGCTTTGGCGATAAAATCGGGGTTATTTAATTGACTGGAAAGTTTGCCAATTTCTTTTTCAAGCTTTGCAAGGGACTGTTTGATCCTCTCACGCTCGGCCGCGAGGTCAATAAAATCTCCCAAAGCGAGATAAATCACATCACTCAAAATCGTGAGAGTTACAGAGTTTTGTGTACTCCCCTCCCCAGTTGAAGGGCTTTCAATACGTGCTAGTCGACAAATTTCGTCATCATTTTTAATCCAAATGCCATGTCTTGATGGGTCAATGGCATGAATATGGACGGGTATGAAAGCACTTGGTGGAACCCGCATTTGGCTGCGAATTGAACGAATAGTTGAAATCAGGTTGATAATATACTGTACTTCTTCTGTCGCTTTAGGACAGCTATAGTCCCGTAAGCAATAATCAGGCCAGTCACAATGAATTAGTAATCCTTGGTCGGGATTGATTTCTTGCCAAATTTCTTCGGTGATGAAGGGTATGGTCGGATGGAGCATCAGCAAAATTTGGTCTAAAGTCCAAGCCAAAACAGTTTTTGACTCATTGACTAATTGAATGTCGGAGGCATTCAGCAATGATTTGGCAAACTCAAGGTACCAATCGCAGAATGTTCCCCAAACAAAAGAATAGAGAGTATTCGCGGCGTGATTAAAACGAAATTCACCTAAGGCGATATCAACTGTTTCACGTGTTGCTGCCGTTTCACCGATGATCCATCGATTAATGGTATGAGTTATTTTTGTAAAATCTAATTTTACTTGCGGTTTCTTTGCGTTCTCTAGGCGACCCAATGATTCACTATCAGGGTCGACAAATTCGGCAAAAATCTGGCAATGATTGAGTTGGGCAAAGCGCGCGGCATTCCATATTTTTGAGCAAAAGTTCCGGTATCCTTGAACTCGGCTTTCGGACAATCTTAAATCGCGACCCATGACGGCCATTGAAGTCAGGGTAAAACGAACTGCATCGGCACCGAATTTATCAATGAGGTCGATTGGGTCAATAACGTTCCCCAAAGACTTGGACATTTTCTTACCGTATTTGTCCCTCACTAAAGCATGGACGTAAACATCCTTAAATGGGGCTTGATTCACTAGGGTTAATTGCATCATCATCATGCGAGCAACCCAGAAAAAGATAATATCAAAACCAGTGACGAGAACATTCGTTGGGAAGTAACGCTTTAATTCTGGCGTTTCTTTAGGCCAACCCAGCGTTCCTATAGGCCATAGGCCCGAAGAAAACCAAGTGTCAAGCACGTCAGGGTCCCTGATTAAGGGTTTGCCCTTGGCCATTATATGTGCCTCCTGTTCCGATGTTGCACAGTATTGATTGCCCTCAGAATCGTACCAAACAGGGATTTGATGTCCCCACCAAAGTTGCCGTGAGATACACCAAGGCTCAATGTTTTCAAGCCAGTTAAAATATATTTTTTGGTACTGCTGGGGATGAATCTGGGTTTGACCATTTTTTACGGCCTCAATCGCTGAGGATACTATTTTGCGAGTATCAACAAACCATTGGTCGGTCAGGAATGGTTCGATTGGAACCTTAGAACGGTCCCCATGTGGAACCATATGCCTCTCTTCTTCAATACAGTCAAGCAACCCCTTGGCTTGCATCATTTCAACGATCTTTTTTCTCGCTTCATAGCGATCAAGTCCATCAAGTTCAAGAATTTCTGGATGAACGTGGCAGTTCTCAAGAAATTCTTTATTGTCCTGAAGTCTCATTCTGGCTTGCGAGGTCATTACATTGATTGCTTTAAGCTTGGCTCTTTGCCCGACTTCCCAGTCATTAAAGTCATGTCCGGGTGTAATTTTTACTGCGCCGGACCCTTTTGTTGGGTCTGCATAGGTGTCGGCAACAATTTTTATTCGACGGTTGACTAAGGGAAGAATGACTTCAGCGTTGATCAGGTGTGAATAGCGAGCGTCATCGGGATGAACGGCAACTGCTGTATCGCCAAGAATTGTTTCAGGTCGGGTCGTTGCGACTACAAGATAGTCACGCTTCTCAAATTGAAGGGGTTTTCCTTCGTCATCAAAGGCGGTGGGGTGCTGATAAATTTTTCCCTCGGCGAGAGGGTATCGAAAATACCACATCCGGCCGTTAACTTCTACCTGTTCAACTTCCAAATCAGAAATTGCAGATTCAAATTTAGGGTCCCAATTGACAAGTCTTTGACCTTTATAAATGTAGCCTTGATGGTAAAGTTCTACGAACACTTTCAACACGGCATCATGAAATCCTTGATCCATAGTAAATCGGTTTCTTGACCAATCACAGGAGGCTCCAAGGCGTTTTAATTGATTGATGATTTTATCGCCGGACTGCTCTTTCCATTGCCAAATTTTTTCTAAAAACTTTTCACGTCCAAGTTCTTTTCGTGAAGGTTGCCCAGATTCTTCAAGATCTCGTTCCACAACCATTTGGGTTGCAATACCTGCGTGGTCCTGTCCTGGCTGCCACAATACGTCATAGCCTCGCATCCGATGCCAACGAATAAGGATATCCTGAATAGTATTGTTGAAGGCATGCCCCATGTGTAAAGCGCCCGTTACATTCGGGGGCGGAATCATAATGCAGAAAGGCTCTGAATTGGGTTTGGCGTTAGCTCCGGCTTTGAACGCTTGAGCATTTTCCCACATTTGGTAAATGCGATTTTCTACTTTTGATGGATCGTATTTTGATTGCACTGGATTCTTATCGACAATAAAAAGATTTTACTATTTGATTATAAGGGGTAAGAATGACTGTCAGTCTTTATTTAGTATTTCGTAACCTTAAAATGATATTCAACTGATAAAGAAAGGAATTATATATTGCATTGCATGCGTTGTAGTAAAGGCAGTTCAAATAATATATAGTATTTAATTTAAGGTCATTAACGCGGGGAGGAATCCCCCTAAGGATTTTGGAATTGTTATGGTTAAATTTGGTGTGAGTCAGTCAGTTGTGCGTAAAGAGGATTTACGTTTTTTAACAGGGCAGGGGCAATATGTGGACGATTTGCGACCCGATGATTGCCTATTCGCCCACTTTTTTCTATCACCTGTTGCCCATGCCAAGATTGAATTGATTGATACTGAAGAGGCAAAATCGGCTCCGGGAGTTAAAGCAGTGTATACATCCCAAGATTTGGTTGGTGCGGGAATGAAGAATCGTATGCCAGTCGACATCCTTGATGTCAATGGAGAAAAAGCTGCTGACCCTGACCGGACCATTTTAGCCACTGATAAGGTACGTTTTGTTGGGGAACCTATCGCCGTTGTGATCGCTGATACTCTGAATCAAGCTAAAGATGCCGCAGAATTGATTGATGTTGAATTTGATGAACTTGATGTGGCGTTAGAACTCAAACCAGGTGGCGAGGAGATACACGAGAGTGTCAAGGATAACGTTGCTTTTGATTGGGATAAAGGCAGTCAAGAAAGTGTTGATCAATCCTTTACAAAAGCCGCTTATGTTGTATCGCTTACGGTTGATGATAACCGCATTATTTGTAATTCCATTGAACCACGTGGTTGCTTTGCAGAGTGGGACAATAATCGGCTTCATATGTGTATTAATGGACAAGGGGTTTGGGGGGCAAGGGATGAACTCATTGATATTCTAAACCTGAATGAAGATGCTGTAAGGGTGACTAATCCCGATGTTGGCGGTGGTTTTGGGATGAAAGGATTCATGTATCCTGAATTTTTCGTTATCGGGCAGGCGGCAAAAATGCTCAAAACGCGAATACATTGGATGGGAACCCGTTCTGAAGCCATGTTAAATGATAATGATGGACGCGATCTGACATCTGAAATCAAAGCAGCCTTTGATGAAAATTATAAAATTATTGGTTATCAAGTTGTTACACATTGCAATTTGGGAGCGTACAACTCCTATTATGGTCAATTTATTCAAACTGAATTGTGCCATAAGGTTCTCACGGGAGTTTACGATATAACTAATACCTATTTTCGGGTCGTTGGATTATTCACCAATACGGCTCCTGTTGATGCTTATCGTGGAGCAGGGCGGCCCGAAGGTATATTTATCATGGAGCGCTTGATTGACCATGCTTCGCGGATTTTAGGAATTGATCAAGTTGAACTCAGGAAACGCAATTTTATTCAACCCGACCAATTCCCCTATACCAATTTTGCCGATGAAACGTTTGATGTTGGTAATTTTGAAAAAGTTATGGATCGAGCCGTAATTGAAGCTGATCTTGCTGGTTACCAAAAACGCAAAAATGAGTCACACAAAAATAATCGCCTGAGAGGGCTTGGTATTTGCTTCTATATTGAAACAATTCTCGGTGATCTTGATGAAACAACTCGCATTGAGTTCTGTTCCGATGGCTTTGTCAATGTCTATGTTGGTACTCAGTCAAATGGTCAGGGTCATGAAACAGCATATTCCCAGATTCTTCATGAGAGGTCTGGGATACCGTATGAGAAGGTGCGGGTGATTCAAGGCGATAGCGATCGAATTAAGAAGGGTGGTGGAACAGGTGGTTCGCGGTCAGTAACGACCCAAGGCACTTCAATTAATGGCACCGCAGACAAAATGATTGAAAAATTGAAACTTTTTGCCGCGGAGACGTTAGATACCAGTCCAGAGGCCATTGATTTTGATGCTGGAGCTTTCAAGGATAGGAATTCCAATCGCTTCCTCGGCATTCTTGAAACGGGTATGCAAGCCTTAGCCAAAGGTCGAGACGACCTTGTATCAACAGAAGTTACAACAATACTCAAAGAGAAGTCATTTCCTAATGGCAGTCACATTTGTGAAGTTGAGATTGATCCCGAAACGGGTAAAACAGAGGTTGTCAAATATACAGTTGTTGATGACCTTGGTGTGATTATCAACCCGTTACTTGCCCAAGGCCAGATTCATGGTGGTGTTGCCCAAGGTATTGGTCAAATCCTAACTGAACATGTATGCTATGACGAGTATGGTCAACTTTTATCTGGGACATTTATGGATTATGCCATGCCACGAGCAGATAATATTCCTTTTATTGATTTCTTTTCAGAACCCACCCCATCAACCAATAATCCGATTGGAATGAAAGGGTGTGGTGAAGCCGGAACCATTGGAGCATTAGCAGCTGTAACCAATGCCATTCAGGATGCCTTGTGGGAAAAGGGAGTCAGGAATGTTCAGGCACCACTGACTCCAAATCAAGTATGGAATTTGCTCCATAATTAAGGGTGGAGATACAGTCTTGAAAAATAAATTACTATAAGGTTCCCAATAGTATGGGTATTCAAGGATAATCTGTGGCATTTCCCAATCAAATTGCCCTGAGCGAAGTCTAGCCCATCTTCAACTTTTTACATACCCTCATAATTCAAATATGACCATATACCCGATAGTTACGTTTCCGGGGTTCCTCTATAACCTCTCATGTGGTCTCACTCGCTAGTTTAAGGGGGCGAAGCCAACACCAAATCGCCAACATAGGTTTAGGGAAGTGAAGACGCTTAGAACATGGCTCTCATTGGATAAATAAGCGAATTTTTCAGGATAAATAGGGAACATAGGGTTCAATAGTTATAGATTGAAACTATAACCGAGGCAACTGAATATTCAAAAATAGAAAAGCAGAGTGTAAGGAGTATTCTGAATAAGGGAATGATTTGAACCAAGTCAATAGGGTCCAAGTCGGGATGTTGTGTTCGCAAACCAGATGTAAAGATTATAAGGCGAAAACTTCCATGACCACAGGAATCACCAACATAATCAAAATAACTAAAATAGCGCTACCAAATGCATACATCCATTTAAAGTTGTTCTTGAAAGAAGCAAGTAATATCTCTTGTTTAGTAAGGCGTTCATCCATCTTGTCAAATCGCTCATCCATCTTGTCGAATCTGTCATCCATCTTGTCGAATCTGTCATCTATCATGGCGAATCGTTCATCATGTTTGTCGAGTTGATGTTTAACCGCCGCCACATTTCTATTCGTCTCGGCTATTGACTGGGTCAGTTTACTTTCCAGATTGAGTATATCAATCTTTGTTGCAAGATCACCTTCCAACCCGCTTTTAATGGCAAACGTAATCGCTTCGGCTTGGTTATCAGTAATCCCAGCTTCCTGAAGCAGCTTGGTCGTCGTCAGTGTATCAAAAGATGTTCGTGTCATTAATAATCTCCTTCTTAATTCAATGATAAAGCATAGAGTTGTAAATGACAACAATTCATTTGCTCAAATAAGCTTGAAGCAATTTTGGTGGCGTTTCAAAACCAAACACGCACAAGCCGTTCATTTATAATTATGAAAGTTCGCAAGATATACAAGTGGTCATGAAATCAATGGACCATTCAGCTGAACTTCAATTTAATTTTCCTTCCCAACTAAACCTCTATCCCTCGATATGGCGGCATAAAATGCAAGGTAAATGTAATTTTATCTTGTATGATTGTTACCATGTTAAAGGATACAATGATTGTCATCAATATCCATATCATTCCGAACCGCTCTTCACCACCAGCACTCCTCCTCAGACGCTCATAGCGGGAGGGTCAACGAATTCGCCGGGAGACACTCGCCAATCTTTCTAAAATACCACCAACCTTGTCAGTGACCTGCAAGCCGTACTCAAGGGAGGGGTGTCTACAGTGATATGAACGAGACCATGACCGTGCAACGGTCACTCCCACATGGACATGGACATGCCTTGGCGGCACTCGGAACAGCTCGCAACTCGGGCTCGCACGAATCCTTGAACGCACCACAAGCCGATACCGACAATTGGCCTTGGCTGCCATTATCGCGCGCATCATCAATCCCTCCTCTCAACTTGGTGCAGCCCGAACTCTCTCACCGGAAACAGCCGCGTTCAGCTTGGGAAAGATGCTGAACCTGGTCCCCGTCAGCGGCCAAGAAATGCTGTCCATGCTGGACTGGTTGCGCTCGCGTCAACCATGGATTGAACGCAGTCTGGCCAATCGTCACCTAGGAGGCGGCACCCTGATCCTTTATGATGTCTCCTCCAGTTATGTGGAAGGTCGCAAGTGCCCCTTGGCGGCTTTCGGTCACAACCGCGACGGCAAGAAAGGGAAACGGCAGATCACCTTTGGTCTACTCTGTGCTCCCGATGGCTGCCCGATTGCCATTGAAGTCTTTGCCGGCAACACCGGTGACCCGACAACCCTGACCCATCAAGTGACCAAACTACAGGATCGTTTTGGCATTAGCAGTATTGCTGTTGTCGGTGACCGGGGGATGATCACCTCGGCTCGGATTAGGGAGGATCTCAAACCCCGGTCGCTGGATTGGATCTCAGCCTTCAAGACGGCCGACATCCGCAAGCTTCTGAATCCATCCACCACCGGTGAGGCACCTTTGCAACTGGACGATATGAGCCCTGATCAGGTGGCCGAAATCACCCACCCGGATTATCCGGGAGAACGTCTATTGGTGTGTCTTAATCCACGATTGCGTGCCGAACGTGCTCGTCAACGTGAAGCGCTGTTCCAGGCCACCGAATTGATCTTGGCCGAGATGGCCTGCCACGTTCACCGCAAGGGTACCACATTGCGGGGTCGGGCAACGATTGGGCGACGCGTTGGTCGCGAAGCCAATCGTCGCAAGATTGAAAAATATTTTGACATGACAATAACCGATATACGTCTCAGTTGGTCGCGCAAGGAAGACACAATAACCGAGGAGGCACAACTTGATGGTCTCTATGTCATTCGGACCAGTCTGACCAGTGAAGTCATCACCGGCTCGGATGCGGTTGCAGCCTATAAAAGCCTGGCTCGGGGTTGAGCGGACGTTTCGGTCCTGTAATTCAACCCGGCTGCACATACGACCCGTGTATGTGTACACCGCCGAACATGTCCGTGGTCATGTGTTTCTCTTCATGTTGGCTTGGTATGTCGAGTGGCATATGCGGCGGGCTTTGGCCAAGGCCATAAAGAAAATCACACCCGATGGTTTGCCGGTCCACTCCATGACAACATTGTTGGCTGACCTTGCGACTTTTACCCTGAATGAAGTGGTCTTGCCGGCACATCAAGACCACTCCTTTACCATGACCGCGCAGCCGACCAGAATACAAGCCAGGGCCTTTGAGTTACTGAAAATTAAACCGGAACGATATGCTGCCATGTGAATGGCAGGTTAAAAACAAATCAAAACAGGCTGAAATCCCCTTTAGCAGGGGATTAAAGTATAAATGTTGAAAAAATAATGTATGAAAGTTCAGTTTAGAGGGATGAACCCGCCACACTCCAACACTCAATCTCCAACATGTTGATCAGAGCAACCAAAACAGGAACCGCCAATGACGGTTCACCACGCACGACCGCGACACCGGATGCTATCCAAACCAAGATCGATCAGGACATGGGGCTATCACCACCGCTAATGAATGAACGCAAAGTCAGTGGTTTGACCGGGAATTGATGCGGTAAAAGGCGGAATGAAACCCGCACGACACTCAGAACATGATTGAGGTACTTAAGTACCGAAAGTACAACATGGTAGTGCCCCTGATTTTTAACATCCCCATTTCTATTGGCTTTTGCGTACTAAATGTTAAAGATGGGCTAGCAGTGGCTCATACAAACCGATTATACTTGTAATGGTTAATTGACCCAGCGATGGTACTGACTAATCAAGGAGTCAGGTTGAGACCAAGGTGTTCGGAGGTCAGTAATCCAATTGCATAAAGCAAATTATACTTAGCTAAATCTCTATCAAACAGAGCTCCAATAACATTGGTGTTAGATTCCAGCAGGTCTTTCTCGGCATCAATGACATCCAAGGTCGTTTTTGCTCCAAGCGACTCCTCAGCAATTGTTCCCTCAAGGACGAGTTGAGAATAATCTCTTTCCTCAGTTAGAACGTCAATTAAAGATTCAGCAATATAAAGCTGGTTCCAACTGTTAATAATTTGATTTTCAACAATGAGTGCTTGTTGACGAAGGTTAATTCGATTCGACTGAATCTCAGCATTAAGAGCTCGTTCGCCGGATTTACCTTTGCCCCAAGTCAAAATCGGAATTGTGTACTGCAATCCAATCGAATAAGAATTTTTTCTGGTGGAATTCTGATGCCTTAAATCAACATTTGAAGAGAGCGAACCTTGGAGTTTAATGGGAGGTTTGAAGGCATCAGTTATGCCTTTTGAAAGATTTTTTTCAGCAATCAGGACAGCTAATTTAGCCTGTAAAATCGACGGATTCATTGTACTCGCCAACTCCTTGGCAGTATCTATGTTGGTGGGTATTTCCGGTAATTGTTGAGGTGCAATTAAATTGTTTGGATATTCTCCCACAGCAAAAAAATACGACTCGCGGGCGATGTTCAACTGACCCTCTCGAGACTTAATACTACCTTTAGCCGCAGCAACTTGTGCCTCAACCAAACTGAGTTGGGTTTTGGTCAGTGCACCAAGTTCAAATCGTTCGCGTGACGCTTCAAGTCTTGCCTCCAGTGCTTGGAGTGAATTCCGTTCTAATTCCAGTAGGTTTTGTTGACGAAGAATTTGGTAAAACGACTGTAAGGTATTGAGAAAAATGCTTTGCACAATTCCTTCGCGGTTCAACCTTAAGGATTGTAATTGCAATTCCGCGATTTCAGTTCCAAGCGCATTTGATCCAAAGTCATATAAATTATACTGGCTTGATAGCTGTAATGATCCAGTGTGAGTTGAGTTATTCGGATTACTTCTGTTGCTTAAATCTGTTCCCGCTGAAAAGCTAACTGGTGGTCGATTGTTAATATTTCTTTGAAATATTGCTTCATTCTGGATGATTTCTTGAACCATTGATGTTTTTAATAAGTTGCTGTTTTGATAAGCAAGCTCCAATGATTCCTTCAGCGTTTGTGAATTGACTGAGCTTAAACCAAAGAGAAGGAGCACCAAACTCAATAGGGTACTTTGCATAAAATGCAGAATTCCCCGCGGCAAATAAAAATTTCGGAGTGGTTTAAGGATTAAGTAACACACGGCTTAGAACTCAAACTCAATTTCTTTCTCAAAGCCCTTTAAAACGGGAGCTTCAGCATCAAAGGCAGTGACCCAATTGATTAATCCACTTTCTTTAAATCCAATCATACATCGCTTGCCAGTATCAGTCACCTTAATCATTCCAATACGCCCCCCTTCCTTCAACTGATTGTGTAGAGCGTCTGGAAGAATTTCGACTGCCCCTTGGCAGATGATGACATCAAAAGGCCCGTACTTTTTATATCCTTCAGTCAAAGAGCCGTGCACGGTAATGACATTATCAACAGAATGTTGAAAAAGCGTTTCTTCGGCTTCCTTAACAAACTGCTCAACTTCTTCAAGGGCGACCACAACTTCGGCCATAGCTGCAATGATTGCACAGGAATAACCTAATCCAGAGCCGACATCAAGGACTAATTCATTTTTTCGGATGTTAAGAGAATCAAGCATTTTCGCCATAATTCGGGGGTCTAAGATAAAGCGATCTTTACCAATTGGGAGGTGATCACCAATGTAAGCAATTTCACGCTTGTGAACAGGAACAAATGCTTCGCGGGGGATATCAAGCATGGCTTGAATTATCGGGAATTTTGTTACATCTGAGGGGCGTATTTGGCTGTCAACCATAATTCGCCTTCGCTCGTTGAAATCTGTCAAAGCATCACTCTTAAAATGTGTCTATAGCTAAATCTACAAAAAAATGTAAAAACACTAATAATATAACATGGGTGATTGGGCAAAGAAATCTTGGAGCGGACGATGGGATTCGAACCCACGACCCTAACCTTGGCAAGGTTATGCTCTACCCCTGAGCTACATCCGCACAATTTAGTGAACTTCAATATAGTTAGATTAGTAAGATTCTTCAAGAACGATTTTTCTTTAACTTCAAAGATACCAATCACCATTAAATTTGCATTCGCTTCATCGCATTATGATTGTCGTCACCATGTCAAGTTGACAGTCTCTCAATAAACAATTCTATTTTACCGTAGGAACCAATATTAACTCCAAATTGAAGGTATAAACAAGTTAACCCAGACTCCTTTTTGGTGCTTTATTGATAAATATTATGCCAATTGAAACGAGCATCAATCCGACTAGCGTGTTGACACTGACCGGTTCACCAAGAATCAGCCAACCAAGGAATACCCCGATAATTGGGCTTAGAAAACTAAAACTCGCAACAATGCTAATGGGAAAGACAGATAGAAGTTTGAGCCAAACGACAAAGCCAATTCCAACAACAATTATTGATTGAAAGCCAATTCCCAAAACGTGCAATGGTTGGAATTCTCGTATCCATGCACCAAAAAAGAATGAAGCGACAAGTAGCAGTGGTACGGAAATTATAAGTTGCCAAGCAAGTTGCATAACTGGCTCCTCTTGCTTAATTTTGGTAAGCCGAGTGCAAAGAGGTATTCCGGCCCACAAAAATGCTGCCGCCAAAGCACAAAGATCACCAATAAAGCTAGCCTGATTAGTCCCTGTGTCCCTTTCTAGGAAGGCCAAAGTTACTCCTAGAACTGAAAGGACAAGACCACAGAATTTTAGTTTGGTTAGGCGCTCATTGGGAATGACAAAGTGTGCACTGATAGCTAACCAAACTGGCATTGAATAAAAAATAATTGAGGTTCTAACTACAGTCGTCAAATCAAGGGCGGTGAATAAAAACATAAATTCCGCCGCAAAGACTATGCCAATGAGTAACCCCGACATGAAATACTTCCGGCTGAACGATAAGGGCTTGTGTAGGAGTTTGAACAAGATGGCGATGAAAATCAATGAAATCAGTGAACGCATGCTGGCCCAAAAAACTGGCTGAAGACCGCTTGTTGTAAATTTTATGGCGACTTGGTTGAGTCCCATCAGAACCGAAAACATTATGAGGGCAATGACACCCTGAGTATCTACATGATCTTTAGGTTGGTCAAACATGAGAACAACGCGACATAATTAACTCCCGCAAAGGCCAAGTAATGAAATTCTGACAAGAACAAACCTTGTCAAGAACAGTTAGCCTGACAAGCCATACTCATAAACTTATATCTGACGGAGATTGATTAATTCTATTCGGAGGTTTTGTGTTCATTCTTACGAACAAGGATGTTCAAGATGACCACAATGGTTGAGAAGCCCATCGCAAAATAAATATAGAGTTTGTCAAAGGGTTGACCAAATCCATCTGCCATAAGATGTAGACCGATTAAAACCAAAAAGCACAAGCCAAGAATTTTTAGTGAGGGATACTTATTGATAAAACTAGCTATTCCCTCTGCAGCGATGATCATTACCATTATTGATACACAGATTGCGGCCACCATAACCCAGACTTCATCAACAAGCCCAATCGCTGTCAATACCGAGTCAATTGAAAAGACGACATCAAGTACTGCTATTTGAATAATGACTGCCGCAAATCGCTCCAAAGGTTTAGGGGCGGCACTATGCTTGTATTCAATTTCTTTAACGATTTCATTTGTCGCCTTGACAAGCAAAAATGCTCCTCCAAAAATTAATATGATATCACGCCAACTCAAATTGACCGCAATATCCAATATGTTGAGTGAAATGACTTGTGCTGTTAATCCTGTGAGCCAAGTGATTGAAAATAGGAAGGCTATCCTAAATATCAGCCCGAGACTCAAGCCTATTATTCGTGCTTTTTGTCTCTGGTTTTGTGGGAGTTTTTCGGCGATAATAGAGATAAACAAGACATTATCAACAGCGAGAATAATTTCGATAGCACAAAGTGATATAAAGCCTAGAATTATGGGAAATAATTCACTTGGAATATACATAATCAATCCTTCGGTGGTTTATTTTGACTAAATCTGTATGATTAATTTTTTTACGGTTGCTACTGGAACGTTACAACTAATTTACGCAACGATTAGATTAAACTATTTGTATTTTATTGTTGGACTAACAATTTTGATGATTAATAACTCTTCTCTTAAAACTACGCTATCCAACCTGATTCAAGGTCGAAAACCAAAGCGTTATTCTGTAATGCCTAAAGGGTATCAAGGAAATGATAGATAATAATATGCAAGATATATTGAAAGGGCTTAATGAAGCTCAAAGAGAGGCAGCTCAACAGACGGAAGGGCCATTATTAATTGTCGCCGGGGCGGGGACAGGTAAAACCCGCACACTGATTTCAAGGATGGCTTTCATCATAACCAATGGGCTTGCAAGACCACACGAAATCCTGATGGTAACCTTTACCAATAAAGCCGCAAACGAATTAAAGTCTCGTATAAACAATCTAATTGGGATTGAGCCGGCAGATCTTTCGTGGGTTGGAACCTTCCATTCAATGTCTACAAAAATCCTCAGAAGAGAATCAGAACACGTCGGGCTTAGCCCCAATTTTTCAATTCTGGATGACAAGGATCAATTGAAGGTGATTCAAGGTATCTTGACTCACAATAAAATTGACAAGAAAGAATGGACTCCTCGTCAACTCGCTAGCCTGATTAATTATTGGAAGAATGAAGCCAAATTACCCGAAGACCTCCATCAAAGTGAGAAAGAAACTTTTGGGGGTAAGGCCTTTAAGTTATATGAACAGTATCAAGATGAGTTACGCCGGTCAAACTGTGCTGATTTTGGTGATTTAATCCTCCATGTGGTTAAGATTTTATCAAACAACGGTGACCTGCTTAATTTCTACCAAGATAAGTTGTTTTATATCATGGTTGATGAATATCAAGATACCAATATCGCTCAATATAAGTGGCTACGATTACTCGCGCAAAAACGCAAAAATATATGTTGTGTCGGCGACGACGATCAGTCCATTTATAGTTGGCGTGGAGCGAAGCCTAAAATCATGCTTGATTTTCCCAAATACTACCCAGCATCGAAAATTTGTAAGCTTGAAGAGAATTATCGTTCAACCTTTCATATCCTTAATTCTGCTGTCGGTCTAATCCAAAATAATTTTCATCGACACCAAAAAACATTGCGAATGGCTGAGCATACTGAAATCGGCGCTTACAAAGTTCAAGTACATTGCTTCAATCGACTTGGGGAGGAATCAAGGTTTGTCGCACATAATATCAAGCAACTCTATGAAAAGGGCTTTGCTGGAATAAACTACGGTTTCAATGAAATCGCCGTTGCTGCCAGAACTTGGTCACAAACAGCTGAAATTGAAGAGAATTTTATGGCCCTTCAAATTCCTTATCGTGTGATTGGAGGTCCTAAATTCTACGATAGAAAAGAAGTGAAAGATGCTATTGCTTATTTAAAATTAATTAACAATCCAGCCGATGGTGTCGCATTTGACAGAACCGTTAATACACCGCCTCGGGGCATAGGCAAGGTTACAGTTGAAAAAATCGGCCAATATGCCGCGTCTAATTGGCTCACGAAAATTGACGCGGCTCGGCAAATGGTTGCCGCTGAATTATTACCAAAGGCTACTTTAAATAAGGTGAATCAGTTTCTCGCAGATTATGAACATTGGTCAAAACTATTACGAACTAATCAAAGTTGGTGGTCACGAAATATCGATTCGGTATTTGAGCAGATTGGCTTTCGGGATTATCTAAAAAAATTCTATCCAGACGACTTCAAGGAGCGATTGGATAATCAAACAAAATTAGCTGATATGGCTTCACGATTTGATACGCTTGGTGAATATATAGAACATATAAGCCTTTTGAACGAAGCAAATCAGCCTCAGGATACCCAAATAAACAAAGTCACTTTGATGACACTTCATGCCTCCAAGGGGTCTGAATACCCCGTGATGCATTTGATCGGCTGGAATGAAGGTGGACTGCCATGGATTCGGTCAATTGAAGAAACCCTCAAGAATCAACCCAAAGCAGGTTTTGAGCTTGCAAAACTTATTCTTAACCAGCCTCCTAAAACTATTGCCCATATTTCTTGGTTTTTTCGTTTGGCAAAGGCAGTGAGAGCCGAATTACAAGATCCTACGGTCTCTTCCATTCCCGAGCTTGATGAACTCAGCGACACGATTTTAAGCTGGGACCCGAACATCCTCCCCACTTCTTTAATCAAAGAAACCGAGTTGGCCAAAAGGATTGTTTCGTCTGATGACCTAGAGGAAGAGAGGCGTCTGGCGCATGTTGGAATCACCCGTGTAATGAAACTATGTATTATTTCCTATAGCACCACTACCCTTTATAATGGTTCAAGATTAGCCAACTTACCACCCTCTAGATTTATTAAGGAACTTAGCCCCGAACATATTTTATTATTTAACAACGGGAGATTGCTAAATCGAACAATGGGTCCCCATACCCAAGCAAACTCAATGAATAGTAAGAATAGTTCCTTTACACCATTGAAGAATAAGGTGTCGGACAATACTAAAACAAAACGACCCCTTCCAACCAAGAAGGGTATTGGCGAGGGGCAAAGGGTAAAGCACCCGACCTTTGGCAAGGGAACAGTTGTTGCTGCAAGTAATAATCGCTTGATGGTTAAGTTTGATAACAAGGTCGAAAAATTACTTCTTGCCGATTATATTACGAAACTATGAATATCATGGAATCTATCTGAAGATTTAAGTCCGACAGCTCACATCGTCTAATTGCCATGGGTGACATGAAATGGGGCCGGGCAACTTGGACTTAAGTCGGTAGGTACAGTATACTCCAATTTAAGAGCATGAATTGAGGTAATCTTGACCATGCTTGTAACTTCAAGACAATTCCCCTCTATATTATCACCTATTCGAACCCACTTGTTAGGCGATACAATTTATTCATTGTAGCATTTAATCCTTATTACAAAACTGAGATATCGTTATGACCGTTTCTAAAGATTTAATCCTCAAAGAACTTTCGAAAATCACTATCCCACAAGGAAACATCGTTGAACTTGATTATGTGCGAGCCCTTTCGATTCAGGGGAATAAAGTCAGTTTTGTACTTGAAGTTCCTAATGAAATTGGGGCAAGCCTCGAACCTGTTCGCCAAGCCGCCGTTGAGCTGCTTGAAAAAATGGATGGAGTTGACAAGGCAAGTGTAGTAATGACGGCTCAAAAGAGTTCTGATTCTCAATTAGGCAGTAAAGGTCCACCCCCCGACCTCAAACTTGGCGGCCATCCTAAAGCACAAGACAATTTGTCAAATTTGACTCAGGTCAAGAAAATCATTGCCGTTGCATCAGGTAAAGGAGGTGTCGGAAAATCAACCGTATCGGTTAACCTAGCCGTGGCGATGAGTCAAATGGGATACAAGGTGGGGCTATTGGATGCTGACATTCATGGTCCGTCACTTCCCATGATGATGGGAACAAGTAAAAAGCCTTACTCTCCTGACGGCAAAACAATTATCCCCTTAACTTTGCATGGAGTTAAAGTTATGTCGATTGGACTTCTTCTTCCCAAGGATGAAGCAGTCATCTGGCGTGGCCCAATGTTAATGGGAGCGTTGCAACAAATGTTGCAACAAGTTAAGTGGGATGAGTTGGACGTATTAATCGTTGATTTACCTCCAGGAACAGGTGATGTTCAGCTGACATTGTGCCAGAGATTTAATCCTTACGGAGCCATAATCGTTTGCACTCCCCAAGACTTGGCATTGTTAGATGCCCGCCGAGCGATTGGCATGTTCAATAAATTGAATACACCTATTTTGGGAATGGTAGAAAATATGTCCCATTATTGTTGCCCTAAATGCAATCACAAAGAATATTTATTCGGGCGAAAAGGGATGCTCAAAGAGGCTAAGAAGATTGGGGTTCCTATACTTGGAGAAATTCCACTTGAATTAACTATTCGAGAATCAGGGGATAAAGGATCTCCAGTTGCCCTCGCCAAGAGTGAGACAGCAAAAATATTTAAAATTATTGCTGGTCGCCTCGTTTAATTTGAATTCCGCTCCCATAAAATTCCACACTGTGGAAAAAAATATAATTTCTCAAATTTTTTTTAACATCCTAAATCAACATATGGACAACAACATTCGGACAACCATCCGTATATAGATAAATTAGATGTTGTTCAAAAAATTGTGTTATCTGGTGGAGTAAAGTGGTATAAAAACGCTTGAATTACCATAAAAATCCAGTATTCTATAAAACCGCCTAAAGATTTATTGATTGAGCAGTGAAATGAAGCGAAGAATTGGGGTAGAGCATACACATAGACAGACCTTTCTAAAGGCAAAAAGAGAGGGCAGAAGTAAAAATAATAATCATATTTACTTCTGCCCTAATACAAAAACAGTGTTGGTGATTCGGTAGATAGAAAAATGCTAACCATCTTTCGTGGTGAAAGTCTGCATAAAATGGACCAAAAAGGCAGAGTGTCTATTCCTGCCGACTTTAGAAAAATAATCATCAATGAAAACTCCACGATTGAGAATGATGTTGATAATTCAACCGTCGTTGTCGTCTTTGGCGACAGTCGTCAAGAATACCTTGAATGCTATCCCGTACCCCTCTCCATCGAGATCCACGAAAAGATTAAAGAAAAATATAACCGCGGTTCAGCAGAACGCGATTTCTTAGAAAACTTTTATGAAACAAAATCTATTTTCGTTCAGCTTGACCCCAACGGTCGCATGCTCATTCCATATTCAATCAGGCAAAAAGCAGCACTCGGGTCCAATGTATGTTTTGCCGGCAAGGGTGAGACGTTTCAAATTTGGAACCCAGAACGATATGCTTCAAAACAAGATAAGCTTGAAGCGATGTTTAGGGGTGAAGACGAGGTTTTAAATCCGTTAGTGCTTTTGGATTAGCTGAAAATCGGGCGTTAGATTGTGACACATAATCAAGCACATGTTCCGGTACTCCTTGATGCTTTCATGACTCATATAAACCCTCGCAACCAAATCTGGGTTGATGCAACCTATGGAAACGGAGGGTATTCACACGCAATCATAAAATCGGGTGCCGCCAAAGTCATTGCTCTTGATTGTGACCCCGACGCCAAACAGCGTTACAGAGCTTTGCCAGAGTACCTCAAGGAAAAAATTGTATTCGTTCCAGACTGGTTTGGCAATTTTGACCAAAATGAAATCGTTCAGTCCTATTTGCCTGTTGATGGTATTGTATTTGATCTCGGCATTTCCTCAATCCAACTTAATGATAGAGAGCGTGGCTTCTCATTCGCTCAATCTGGGCCACTTGATATGCGGATGGATAATCGAAAGGGGACAACAGCAGCTGATGTTGTTAACACGTACTCAGAAAATGATCTCGTCAGGCTTTTAATAGAGAATAGTGAAGAAAAACACGCCAAAAGAATTGCCAAAGGGATTATCAGAAAACGGCTCGTAGAACCGATAAAATCAACGACCGAACTCGCTCAGATCGTGCAAGAATCCATACCCTCTGGTCCACCCAAGAAAATTAATCCCGCTACGAAAACTTTTATGGCGCTTCGGATTGAGGTTAATCAAGAACTTAAGCAATTAGATAAAGGCCTGAAGGCGGCAGAACGGGCATTAAAGCCAAGTGGGATTATTGCCGCCATTTCGTTTCACTCGTTAGAAGACCGCAAGATCAAATTCTTTTTACAACCTCCAAGCAAACAAAATCGCTACCAACCTGAGGTCAATTCAAAGGAGTCATCGTTTTCATTAATTAACAATAAACCAATCACAGCAACACAAGCTGAATTGGCAATTAATCCCCGCTCCAGATCGGCAAAATTACGCATGGCCCGAAAGAAAGAATTGCATTCGAATCCGTCAGATAAACTGCTGCAACATCCTGTTCTCAATGTGACCTGATGATTCATTACTGTGTTATTTCAGCAATAATTTTAGTCGGCTTGGTCATTGGAGCTTCTTATGTAAACCAAGCCACACGAGAAATCGAACGAGAGGTTCGAGCCACACAACTTCAGATAGCTAAAAATAACCAAGAATTGCAAATACTCAATGCGAGCTGGGAATATCTGACCAATCCCTCGTTTGTCGAGCAACTTGCCAGCGAGCATTACCAATACATTCGACTCATTCCGAGTACCGAAAGTAGCTACAGCACTCTTGCCGAGATTCCCTTTATTGAGGGAATGGAGCCCGACTTAACAATCGGTAGTATTGACGTTGGGATAGGAAATTAAAAATGGCAAGTGTTTGGGAGACTAGTCAGACTAAGGATGAAGTGGAATCGGGGCCAAAGCTATTTGTATCGAATTACGTGAAAAAGCTTGTTAGTCTTAATCCAGAAAAAGGCCGAGGAATTCGGTTTGGCCTTATGGCCTTCTGCTTAATTTCCCTTTTTGGTATTTTTGGACTCAAGATCACTCATTTGTCCCTGAATGCCGAACAAAAGATCCCTAAATCACCCAATTTAGAAACCGAGTTGATTTCCCGTGGTAGCATTTTTGACCGCAATGGTAAGCTGTTAGCCGTCAATGTTCCTGGCTATGCTATCTACGCTCACCCGAATCAAATTCCAAAAGATCAAGTAGACAGTTTTTTAAATGAGCTCGCAGTAATTGAACCCCCTATTGACTTTAATCGAGATGATATTCGTGACGACCTTCTCAGCAGTAAGAGTTTTATTTGGGTCAGCACCAAAGTCTCTAGCGATCAAAGCCAAGCTGTAAATCAGATTGCAATAAAAGGAGTCTATACAGGAAAACGGGAGATAAGAGTATATCCCAACGGTGCACTAGCTAGCCATGTTTTAGGCGGTGTTAAGTTCGGTGAACAGCATTCCAATAAAGCTGAAATTCTCGGTTTGGCCGGCGTAGAGAGGTATTTTAATGACCATTTGAATGATCCAACAGCGAGCATTAGAGATGTCTATCTGTCAATTGACATCAATGCGCAAAACATTATTACCAACCTGATGCGTAATGCGATGGACCACCGCTTTGATGCCAAAGGGGGAAGTGCCGTGTTAATGAACGTGCACTCAGGTGAAATTCTAGCTTTAGTTTCGTTACCTGACTTTGATCCTCACAATCGCAAAAGTGTTGCAAAAGCTAATCCAGATTCCTTATTTAATCGAGTAACTCAAGGGGTTTACGAAATGGGCTCGACTTTCAAGTTGTTGACCATGATTCAAGCGATTGATAAGGGTCTTATAACTCCTGAAACTGTGATTAATGTTGATCCTGTCAGAGTTCTTAATAAAACCTTTTCGGATATTAAGTCGCACGCTCCAATGCCCTTAATTGAAGCGTTTCAGCGCAGTAAAAACACTGCCGCAATCCGAACAGCTTTACTAGTTGGACAACACGGTCAGCGAGAATTTTATATGGGCCTTGGATTTGACCGAAAAGTATCCATTCAATTGCCAGAGGTCACCAAACCCTTGTTTCCCGATGAGTCAAGCTGGACTGAACTGACCATGGCAACTGTTTCATTCGGCTATGGCGTTTCGATTACCCCACTCCATTTAGCAAAAGCTTATGCCATAATGGTCAATGGCGGACAGGACATTCAGCCAACCATCGTTAAATCAAAAGGGACTAAAGAAGGGGAGCAGCTCATTACTGCCAATACCTCCAAAATGGCCATTCATTTATTGCAGGCTGTGGTTGAAAAGGGAACCGCTCAAGCAGCTGATATAAAAGGCTTTCAAATTGGTGGAAAAACTGGGACTACAGAAAAAATCGATAAAAATGGTCAGTATCTCGAAGAGAAGAATATGGTCACTTTTGCTTCGATATTCCCCGGCAATAATCCCAATTATGTCTTGATTGTTAGGCTTGATGAGGCTTCTACAGGTGATGGGACTAAACACGATAGGGAAGCAGGAAGAACCGTCGTGCCATTAACCAAAGAGATTATTTCGCGCTTAATACCAATACTCGGGATTAAGCCCGCAAAGATTGAGGAGCGCCCTCTTCTTATGGCATCAAATTAAGTCATTGCGATTGGCAAAGGACGCAGGCAACATTCTCAATGGATTCAAGTTCGCAATTATATTTGAATTTAGGTACTGATAGTGGGAAAACGGTATCAGTCAGGGGTATTGCTCTTGATAGCAGGCAAGTTCAAAAAGGGTTTTTGTTTGCGGCTTTACCAGGAAGTAACCTTCATGGTGCAACCTTCATTGCTCAAGCTATAAAAAGAGGAGCCCTAGCTGTACTTACAGATTCACAAGGGGTAAGGATTGCTCAAGAGCAGTCAAATATTAGCCCTGATCAACTTATCAGGGCCGAAAAACCTAGGCAAGAGCTTGCCCGACTCGCCGCACAATACTACCAAAAAATTCCCAAAACCTGTGTCGCGGTGACGGGAACAAACGGTAAAACCTCAGTAGCGACTATGTGCCGCCAAATTTGGGAAGCATTGGATATTGATGCTGTTAGCATTGGCACAACCGGCATTGAGGGCGGTTACTCGGCGGCACTAAAACATACCACACCCGATGCCATTGCTTTGCACGATCACCTGTCAAAGATACAAAAACTTGGGATTGAACATGTTTCTATTGAAGCGTCTTCTCATGGCCTAAGTCAAAGCCGACTTGATGGAATTGAATTTGATGCTGCCGGCTTCACCAATTTAACGAGGGATCATTTGGATTATCATCCCACCGTAGAGGACTACTTAACGGCTAAGCTTATCTTGTTTCGAGAGCGGTTAAAAAAGAAAGGTACCGCAGTCATATGCCTTGACGGAAGATGGGGAGAAAAGATTGCCCAAATATGCCAAAGCGAAAGAAAACAAACCATTTTGATTGGAGGAAAACAAAGTCAAATCCAAATTATGGGTCAAAGGTTATTAAAGAATGGTCAAGAAGTTACCTTTAGGTGGGGTAATACGATTTATGAGAAACATTTAAGCCTAATTGGTGCGTTTCAGTTAAAAAATGCTCTCGTCGCTTCAGGATTGACAATCGGTTCAGGCTGTAAAGCCGAGGAGGTATTTTCCGTTTTGGAGCAACTCAAACCAGCTCGAGGGCGAATGGAATTGATAATTGAAATGACAAACGGTCGAACCGTATTTGTCGATTATGCTCATACACCAGACGCCCTAAAATCATCTCTTGAGTCATTAAGAAAGCATGTGTTAAACAAAATTAGGGTTTTATTCGGTGCCGGCGGAGACCGCGATCAAGGCAAACGAAAATTAATGGGCGCTGTCGCACAAAAGTACGCTGACTATATTTATGTAACTGATGACAATCCCCGTAATGAAAATCCTGCCACTATTCGCACAGAAATTATGCTTGGTTGCCCCGAAGCAACTGAAATCGGTGACCGCTCGCTTGCTATTTATCAAGCAATAAATGACCTTCAAGGCGGCGAAGCATTGCTGATAGCAGGCAAAGGCCATGAAGCTGAGCAAATCATCGGCTCAACAGCCATTCCCTTTGATGATGCCGAACAAGCTAGCATCGCCGCACGAATTGTTGAAGGAAAAAATCCAGGATGATTTGGAATTCAGACACTGTACAAAGGGTTACGAAAGGCAACCTAACGGATTCGTGGGAAGCGACAGGTGTATCCATTGACACAAGAACCCTATGTCCAGGTGATTTATTTGTTGCCATTCAAGCGGAGCGTGACGGTCATGATTTTGTCAATCATGCCTTTAAGAAAGGTGCCTCAGCGGCGCTTGTTGCCAAAGTTCCAAATGGATTTGAAGAGGGAGGCCCCCTCCTCATTGTTCATGATGTTTTAACTTCCCTCTGGGATATCGCTCACTTTCGGCGGGCAGAAACACAGGCAAAAATCATCGCTTTGACAGGTTCTGTTGGAAAAACATCAACTAAAAATATGTTACGGCACACTTTGTCCAAACAGGGAAAAACTCATGCAGCAGTCAAGAGTTATAATAACCATTTGGGGGTTCCCTTAACCCTAGCAAGGATGCCAATTGATACCGATTATGGTGTTTTTGAGGTGGGAATGAATAATCCGGGCGAGATCGCCCCCCTAAGTCAATTGATTCGACCTCATGTTGCCATAGTTACAAATGTCGGCCCTGTTCACTTGGAAAAATTCAATTCCGTTGAAGAGATTGCCATTGAAAAATCTCAGATTTTTAGTGGATTGGAACCAGATGGTAAAGCAATCATTAATGCGGACCTCCCGACAGCGAGTATTTTAGTTCAAGCGGCTGAAGCGCAAAAAGCCGAAGTAATTACTTTTGGAACTCAATTGCAAACCGATTGGATTTTAAAACACACGCATCAAACCCCTACAAGCACACAATTTGAATACGTTCATAAGAAACGATTTGGAGTTGTTAAGTTGTCTGCCACTGGTGAACATTTTGCTTGGAATGCCTTAGCGACACTTGCCGCAATTCATTCTGTTGGTGCTGATGTCGCTCTTGGGGGAGTAGATTTAGGAAATTGGCAACCTCCCGTGGGACGCGGCGTTCATATAACAATTCACCTTGACCCGTGGAACCCAGAACAGTCATTTAAATTGATTGATGACAGTTTTAATGCCAATCCTATTTCGCTCATTGCAGGATTGAAGGTTCTCGCACTTGATACAACAGCGAGCCGACGAGTGGCAATTTTAAGTGACATGCTTGAACTTGGTCCAGAAAGTAATTCTATTCACGCAGCAAGCGCCAAGGACCCCGTCTGTCAATCGATTTCCAAATTCCATTGCATCGGAACAGGAATGAAGTACTTTTATGATGTTCTCCCGTTGGAAAAACAAGGGTATTGGTTTGCTACTGCCGAAGAAATGGCATCTCAAGCCCATGCTGTATGTAAAGTAGGTGACACAGTATTAGTAAAAGGCTCTAAAGGATCTAAAGCCTCGGTTGTTGCCCAGAAAATTAAATCAATGAACTTACCGTCTAAACTTATATCCTGAGCCAATAAAGTAACCGCTTATGTTTGAAATTCTGACTGCATTCTCAACGGGAGGAGGTCCATTCAACCTCTTCAATTATATTACATTTCGGGCTGGTGGAGCATTATTCACTTCTTTGTTCATCGGTATGGTTGCACTGCCTTGGGTCATTAGTTTCCTTAAAAAAATTCAGCCTGAGGGTCAGCCAATTCGTACAATTGGTCCAGACCATCAAGATAAATCAGGAACTCCAACAATGGGTGGTATCACGATCATCGGATCAATGATTATTTCAACCTTGTTGTGGGCGAAACTTGATAATGTCTATATCTGGGCGACCCTGTCGGCTGGGCTTGCTTTTGCTGCTATGGGGGTCGTTGACGATTTACAAAAACTAAAACGCCAAAGCAGTCAAGGTTTATCAAGTCGATTGCGATTAACCTTGGGTGGCATTATAGGCTTGTTAATTGGCTATCTTGCGATGGTTTTTCATCCCCAAGACTTATCAGGGTTATTGCTTTTTCCAGTCTTTAAGGATTGGGTACTCAATTTGAGTTATTTCTTTATCCCGTTCGCGGCATTTGTGATTGTTGGGACTGCTAATGCGGTTAATCTGACTGATGGTTTAGATGGATTGGCCATAGTGCCAATTATGATATCGGCAGTCACCCTGGGAATTATTGCTTACACTGTCGGCCGCGTTGATTTTACCGAATATCTTGATGTGCAATATGTTCCTGGTACAGGGGAACTGTTAGTGATTGCTACGAGCTTGGTTGGGGCTGGACTCGGATTTCTGTGGTACAATGCCCCTCCCGCCGCAGTATTTATGGGTGATACAGGATCACTCGGGTTGGGAGGTACGATTGGCGCAATCGCGGTCTTCATTAAACATGAGATTGTTTTTGCCATAATCGGTGGTGTGTTCGTCATGGAGGCGGTCAGTGTAATCATTCAAGTTTTTGTCTATCGTCGTATCAAAAAGCGAGTGTTTGAAATGGCTCCTATCCATCATCATTTTGAAAAGAAAGGTTGGAAAGAGCCACAAATTGTGATTCGATTTTGGATTATTGCTATTGTTCTAGGGTTGATAGGACTTGCTACGCTGAAGGTCAGATAAGTCAGTGATTACAAATGAGAAAGTCAGAGGCAAACGTTTTGCTGTACTTGGTCTAGGTCGTACAGGAATGGCTACTTGCGATGCTCTCATTGCAAGTGGTGCTGAGGTTCTTGCTTGGGATGAGTCAATTCTTGCCTTAGCCAATGCTCGGAAACGCAATTTATCTGTCGTTGATTTATTTCAAGGGCACAATCTTGAAGGGTGCAATCGACTGATCATCTCCCCGGGTATTCCTCATCTATATCCCAATCCCCATCCAATTGTTAAAGAAGCGATAAACCGAGGAATCGCTGTTGATAATGACATCGGGCTTTTTTTTGAGTTTGTAGAGGGCGAACACAAAGAACAATCTAGCCCTATGGTTATCGCCATTACTGGGACTAATGGAAAATCCACAACCACAGCACTGATTAACCAAATATTGACTCACGCAGGTCATAAAAGTGAAGTTGCAGGAAACATTGGATGTGCAGTTTTAGGCATATCTCCTTTAGAAGAACTTGAATTTATTGTTTTAGAGGTATCATCTTACCAACTTGAGTTAGCAAGCAAGATTAATCCACAGCTGGCCATTTTTTTGAATTTGAGCCCTGATCACTTAAGCCGGCATGGTGGCCTTGGAGGTTATTTTCTTGCCAAAACCCGTCTATTTCAAGGATCGAAATTGGAAAAAGCTATAATTGGAGTTGATGAAAAGGAAGGACAATTTCTAGCAAACACATTACAAACGCGTCGACCTGAAGTCAGCTTAACACGAATTACAAACGGTGATAATTTTTTGTCCACTGATGATTCCTTCATAGCGGATGATAATATCCTGTCGGAGGTAATTGATATCTCGTGCAAGGAACGTCTCCAAAAGGTACACTCTCACGGGTTGCACGGGCGCCATAATCTTCAGAATGCTGCGGCTGCTTTGGTAGCCTGTCGGCACCTCGGTATTTCTGAACAAGACATCATCAGCAGTTTTAAAACATTTAAAGGCCTGCCCCATAGAAGCCAGTTAATAACTCAAATTAATGGAGTGAGTTATATTAATGATTCGAAAGCCACCAACTTTTCGAGTGCTGCAAAGTCACTCAGATCATTTTCCAATATTCATTGGTTAGCAGGTGGATTAACAAAAGAAGAAGACTTCAAAGAACTCCGTTCTTCTCTTATAAACGTAAAGCATGGATACTTTTTTGGTCATTCAGCAAAAACATTCGCCAATCAACTTGATACGATTCCTTGTAGTGTCTATCCATCGCTTGGCGATGCGTTGAATCGAGCTAGAAGCGAAGCTGAGTCAGGTGATACGATCTTACTTGCCCCTGGGGGTGCAAGTTTTGACCAATTTAGGGATTTTGAACAGCGTGGTGACCATTTTGTTGAATTGATTATGGAGAAAAACAAAATGATTGAAAAATAATTAATCATTTGCTAGATTAATCATCAAGTCGTAAAGACAAATAATAATTGAGCCAAAAGGCTCGTAAGCAGTAAAAAGTAAAAACACAGATCTATGACTATCATTACCCATGAAGTCGGTAATATAACGACATCAGAAGCGATTCTGCCCAATTGGTGGAGGGAGGTAGATCAAACCTCTTTTTTTGCCGTTGTCATCTTGTTGGTTGTTGGGTGTATTCTGAGCTTTACAGCAACGCCTCCACTCGCCGAAAGATTAGGAAAGGCACATTTTGCCCTTGCTTACAAACATGTGTTTTATGCCATAATCAGCCTTCTTATTATGTGGTGGGTATCCACCTTGAAGCCCAAAACTGCTCGTCGATTAACATGCATAATTTTTGTCGGAGTATTTGTCGCTTTGGTAATATTACCCCTGATTGGAACCCAACATGGTAAAGGGTCAACACGGTGGTTATCCCTCGGATTTTATTCGTTTCAACCATCAGAATTTCTTAAACCTTCTTTAGTTGTTGTTTCAGCTTGGTTGATGTGTGGACAGTTTGATCATAATCGTCACCCAGGAGTTTTAGTATCATTTATCCTGACCTCAATTTGTGTTGCTTTGCTGATGATCCAACCAGATTTAGGGCAATCAATTACAGTTATTATCGGCTGGTCTGCTGTCTATTTTGCTGCGGGTGCTTCAATTCCCATGATTGGATTGATATTAGCTATCACTATTGGCTGCGGAATTCTTGCCTATATCCAATTTGATCATGTCAAAGCGCGCATCGATGCCTTTATTGAGTCCAACTTTGGTTCGCCTGACAGTAGTGGAGGTATAGCTGAACCAATGACACAAGTTGGATTTTCTCAGCAGGCGATAGGAAATGGGGGAATAGACGGGACAGGTTTGGGTAATGGTGTCGTAAAATGGTACTTACCTGACGGTCACAATGATTTTATTATTGCCGTAGCAGCTGAAGAGTTTGGGTTAATCTTTGTTCTCATAATCAGTTTGCTTTTTTTGGTGATTGGCGTTTTGACTTTAAAACGGTTGAATCAGCAAAAGGACTACTTTATGCGGTTTGCCGGAACAGGACTCATCATTACTTTTTGCGCCCAAGTGTTTATCAACCTTGCGGTCGCCGTTGAACTCTCCCCAGCCAAAGGAATGACTTTACCTTTTATTTCATATGGCGGGTCTTCATTAATGAGCGTCGGTTTAACACTGGGCCTCATCTTATGCTTTTCGCGACAACATAATAAAGCATCAATAACAGAATAATCGTCGTATGAAACGGGATCCACAAAAACCCAGCACTCTTAATCCACTTGTCGTTCTCGCGACGGGTGGTACTGGTGGACATATATTCCCCGCCCAAGCACTCGCTCAGGAGATGCTTTTACGGGATTGGCGCGTTGCTTTTTTGATTGATAAGCGCGCCGAGAAATTTGCAGCTCAATTTCCAGCGCCGAGCAATTGGGAGATTATTCCCGTGGCAACAATCACTCAAGGCGCTTATTTAAAGCGATTGGTTGCTCCCTTAATGATGGGATTGGGTGTCATTAAGGTACTGATAAAATTTATTGTGAATCGACCGAGTGCTGTAGTAGGCTTTGGCAGCTATGTCTCCTTACCGCCATTAATTGGTGCCCTATTACTGAAAATACCGAGTGTTATTCATGAACAAAACAGTACAATGGGGAAAGTCAACAGATTAATGGCTTCACGCGTCAGTCGAATCGCTAGCGGTTCAAACTCACCCAACTTTCCGAACACAATAAAATGGCACCAAACTGGTAACCCAATTCGTCGCGAAATAATCGATAAAATTCCGCCTCAATACAGTTTAGTAGCAAATGAAAGGATTGAAATTTTAGTCGTTGGTGGAAGCCAAGGTGCGAGCAAGTTTGATATGGTTATTCCCGAAGGGATTATGCAACTTCCATCTGATATGTTGCCACGGATTAGCATAACCCAACAAGTGAGGCCTGATAAACTTACCCAAGTCGAAAACCTCTATAACGGAATCGGTTTAAAGAACCACATAAAGCCGTTTTTTAGTGACCTCCCCACCTTGATGGCTAAGGCTCATCTTGTTATTGCCCGGGCCGGAGCCTCTACTATTGCTGAAATTACGGCGATGGGTCTTCCTTCAATTCTTATTCCATTTGCTGCTGCAGCCAATGATCATCAGGCGACCAACGCGAAAACACTTGAGACAGCGGGAGCGGCATTGGTTATAACAGAAAATAATTTTACCCCTGATTTCTTCGCAGTCAAATTACAAGAGTTACTGAATAATCCCGACCAAATACGAAACATGGCAGAGGTCAGTAAAAGTTTATCAACACTTAATGCCGCAAAGCATCTAGCAGATTTAGTTGAAGACATAGTTAAAAAGGAAGGTGTATGAATCCAGCAACAAAGTTCCCCGATACAGTCGGAATCATTCATTTTATTGGTATCGGCGGTATGGGAATGTCGGGGATAGCCGAGGTTCTTCTGAATCTTGGATATTCCGTTCAGGGAAGCGATTTAGCTTCAACCAAGCTCACCCAGAGACTGGCAGAGTTGGGTGCTAAAATATTTTTAGGACAATCCCCCGATAATATCGGTAACAGCTCAGTTGTCGTTGTGTCATCGGCGATTCAAAAAAACAATCCAGAATTAGTTAAAGCCCGTGACCTTGGTCTACCCATTGTAAAGCGGGCCGAGATGCTTGGAGAATTAATGCGACTCCGCTCAAATGTTGCTGTCGCAGGTACGCATGGAAAGACAACAACGACAACTATAGTCGCGACGCTTCTCGAAAAGGCAGGATTTGATCCCACTGTTATCAATGGAGGGATCATTCATGCGTATGGGTCCAATGCATATAAAGGTGAAGGCGATTGGATGGTGGTTGAAGCTGATGAGAGCGATGGAACGTTTCTTAAACTTCCAGCAACCATCGCCATTGTTACCAATATTGATCCCGAGCATATGGATTTTTATCACTCCATTGATAACTTACGAAGCACATTTCGTACCTTTGTTTCAAATATCCCATTTTACGGGTTTGCGGTGTGTTGCACGGATAATGCAGAAGTTAAATCTCTCACGGAAGACATCAGCGACAGAAGAATTATTACCTACGGATTTAATGACCAAGCCGATGTACAAATTAAATATCATGGCTTCCAAGAGGGGCGAGCATCATTCAGTGCGAATTTGATACAAGGTGAAGAGACATACCATCATTTTACGTTTCCAATGCCTGGTGAACACAACGTTTCTAACGCCGTGGCATCAATTATTGTGGCTTACAATTTAGGAGTCCCTCTTGACACAATCGTTGAAGCCTTGAAAGGATTCAAAGGAGTCAATCGTCGCTTTACAAAAGTTGGTAATGTTAATGGTATAGAAATCATTGATGACTATGGGCATCATCCCGCTGAAATAAGAGCCGTACTAAAAGCAGCAAGGCAGCAAACTAAGGGAAGGATTTTTGCCATTCATCAACCCCATCGCTACACCCGATTACATGATCTTTTTGATGATTTCTGTGCTTGTTTTGATGAGGCTGACTTTGTCGGCATCACGGATGTGTATGCTGCAGGAGAGAAAAAAATTAATGGTTCGGATAAACAGTCACTGGTGGAAGGGCTTATTGACCAAGGTCATCCGAATGCCAAAGCAATCGACAATCCTAAAAAATTGGCTGAATATATCAAGAATCATGCTTCAGAGGGCGATTTGATTTTATGTCTAGGTGCCGGTTCAATTACGAATTGGGCACACCAACTTCCTCAACTTATTGCTTCCGTGAAATGACCATCACCCATTATTACCCATTCAATTCTGATGACCTCTCGGTGTTGAAGGGTCAATTAAAAAAAGATTCACCCATCGGAAAAATCTGTTGGCTTGGAGTCGGTGGAAAATCGGATTGGCTGTACCAACCGAGTGGATTGGATGATTTGAGACAATTTCTCCAATTACTTGATGAAGATTCACCATTAATCGTTATCGGTGCAGGTTCTAATCTAATTGTCAGAGACGGTGGAGTTCGAGGTGTCGTCATCAGGCTTGGCAAACCGTTTAGCAACATTCAGATAGAAGATTGTCGTATTCGTACAGGGGGATTTACCAAAGACGCATTGGTAGCGACTAAGGCTGCGGAAAAGGGGATTGATCTCACCTTTTTACGAACCATTCCGGGAACTCTAGGCGGAGCCGTTAGAATGAATGCGGGGTGCTACGGATCTTATCTTGCTGACCATTTTGTTGAAGCCACTGTTGTCATGCGAGATGGGTCACTTAAAGTCATCGAAAAGGATGCATGTAACTTTGGTTATCGCCACTGTGACTTGCCACCTGATGCAATCATTGTCGAAGTGGTTCTTGAAGCTCCCAAAGATTCCGTTGAAGCTCTACAAACTAAGTTGAAAAAGTTTCTGGAACGGCGGAGTGAATCGCAACCAACTGGTACAAAAACGGCAGGGTCAGCATTTCGCAATCCCGCAGGATATTCATCAACGTGGGAAGATAATGATAACCATGAACTGAAAGCCTGGAAACTTATTGATGAAGTGGGTTTGCGAGGTGCAAAGTATGGTGACGCTCAAGTGTCAACTAAACATCCAAATTTTCTTGTTAATACCAACAAGGCCAGCGCGTATCAGATTGAAAAACTAGGTGAGATAGTCCGCCGAAAAGTGTTTGATAAAAAGAATATTGTTCTTGAATGGGAAATCATTCGTCTCGGTGAATTCGACGGCCAAATTGTAGAGGAGTTTACCAGATGACCGAAATTGTTAGTTCCAAAGTGGCCGTAATTAAAGGCGGAAAATCCCTGGAAAGGGATGTATCATTGGTTACCGGGGAAGAATGTGCGACTGCCTTGCGTGATGAAGGATATGAAGTTTTAGAGATAGATGCCGATCTTGACCTTGCTGAAGAACTGTCTCTCATCAAACCTGATGTTGTATTTAATGCCCTGCATGGGCGATGGGGTGAAGACGGATGTGTCCAAGGAATTCTTGAGTGGTTACGCATTCCCTATACGCATTCTGGTGTTTTAGCATCATCTTTAGCTATGAATAAGCAGTATTCAAAACAGGTTTTTAAGCAATTTAAGTTGCCGATTGCCAATTCACAAATCATATCAACCGAGGATATTAAAACAGGGTTGGAACTTAAACTGCCTTATGTGATTAAACCAACCTGTGAGGGCTCATCCTTAGGAGTTCAAATCATTTCCAAAGTTAATCAAGATTTGGATATCAATGTATTTGATATGGGCATGGTGATGGCTGAAGACTATATTCCCGGACGAGAGTTATCAGCAAGTGTTCTTGATAATCAAGCTCTATCACTAGGCGAAATTATTACTGATAATTGGTATGATTATGAAGCAAAATACACCAAAGGAATGACTAGCATAGAGATCCCCGCTAAAATCCCTGATGATGTGGCTGATAGGTGCCTCGAATATGCACTTATAGCTCACCAAGGACTTGGGTGTAAGGGCTTATCCAGGACTGATTTTCGATGGGATGACCGTAAAGGTGTGGATGGCTTAGTCATTCTAGAGACAAACACACAACCTGGAATGACACCAGTATCGCAAGCCCCTAAACATGCCCAAGTCAAAAATATTGGCTTTGGTGAACTTTGTCGGAGGTTGGTTGAAGGAGCATCATGCAATCGGTGAAACAATTGGGATGGTTAAATATTATTGTGAGTGAAAATGGTTCTTAACCTCACAAATCGTCGACATCTCGTACTCTTGTTCGGAACCCTTGTATTGGTTGGGGCTTTAGCACTTGCAGTCTATAAGTACGATTTACCAAAGTTCTTAACGCAAATTGATTTTGATTTTGTTGAATCGTTCCAAAATCTAACCGGAGATGACTACTTCAGGGTCAATAGGGTTGAAATTAAAGGTGCCAGCGAAAAACTGGCAAGTGAAATTTCAGTTTATCTTACGGATGTTTTATTACAAGCCAATCTACAGGTTCTTAATATTGACCTTGAAGCAATTCATGGATGGCTTATCAATCAACCAATTATTGCTAAGGCAAATGTAACCATTGGGGAATCTGGCTTGCTGCAAGTTATAGTTACGGAGAGGTTGCCCCAAGTGCTCTGGTATAACAGAGGTGAATATTCATTACTTGATAGCGACGGGGTGGTTTTAGCCTCAGGCTTAGCAAGAGATGATTATCCAGAGTTCTTCGTTATGACTGGTCAAGGAGCTCATGAAAAAGTACCTGAGATCATATCATTAACTCAAGTTTCGCCTGAAATCAGTCACATGATACAAGGCTTTATTCGAGTAGGAAAAAGACGTTGGGATATCATTCTGGATCATAATCGAACAATTAAGTTACCGGAGGTACAACCCTTAGAGGCTTTAGTCAGACTCCGAACATTGGATAATTCAAGCCAAATATTGAGACGGGATCTGGCCGTAGTAGATTTGAGAATTCCCCATCGGACTTACGTAAGATTAAACAAATAAATTAGGTACCAGAAGATCAATAATGAAAAATGAGGCAGAAAAAGCGTTTGAGTTCCATCTCAAGATGAGAGGCAATCTCAATGAGGCTATGAAACTTGGTCATATCCTTGTCCTTGATATTGGGTCCTTAAAAATTTGTTCTGCAATCATTGAGTACGGGCATCATCCACAACATCACAAGCTCCGAAAGGGAATGTTTGCCAAAGGATTTGGATGCAAAATTAATGGCTTCTTTTATTCCAAATCAAGAGGGATAAGCAATGGTGAAATAGTTGACGTAAAAGAAGCCGCGTCAGCAATTTCAGAAAACATCAATCACACCTTAAATGAGGCGCAACAAGCTTGCCCCTATGTGCTTATCAGTTATTCGGGGGAAGTTCTGAGCTCACAGATTTACCGTGGGTCCGTTGAGCTTGATAGCCAAATAGTATCAGAGTTTCATATTGCTCGAGCAATTAATAATTGTCGTATTTCAGGCTTGATTAAGGGCCAAGAATTCCTCCATGCCCACCCAGTCAATTTTTCCATTGACCAACGTAAGGGAATGCTTGACCCAAGGGGCAAGAGCGGTAACCGATTAGCAGTTGATGTTCATGCAATTACAGTTGGAGCCAATGCGATTGAGGCCATCTATGAAACCATCAATCTTTGCGGCCTTAAGCTTGCTGGAATACACTCTGAAGCTTACGCCTCTGGCTTATCCACCCTAGTAGAACACGAGCAGGAAATAGGAACGGTGATAGTGAATATCGGGCACAGTGTAACGAGTATCGGTGGTTTTAATCGCAAACATATGCTCTTTACTGATTCGATTCCGATTGGGTCGGGACATATTACCTATGATATTTGTGAAGCCTTTTCAGTTTCCGAGGAGCAAGCTGAATATTGGAAAATTCTCTATGGTGGTGTCTTTGCGACACCAGCCGATGACAAAGTGATATGTCGGAGTCAAGATGGTTATCAAGACCCGGTCATTTCCAAAGCCCATCTCATTGGCGTAATTTATCCTCGCGTGGAAGAAATCCTTGAACATCTGAGCATTGTATTGCAGTCATTTCAGTGGGGTCAACCGGGCAGCCAGCAAATTGTATTTACGGGGGGGGGTAGTCTCTTGACCGGATTTGATGATTTGATTAGAGAAAAATTTGGGCACGGGATAAGAATAGGGCGCCCAGTTCAGTTGACCGGTTTTCCGGCGGCTTCGCTTGCCCCACCAATATCATCCTTAATTGGGTTATGCTTACTCGTTACCCAACCACAAGATGAGGTGTGGGACTTCATTAAATTTGATGAATACCCACCAAGTACTTTTGTTGGGCAAATCACGGAGTTTCTGACGTGGTTACAAAAAGAGTGGTAAAAATTAATTTTCACTTGCTTTTTCTGAATAACAATGTAATTATTATAAAAAATTGAGCAGTCAAAAATAAATAAAAGGAATATAAAAATGCCTTTGGATTCTTTGTGCGTCCCGACAGGGGCTAATTTATCACCTCGTATATTAATATTCGGCATTGGTGGCGGCGGCGGTAATGCCATCCGGACAATGTTGAAAAAAGGACTTGAAGGAGTAGAGTTTGTCGCCGCAAACACTGACGCTCAAGCCCTAGCTCATATTGAAGGGGAGATTGACCGCATACAATTGGGTGAAAACATAACCCAAGGACTAGGAGCTGGAGCCAATCCTGAAGTAGGGCGGGCCGCGGCTGAAGAGTCACGTAGTGCTATTCAAGAAAAACTCAAAGATGTACATTTGTGCTTTTTAACGGCCGGTATGGGTGGCGGAACTGGCACAGGTGCAAGTCCGATCATCGCCGAAATAGCAAGAGAAATGGGAGTAGTTACCGTTGGGGTTGTGACAAAACCATTTTTCTTTGAAGGAGACCGACGAATGGATATTGCCAATGAAGGTCTCAATCAACTTGAGAAATTCGTGAATACTCTTTTGGTGATACCCAATCAGAACCTTTTCTCCATCTCTAAAGAAGACACATCGACAACATCGGCATTTGATAAAGCTGATGAAGTTTTGTACCAAGGTGTAAAAAGTATTACCGACCTAATGGTCAAGCCAGGATTAATCAATCTTGATTTTGCTGATGTGAAATCGGTACTAGAATATCCCGGCCGTGCCATTATGGGCGTTGGCGTGGCGGAAGGTGCAGAGCGCGGGAAACATGCCGCCCTGCAGGCCATGAATAGCCAATTAATTGAAGACACTGATATAACCAATGCCAAAGCAGTATTGATAAATATCGTGGGTGGTGAAGACCAAAAACTCTTTGATCTGAGCGAAGCGTCAGAAGAAATTCGAATAGCGATTCCCAAAGAAACTCACGTCATTGTAGGAATGTCACAAGATCCTGAATATAATGGGTTTTGTAGTGTTTCTTTGGTAGCTACAGGACTGACAGGAAGTGGCGAGACGGGGGAAGGTCATTCCTCAATGGAGGATTCATTCGGTTTTGAAGATGAACACATGTTTATAAATAATTCACTTCCAACTGATTTTTTCAACGAGGAAGAAACTGATACTGAAGAAAAAATTGCTGAGCCAGTCAATACTGACATTCCCGAAGGAACGCTTCCAGATTATGGAAATAACACTGTCCAAGAAGAGAATAACGCTAGAGTTTTTCCAGCACAATCATTTGCGGCTCCGAAATTGGATGATCCTGATGAAAAGACTGATGAGGAAGTTGTCAATCAAACACAATCCAAAACGGTATATAAAGAAGTGATTGAATCGTACAATTCAAATTCAACCGTGGATGATAATACCGAAATAGAAGCAATTGATGAAGAAGATAAACCGACAACAAAGACTGGCTTTAATTTATTAAAATTTATTGATAGACGAAAGAAGAGCACAAAGAAAAAAAATAAAATTCCTGCTTTTGAAAGGCGTCAGGCGAATTAATTTATTCCCGACTTAACCCACTGGTCAAACTAATTTTATTGGCAATAGAAGGCACTTAGGTTGTTGTCTGATTGAATTGGAATATTCAAAAGTGTAGAAATTCTTCAATCAGATATTCAACAACTTTTTGGCCCGCTTCTATTGAACTGGCACCTTCGCTCAGTGCTTGAGTATAAATCCTTCTTTGATGGTCACTGGAGTTACCATTTTTAGCGATATTCCGGATCCGAATCATGTAATCCTGGCACCCAAGCTCAATGGCATCGTTCCAAAGTAAATCAATTATTTCTTCAGTGAGATCCGCAAAACTAATTAACTCCCCTTTTCCCCAATCAATTAATCGATTAGCCACACCATACCTTTGTGCTCTAAAACGATTTTCGTTGATTAAAGTTCTTGGATAACTTCGCCACGTCTGATTTTGTAAGCGAAGACTGTAGAGATAGGAAATTAAAGACTGATAGGTGGCAACCAATGCAAGCGTATCACGAGGGGAACTGCAAATATCAGTAATCCGTAGTTCCAGGGTTGGAAATTTTGCCGATGGTCTGATGTCCCACCAAAGTTTAGTGGCATCTTCAATTGAACCAACTTGTATGAGATTCTTTATCAACTCCCGATAAGTATTAAATGAATTAAGCTCATCGGGTAAGCCAGTTCGAGGAAGCGAGTCAAATACTGTGACTCTATAAGAAGAAAATGATGTGTCTAATCCTTCCCAAAACGGTGAAGAACAAGAATATGCCAAGAGGTGGGGTAGAAAATAACAGGCTTGCTTCATTATGTCTAATCGCCGGTCTTCTTCTTCAATTTCAACATGTATATGCATCCCACATATAAGCAGGCGCCGCGCACTTAATCCCAATTCACCACCTAATGACTGATAGCGTTCCTTGGGTGTTGATTCTTGCTCCCGCCAGGTTGAAAAGGGATGAGTGGATGTTGCAATAGGTGCATAACCGAATTCGTTTCCAAGCTGGGCAATCGTATGTCTCAGAAACTTTAAATCTTTGGCAATTCCAGAAACACTTGGGTTTGGCTTAGTCCCCACTTCTACTTGGCACTGAAGGTATTCGTTGGTTACTTGACCTTCAATGCGTTCTGAACATCGTTCCATAAATCTAGGATCAGGACTGACAACCAAATCTTTGGTGTCTTGATGCACAAGAAGATACTCTTCTTCCACACCTAATCGAAAGGGCGGTCTGTGAATCATTCCTTTGGGTAAATCCTAGAAGCTAAACTGGGACATAGAGTAATTGTTAAATTAACTGGATTGTTGCATTAAAACTACTTTTATAACAATCAATTTCTCCGTCCACAAATTTAGGACTATATAACGGCGAATTGTGTGGCAGTCCCAAGGGGAATCGAACCCCTCTCTCCAGGTTGAAAACCTGATATCCTAACCGATAGACGATGGGACCAATTAAAATTGAGATTTATCATTTTTATGTGGTTCATTCAAGATTATAATGCAAAAAAATTTATCACAAAATGAGGTAACTGGTTGTAACCAGCTAGGCGGCGATAGCCGCGTCTTCAATGTACAGGACCGGCTTGACACGCCCACTGCGATGATAGGTTGAGCAGTATCCAGCGAGATGAACTCTTTCGTTTTTAACTTGAGTCAGAAATTTGATTAAATCAGCTTTAAAGGCTCCTCCAACAAAGGCCTCTAATGAGGCATCAAATTCATCGGTAATTGTCAATCGTAACGAGTCCTCACCTAATTTTTTTCTCGAGATAACTTTATGGTAGGGAAAGGCCAAACGAGGACGTGGCGAACCAATCCCAAAGGGCTCAAGGACTGAAAGGGACTTAACGAGCTCAAGCGATACCCCACTCGCGTACATGATCCCATCAAGCTTAATGATGTTATTATCGGTCTGTCGCCACTTTTGTTCTGAAACTCGCGAAGTAACAAACTCAATGAGCTCATAAACATCTTTAAGGTGCACATCAAATTTAACTTCATGAGAATTCCCACCACCCGAAATGACTAATCCTTCATTGATACAACGAGCAATGATAACACCTAAATTGACCCCCAAAATTGAATGCCCATGAGCAACGACAACAGAATTTTGAATACCGAATATGAGAGTTGTTCGATTTGTAAGCCGTGAAATATCTTGTGCAATTTGTTTGAGAATAATGGTTGGACACCCTGTCACTGTTGCCCAAACCAAGGGACTTGTTGTATCCCGTTGCCAAGCGTTGGAAATGCTCTTTTCCAGAAAGTTCTGTTTTAAATCTTTAGTCGTTTGGTAAAGTTCAACGAGTTTCTTGGCAATTCTTTGAGCCTGAAGATTTCCGTTAGCATTCAGGAGTTGTAATCCCAAGTCAAACGGGTCAGCAATTTCACCACTGCATAGACAATGGTTTACAATAGTACTCAGAAGATTACCGTTAACCTTGCGATTTAACGCAAGCTCATCGCATAGTTGATTGATTCCTAGTCGCTTCCTCTGATTGATTTGATCTATGCCCTCGCGAATGAATGCCCGATTTAATCCGACCATCGGCAGGTTTTCAGTCGTTGTACCAATGGATACAAGATCTACATTTTGGGATAGATCATAATCAGGACGATCATTCTCTCTAAATAACTGATTCGTTGCTTCAAGAAAAAGATAGGATAGTCCAGTGATACCGAGATAGGAATATTTTTGGTCAGCATCAAACCGGTTATTATTGACTAAGGCATGTAAATTGGGCAGAAACTCAGTACTTATGGCATTATCAATAGCGATTACATCGGTATCTTTAAGTGATTTATAGTCAAAGTGAAGATTGGTCCCACAACCAACACAAATGATGAGAGAGTGGTTGCGTGCGAGTTTACGAAAATAACACCCTGAAGGGGAATAACCATCCGTTTTATAGTTTATAATACAGAAGCTGAACTTGAGTTGATGGCTGTTTAGGTATTGGGAGTAGAGTGCACATGAAGAAAGTGTCGATGCCGATGGGGAAAATATAAAACTAATGCGCTCTTTCCTTACGATGGCTTCAAATAAACGCCAAGCTGCTTTCTTCATGTCTGGAAGAAGAAAAGGGTCGAACAAATGGTCGCTTAACTTGGGATCAGTGTATAATTCGATTTCTGAGACATGTCCAATCCGGCGAGCAAGTGCACGTGCGACAGTATCGTGAATTGAAAATTGTTGCGAAAATTTGAGTGCCAAGCGGTCCTGATTGGGGGATAAACCTTGCCAGAATTTATTAGTAGAAGAACTTCTTACTCCGATAATCGGAGTGCCAAATGATGAGGTGTGTTTTTGAGCGGCAACCAATGGAATGATCGATTCAACACTTAAGAGGATGGCTATAGGTCATGTGGCGCTTAGATCCCGTTTTAGATCGCAGTAGAATTGTATCGGTTTCAACATAGCCTGAATACCTTCGAATCCCCTTTAGAAGTGAGCCATCGGTGACACCCGTAGCCGAAAAAATCACGTCGGACTGGACAAGGTCATCAAGGCTATAAATTCGTTCCAGATCATGAATATTCATCGTTTTTGCTTTGTTTGTTTCATGATCATTACGAAATACCAACCGACCATAAAGCTGACCACCCATACATTTTAGCGCGGCAGCTGCTAACACACCCTCTGGAGCGCCGCCAATACCCATGTATATGTCAATGCCGGTTCTGTAAGGGTCAGAACAATGCATTATGGCAGCAACATCGCCGTCCACAATCAATCGAATGGATGCACCGGTTTGGCGAATTTCTTCAATTAAATTATCATGGCGGGGTCGTTCAAGAATGCACACGGTTAAGTCTTGAGGCAAACGCCCACTTGCTTTGGCCAATGTCTTAATGATCAGGCTTGGTTCCATATCCAAGTGAACTATCCCAGGCGGATAATTCGGCCCAATTGCCAATTTTTGCATATACAGATCAGGGGCAAGCAAAATAGAATTTTCTGGCCCCATTGCGATGACAGTGAGAGCATTGGGCATATCTTTTGCGGTCAGACTAGTACCTTCTAACGGATCAAGGGCGATGTCAACTTTGGGGCCATTTCCAGAACCGACTTTCTCACCAATAAAAAGCATTGGGGCTTCATCACGCTCGCCTTCACCAATCACAACTGTTCCGTCAATGTCTAATAAGTTTAATTGAGTACGCATGGCATCAACTGCTGCTTTATCCGCTCCCTCTTCATCACCACGACCAATGTGGTTTACACACGACAATGCTGCCGCTTCAGTCACCCGCGCTAAACCAAGTGAAAGCAGGCGATCTTTAAATTGGGTTTGGAGATTCATGTCCCTAGACCCTTAAGAAGAAAACAACTCAACTAGTCCTCCTCAATCCTGATGGCTAAAGGCTTGATAGTTGATACACCCGAGAGTTCGATTTCATTGATAGCCCGATTGATGTGGGTTGGGGTGGTTTTGTGGGTTAGCATTATTACAGGGGCAACTTCGCTGGAGTGACCATATTGACGCATTCTGTTAATTGAGATATTGGCCGACCCTAATGAGCTGGCTATTTTAGCAAGGATACCAGGTTTATCAATGAGCTCAAACCGCAGATAATAGGGGGCTTCCGATGCCGAATTGATGGCGGAGACTTTCTTTTGGGTAGCAACTTTTTGACCGAAAGTTGGGATTCGAATACCACGGGCGAGATCGATAACATCAGACATGACGGCAGAGGCCGTTGGTCCTTCGCCAGCACCAGGTCCTTGGAGATATATTTTGCCGGCAAAATTACCTTCAAGGGCAACGAGGTTAGTGGCACCTTCAATTTGACCCAAAGGGGAGTAGCGCGGAACCAAACAGGGCTGAGTCCTTTGTTCAAGACCATCATCAGTTAATTGAGAGAGACCAAGCAGTTTGATACGATACCCCATATCACTCGCTTGTTCAATGTCTTCAATCGTGATTCGGTCAATTCCCTCAATTTCCATTGAATTGAAATCCACTTGGGTTCCGAAGGCGATAGAACTCAAAAGGGACAACTTATGACCCGCATCAATTCCCCCAACGTCCAAATTGGGATCTGCTTCCAAGTAACCGAGTTTTTTAGCCTCATTAAATACCGATTTATATGAAAGACGTTGGTTTTCCATACGAGTCAGAATGTAATTGCAGGTGCCATTCATCACACCGCAAATGCGATTAAGTTTATTTCCAGCAAGACCTTCTGATAGTGCCTTTATAACAGGAACACCACCCACAACTGCTGCTTCAAAGCGAATACATAGGTTTTGACTCTCGGCAAGTTGGGATAGTTCAAATCCGTGGTGAGCAAGCATCGCTTTATTTGCTGTAATAACATCCTTTCCGGCATTTAGAGCCGCTTTGACCGCCTCAAGAGCGATGCCATCGGTGCCGCCAATTAATTCAATGAACACGTCAATATCATGACTGGTAGCCAGCTTAACGGGATCTTCCTCCCACCGATATGGTTCAAGCGAAACGCTTCGTTCTTTCATTTTATTTTGGGCCGAAACAGCAGAAAGAATGATTGATCTTTCTGATTTCAAAGCAATTGTATCGTTATTGAGCTTTAAAAGTTTGATGAATCCCTGACCGACTGTGCCAAGTCCGGCCAGTCCTATCCGCAAAACTTTATGATTTGTATTTGACAAGTGTTTAACCTCTGGTTGGGGGTGGAGTAAATTCTGATACGGGTTCAAATACTGGATTGGGTGACTGTCCCTCTGTTTGACCTAATTGTGTGTTGATTTCTTTAATGCGATCGGGAATAAAAAAACAGCCTTGGAGAATAAACAATATACAAAATGTTAAAAAAAAGCGGAGCGAAAGTATCTGGAGATACTTATTCGAACCGCAACTAATTTTGCTGAATAGTGGATACAACAAACCAGCAATATTGTGTCGGAAAAAGATTAATGCATCAAGCATAAATTGGATATTTTTGACAAAGTTTGAGAACCTCAGCTCTCACTTCCTTTTCAATTTCCTGATTGTCCTCTGGATTATTCTTGGTTAAGCCGTTGAGAACCATTAAGATCAGTTCACCTGTTTGAACGAAGTCCTTCTCCTTAAACCCTCGAGAAGTACAAAAAGGTGTGCCAAGCCGAATGCCTGAGGTAACCATTGGCTTTTCCGGGTCAAAAGGTATGGCGTTTTTGTTACAGGTTATGTGCGACCGCTCCAAGGCAGCTTCGACAATATTCCCTGTTAATCCTTTGGGACGCAGGTCAACAAGCATAACGTGTGTATCAGTTCCCTTAGTAATAATATTGACTTCGCCTTCAAGCAAAGTGTTTGATAAAGCCTGGGCGTTGCGAACAACTTGTTTGGAATACTCCAAAAATTCTGGCTTTAAAGCTTCCCCGAACGCTAAGGCTTTCGCCGCGATAGTGTGCATGAGAGGGCCACCTTGCAATCCTGGAAATACGGCGGAATTGACTTTCTTGATGAGCGTTGCATCATTGGTAAAAATTGCTCCCCCACGCGGTCCTCTCAGAGTTTTGTGAGTGGTCGTTGTCGCTACATCGGCATAAGGGAAAGGTGAAGGGTGAATTTTAGATGCTACAAGTCCAGCAAAATGAGCCATATCAACTAAAAGATATGCACCAATTTCATCGCAGATTTCACGAAACTTAGAAAAATCAATATTCCGTGGAATGGCGGACCCGCCCGCGATGATTAATTTAGGTTGGTGTTCTTGGGCAAGTTTCTGTACTTGTTCGTAGTCAATCCGATTATCTGACGCCGTGACACCATACTGAATAGCGCTAAACCACTTGCCTGACTGGTTTGGTCGTGCTCCGTGGGTAAGATGTCCGCCCGAGTCTAAACTCATTCCGAGGATAGTGTCCCCTGGTGATAATAAGGCCATGAACACCGCTTGATTAGCTTGGCTACCCGAGTGAGGTTGGATATTGGCAAACTCGCAATCAAATAACTTACACCCTCTTTCTATGGCCAGTTGTTCAGCTTGATCAACAAATTCACAACCTCCATAATATCTTTTGCCGACATACCCTTCGGCATACTTATTGGTCATAACTGAGCCCTGAGCAGCCATCACTGCCGGACTCACCAAATTTTCTGATGCGATCAGTTCAATTTGATATTTTTGTCGTCGTAACTCACCATCAATGGCAGAGGCAATATCAGGATCATACCTTTGAAGGATTTCAAACTGTGTGCTAATAAGGTTCAATGGTCAGTGTTCCTTTTTTAATGAGGCAAATGAGCCAATAGAGAATTTCTAATAATTAATTTGAGGATTATATATTTGACTGGAATAAAATTACCAATGGAATTAGCATTTATCGGTTGTGCTTGACAATGATTACTCAATTACAAAATTAAACAACAGATTCAAATAAATCTGTACTTAGGAAGTGATAGATAGTCAACAGATTACTATACTATATTGATAACATCATAAACTCAATTGAACAATCCCGGTAGGGCTGAAAATAACTAGGTAAACTTGTGAATATACACACCAAAATTTGCTTTATCGCAAGTTCTGACAAACAGGCACAACAGGCATTAAATGGTCATCTCAGGCATTATGAGAATTATCCCTTAGACCAAGCTGAATTTATCGTTGTCCTTGGTGGTGATGGGTTTATGTTGAATACTCTTGTTAAAACAAGGGAATGGAACTTACCGGTCTATGGCATAAATTGCGGGACAGTTGGATTTCTCATGAATGAATATAGTCAAGATGGCTTAGTAGAGCGCTTACAACAATCGCTTGAACAAGTGATTAATCCACTCAAAATGGAAGCAGTGGATAAAGATGGTTGTACCCACACAGAGTTTGCTATCAATGAGGTGGCTGTCTTTAGAACGGGGCCACAGGCAGTAAAACTCAGAATTTTTTGCGATGGAAAAGTGCGCATGGAAGAGCTTGTTTGTGATGGAGCTCTTGTGGCCACTCCAGCGGGGTCAACAGCTTATAATTATTCGGCTCACGGTCCGATATTACCAATTGGTTCAGATGTGTTGGCTCTGACTGCAATGGCTGCATTCAGACCAAGGCGTTGGCGCGGGGCCTTGTTGTCAACATCAGCTCAGGTTGAGTTTGAAGTTCTTGAACCAAGTAAAAGAATGTGTATGGCAGAGGCTGATGGAAGGTCAGTACGTAATGTAATTAAGGTTAAGATTGCAATTGAACATAATATAAAATATCGGTTAAGATTTGATGAAGGGCATGGACTTGAAGAAAGACTAATCAACGAACAATTTTCATAACAACAGCTATGACCCAAATAAGTTTGGTTTTATGCCTGTTTTATTGCGCTCATTGAAATATAGTTTAGTTTCAATTACAAAAATATCTATTGATTTATAAAGATTATTACCGTGGCATTATCAGTTAGAGCACAACTTCTTTGGTGGGGAATTGCAGTTGCAATTTTTCTCTTGGCCATTTCGATTTTCGTTAAGGCTTTACCACCATTTCTTGCTGGGCTTATCCTAGCCTACCTCTTTAATCCTATTGTTGATCGCATGGAAAATTGGGGATTGGGACGCAAGATGGCGACAGCTATCGTCGCTCTCATGATTTTATTGATCGGTTCGGCGATAATTATTGTCATAATTCCTTTATTGAGTCAACAACTTCTAGCCCTTATCAGCGTTTTTCCCGAGAATTTAGAAGTGGTCAGAAATTTCCTTGCTGAATTATTACCGCAATATTTTGGCAGCGACCAGGCATTAGAAGCGTCACTTGCTAAAGCATTGAACCTTCTACAAGGCTATGCAACAACCATTGTAGCGGGGGTTTTTAATTCTCTCAATATTGCTGTGAGTACCGTGACCTTTATAGTCATTACACCTATAGTCATGATTTATCTTCTCGTGGATTTCAATAATTTGACACGAACAATTGATGAGTTGCTGCCGCGTGACCATAAATCTTTGATTAAAGGATTGCTACAAGATGTTGATAGAGTCATGGCAAGTTTCATTAGAGGGCAATTAACTGTTTGCTTGATTCTAGGGACATTCTATGCGCTGGCATTGACCATTGTAGGCCTCCAAGCAGGTCTATTAGTGGGACTCTTAGCGGGCCTGTTATCATTTATTCCCTTTTTTGGTGCCATTACCGGCGGGATTCTTTCTATTGGGATCGCAATTTTTCAATTTTGGGGTGAATTTCAGTATATCCTTATCGTCGCGGCTATTTTTCTTGGTGGACAGGCTGTGGAAGGCAATTATCTTACTCCCAAAGTAGTCGGCAATTCGACCGAGCTCCATCCCGTTTGGATTTTGTTTTCATTATCCGCGTTTGGTCTATTACTTGGTTTTACTGGGATTCTTCTCGCCGTCCCGATTGCCGCTGTCATTGGAGTATTCGTTCGCTTTGGAGTTAAAAAATATAAACAGGGAGGTTTGTATTTAGGTGCAACCAAACATTAGTAACACCAATACCTTAAATTTTGGTTTTGAACCCTCTGTTGAACCTGTTGATTATGTGGTATCAAAGTCAAATCAGGACGTCTGGAGAACTCTATTTGACAAAGGAGATTGGCCACAAAACAGGCTAGTATTATTTGGACCTAAAGGGGCAGGTAAAACCCACTTGATCAATATTTGGGTCAAGGAAAATGAAGGAATCGTATATGATTCCCAAAGTTTTCCTCACGAATTAAACGCCGATATGGAAGGAAATAAATCGATTGCCGTTGATAATTTTGAGTTGCTGATTGGCAATAAATCACAAGAAAGAGTTCTCTTACAGCTTTGCAATTCAATCGCCCAGAGCCAATCCCGATTGTTGTTGACAACGGCCCAAAATCCCAAAACGCTATCCTTCGCATTTCCCGATTTTAAAAGTAGAATAGTAAGCAGTTTGATAAGCTTCATTCCACAACCAGACACAGAGTTACTGACCAAGCTTTATTTCAAGCTCTTTTCTGACAAACGAATCCAGATTGATAAGACAATTGTCAAATTTCTTGTCGAAAATGCTGAGCGGTCATTTGAAGCTGTAGAAAAAATAGTGAATAAATTAGACACGCATTCCCTCATACAACAAAAACAATTAACGCGGAAACTTGCATCTGAGGTCATTGAGTCGTTAAGTTTAAAGTACAATGCCAAATCTGCAAGAAAGAAAGGACACAGAGCAGTGAATAGTCGTGCTGACTTTCTAAATTCAAACTTTCCCGAGCCCGTTGTTTATCCAAACAAAATAAACCAGTCTTCCCAGCGATTTTTTAATCGTGAATTATCGTGGCTCAATTTTAACTGGCGAGTGCTTGAAGAAGCCAAGAATCCCCAAGTTCCGCTCATGGAAAGAATCCGATTTGTATCCATTTCGGCAACTAATTTTGAAGAATTTTATACCGTCCGAGTCGCTGGACTTATGGAATTAGTTGCGCGGGGTGATTTTCCACCGGGCAATGATGGTCGACTTCCATCAGAGCAACTGATTGAAATCGAACGTGAGTCACAAAAACTTCTGTCGGACCAGCTTGAAGTTTGGAACAGTCTGCAGCGAGAGATGGAAACACACAAAATACTGATCCTAAAAAAAGAAAATCTGAACAAAAGGGACCAGGACTACCTTGACCAACAGTTCATCGAAACCGTTTTTCCTGTTTTAACACCCCTTGCAGTTGACCCCGCACATCCGTTTCCATTTATTCCCAATGCAGGATTTACAATTGCTCTCAAATTGGAGCACGAAGAAGATAAACGCAACCTGAGGGCGCTCTTACCGATACCAGTTCAAATTAGTCGCTTTGTCAAATTGCCTAATGGGCCAAAAGATCAAGAGCGGTTTATTCCGTTGGAGGAACTGCTTCTTGAAAAGGTTCATTTTATTTTCCCGGGATACTCAGTTTCAGATCATTGTATATTTCGAGTACTCAGAGATAGCGATTTAGAATTTGAAGAAGAAGCCGAAGACCTCGTACGAGAGTTTGAAACCGCCCTGAAGCGTCGCCGCCGTGGAAAAGTGATTCACGTTTCAATGAATGCAGATTCTGACGGTGATATAAACAAGCTGGTTCTCGCTGAATTAAACTTCGAACCAGAGCGTGTAACCCGTATTAATGGTATGATTGGGTTGGCCGATCTCAGTGAATTAGTCAAAGGTCACCGCCATGATTTGTTGTGGCCCAAATTTACTCCGCGAATTCCTGAACGGGTCAAAGAGCACAATGATGATATTTTTGCTGCTGTTAGAAGTAAAGATATGCTTTTGCATCATCCCTACGAAACCTTTGATATGGTGATCCGTTTCCTTCGACAAGCATCAATCGATCCGAATGTGGTTGCGATTAAGCAGACCTTATATCGTACTTCTTATGAAAGCCCGATTGTTGATGCTCTGTGTGAAGCAGCTGAGAATGGCAAATCGGTCACTGCTTTGGTTGAGTTGAAAGCTCGTTTTGACGAAGCAACGAATATTCGTCAATCGCGGAAGCTTGAAAGGTCGGGAGCACATGTGGTGTATGGCTTTATTAATCTAAAGACACACGCCAAGGTTTCTTCGGTGATTCGACGTGAAGGTAATTCCATGGTTACTTATACTCACTTTGGTACTGGCAATTATCATCCAATCACCGCCAAAATATATACAGATCTGAGTTTTTTTACCTGTGATGCGGCCATCGGTAGAGATGGAACTAAACTCATTAATTTTGTTTCGGGATATGCTGTTCCCGATAAGCTTGAGTGTGTTTCAATCGCACCCTTTAATTTACGAAAAACGTTGCTGAATTGTATCGAGAATGAATCGCGAAATGCCAAAAAGGGTAAACCTGCCGAAATATGGGCCAAGTTGAATTCGCTGATTGACCCCGAAGTTATTGACGCTCTCTACCAAGCAAGCCAGGCGAATGTCAAAATTTCCTTGATTGTGCGAGGTATTTGTGGCCTCAGGCCAGGTATTAAGGGATTATCTGAGAATATACGTGTCAAATCTATCGTCGGTCGTTTTCTTGAGCATTCAAGAATTTTGTGCTTGGGTAATGGCAACTTTATTCCCTCTGGAGAGGCAAGGGTATTTTTATCTTCGGCTGATTGGATGGAACGAAATCTAGACCGAAGAGTCGAAACCTTAGTGGAAATAAATAATCCAACTGTACGGGAACAGATAATGAGTCAAGTCATGGCCGCAAATTTGGCTGATAGTGAGCAATCTTGGGTTTTACACCCCGACGGATCCTATTTACGTGCTAGTCTCAATACAACCGAAGACACCTTCAATTGCCACCAATTCTTTATGGATAATCCATCGCTTTCAGGTCGTGGCTCGGCCGGAGCAAAAGAAGGAATAAGGTTGGTCAATTTTTTAAAGGAATAGCTTGGAGCTTTTGACTTGGATCCCCTAGACCTTAGCCAACCAAGGGACCCTTTGTTTCGTGACCCAATTGTTGAAAGGGTCAAGCGGGTGGCAGTTGTTGATGTTGGATCAAACTCTGTGCGCTTAGTTGTCTTTGACGGTGCCGCACGCTCGCCAGCATACTTTTACAATGAGAAAGTTATGTGTGGTATCGGGGCGTCTTTGACCGCCACCGGGAAATTGGATATCGCTGGAAAAGAAAGAGCAATAGCTGCGATAACCCGTTTTGTATTAATTGCCGAGATGATGAAGGCTTCAAAATTAGTGAGTGTTGGAACAGCGGCTCTCCGAGAGGCAAAAGATGGTCAAGAATTTTGTCAAAAAGTTGCCCAAAAAACAGGACTGAAAATTCAAATTGCGAGTGGCGTCCGAGAAGCCAAATTAGCGGCCAAAGGCGTCCTTTTGGCCTCGCCCGATGCCAAGGGTATCGTTTCTGATATGGGAGGAGTATCCATGGAATTGGCACGGGTGAGTCAGCAAAGAGTAGGTAAATGTGTTTCATCCCGACTAGGCCCATTGATATTAGACAAGTTGAATCTTGATTCGTACCAACTGAAGCGACATATCCGTCAAACAATTGAGAAATTATTTCAAGAGATTAAAGGCAAAAAACAAACTCTTTATCTCGTAGGTGGTTCATGGCGTGCATTGGCGCGATTGAACATGCACAGAACGCGATACCCCCTCAGCGTTTTAAATGAGTATCGGTTAATCCCGAAAGAAATCAATGAAACGTTTGACTGGTTCAAGACCGAGCCTATTGGAACAGTACATCATCAAACCCAGATCTCGTTAGATCGACTTAAGAATATTGACCTCTCATGGCAGGTGCTCCAACAGCTTGCAGAGGTGTTTGAACCGACTGATATTAGAATTTCAACACATGGTATTAGGGAAGGACTTCTTTACGAAAGAATGCCAAAAAAGCTCAGGCAAAGCGACCCCCTCATTGAAGCATGCTTATTTTCGGAGTATAACTCTGCGCGGCTCCCCGGGTATGGGAATTACCTCTTTAATTTTATTCACCCTTTATTTGAGGGCACAACCCAAAAGCAAAAACGATTAATCCATGCCGTATGCTTATTGCATGATGTCACCTGGCGCTCGCATCCAGATTACAGAGCACAAATTTGTTTTGAAAATGCGACACGAGGTAATCTTGGTGGTATCGATCATCCCGATCGAATCTTTATTGCCTTGTCCTTGTATTATCGCTACAAAAACTTTAATTCTTCTGATCCATACAGCACGTTTCTTACTTTACTTAACCGCCAAGATATTCAACTCGCAGAAAAAGTCGGTAAAGCGATTCGCTTCGGTGCTATGCTTATCGTCGTTGCACCGGACAGCCTCGCTCGCCTTAAATTTAAACCGCAAAAAAACTATCTTGTCCTACGCATTCCAAAAGTTCACAAATCAATTATTGGAGAAGTTGCCCAAGCCCGGCTTAAAGCCCTAGCCAAGGTGATGGAATGCGATGCAGAAATAAAAATCGTATAAACCAAATAACACATTATAGGGTGTAAGCTATGAGACTGAGCAGATATTTCCTCCCGGTCATGAAGGAGGTGCCAACTGATACGGAAATTGTCAGCCATCAATTGATGGTTCGAGCGGGGATGATTAAACAGGCAGCTTCGGGAATTTATTCGTGGATGCCACTCGGTCTAAGGGTATTACAGAAAATCCAGAATATAGTTACTGAAGAGCAGGAAAAAGCTGGGCATATTCCCATGTTAATGCCGACGATTCAACCGGCTTCATTATGGCAAGAGTCAGGTCGCTATGACGACTATGGAGAGGAAATGCTTCGCATTCGGGACCGCCATGATCGGGACTTGCTGTATGGACCAACAAATGAGGAGTTAATAACCGATATATTTCGACAGCATATCAAGTCTTATAAAGCGCTGCCAGTCACCCTTTTTCATATCCAATGGAAGTTCCGAGATGAAAGAAGACCGCGTTTTGGGGTTATGCGAGGTCGTGAGTTTTTAATGAAAGATGGCTATAATTTTGATCTGGATTTTGAGACGGCCATTCATTCATATAATCGGCACATGGTGAGTTATCTACGCACTTATAATCGAATGGGATTAAAGGCCATTCCAATGCGTGCCGATACCGGTCCAATCGGTGGTAAATATAGCCACGAGTTTTTGCTTCTTGCTGACACGGGTGAATCAACGGTTTTTTATGACGATGCAATTCTTAAAATGAATTTCGATGATACTAAAATTGACTATGATAATGCTCAAGAATGTCAAAAGATTGTTGACTCATGGACAAATCACTATGCCAGAACTGATGAAACGCATGACCAAGCTGAATTTGACCGCCTCGTACCAAACCATCGACAAGCCCAATCAAAGGCGATTGAGGTCGGTCAAATATTCTACTTTGGGACCAAGTACTCAGATCCAATGAAGGCAACAGTTGTTGATGAAATGGGAAAGCATATCCCGGTTCATATGGGTTCGCATGGAATCGGTGTTTCAAGGCTTGTGGGAGCTATTATCGAAGCCTCCCACGATAGTCGTGGCATCATTTGGCCGATGTCAGTTGCCCCTTTCAAAGTTGGAATTGTCAGTACGTCTTCGGACGATAAAGCGATATGTCAAGAATGCGAAAGACTGTATCAAGAATGTGAAAATGCTGGTTTGGAACCACTATATGATGACCGTAATGAAAGACCAGGAGCAAAGTTTGCAACAATGGAATTAATCGGGATTCCAATTCGAATAACAGTTGGAAGAGGTTTAAAAAAAGGTGTAGTTGAATTAACTGAACGAGCCAATGGTCAGACAACCGAAGTGAGCCAATCTCAAATCCTCAACAAAGTCATTGAAATAGTTAATTCTTGACGTCAACTCTGGAAGACTTTTAAAGAATTGAGAGGATAAAATTCGTCCATTTAGCAGAATAGAATGGTTTATCGCTTGGCGATACCTCAAAGCCAAAAAAGGTGATGGGGGCGTGAGCATCATGACAATTATTTCTTTGATTGGTGTGACGATAGCTGTTTTCGCCATGATTGCGACCCTCTCGGTTCGCACTGGCTTCCGTACAGAGTTCGTTCAAACTGTACTAGGGGCCAATCCTCATTTAACCCTTTATTCGAGTCAATTTATTGATGAGAATTCAGAACGTTCGACTCGTTTAACTGACTATGAGCAGTTGGTTGATGAAATTTCAAAAGTTGAAGGGGTTCAAAGCGTAATCCCTGTTGTTCGAACCCAGGTTCTGGCCTCTTCAGAGATTCGCAATACGGGCATTGAGGTTTTTGGGATAACGATTGAGGATTTAAAGAAGTACCCCTTAGTGAGTAAGCCAGAGTCTTCTGCTGGCAACCTAAATGATTTAGCGAACGGGATTGCTATTGGCTCTGGAGTTGCTCGTGCTCTTGGGGTCGTCGTTGGAGATATGATTAGATTGACTTCCCCCAATGGCGTAAGAACAGCTTTTGGAGTAGCACCGAGGATTAACCAATATAAAGTTGTTTATGTTTTTGAAGTGGGGCGCTATGACATTGATCAAACCCGGGCTTATTTGACTTTTGCCGAAGGCCAGAAGTTTTTTGGCCGGGATGGAGTGGCTGATGAATTAGCAATCTTTACCGATAATCCTGATCAAGTGGAGACCTATCAAAAAACCATTGAAGCCACAGTGGATGAAAATTTATTTACTTGGACATGGAAAGATTCATCGGGAAATTTCCTTAGAGCTCTCCAAATGGAAGACAATTTAATGTTTATTGTTATGTCTATTCTGGTTATGGTTGCATCGTTTAACATCGTTTCTGGACTGGTGATGTTGGTCAAAAACAAATCAAGTGAAATTGGTGTGCTCAGGTCATTAGGGCTTACGCAAGGTGCAATTATGCGAATATTTGTTATCTATGGTGCAATCATTGGGACTACAGGAACTGTCTTGGGAGTCATATTGGGGTGCTTGTTTGCCATTTACATTGATCCTATATTTAATACCGTGAATTATCTTGCAGGCGGAGGCATTTGGGATCCGTCTGTGCGTTTTTTATCTACCCTTCCGGCCAAGGTCGTGATGAGCGATGTGATAGCGGTTGTAACCCTTGCGCTCACTTTGTCATATGGAGTAACAATCATTCCCGCAAGACGAGCGTCAAGAATGTATCCTGGAGAGGCAATTCGATATGGATGAGCCTATTCTTAAGTTACAGGAAATTACAAAAACATATAACCCCGATAAATTGAATGAAGTTTGTGTTCTAAAGGGAGTCAGCCTGACCTTAAAAAAGGGAGAAATTGTCGGGTTATTGGCTCCTTCTGGTGCTGGGAAATCAACTCTAATTTTTATTTCAGGATTGATTGAATCGCCTGATGAGGGGGTAATTTCAATTGCGGGTACGCACGTTCATAAAGTTGATGACCAAGTGCGCACAAAAATTCGTCGCCAAGATATTGGAATTGTCTACCAGTTTCATCACCTTCTTCCTGAATTTAGTGCCGTTGAGAACGTTATGGTTCCTCAGTTGGCGAATGGTGTAGTCTGGGAAGAGGCACAGGCCCGAGCACAAGCTTTATTGGCAAGTGTTGCTCTTCACGACCGGTATAACCATAAACCTTCTGAACTTAGTGGGGGTGAACAACAGCGAGTTTCTCTTTGCCGCTCTTTGGCCAATTCTCCTAAACTTCTTCTTGCTGACGAGCCGACAGGAAATCTTGACAGTAAGACATCCCAGCATGTTTTTGAGTTGCTACTTGAGAAAGTCAAAATATTAGGAATGGGGGCTTTAGTCGCTACGCATAACGAGCATTTGTCAAAGCAAATGGACCGTGTTATTTATCTAGAAAATGGTAAGCTTATCAACCGAGAATAAGGAATTCCGGTTGAAGAAGCATGCCAAATATTCACACTTATGATATTAAAATTAGGAAGTATACTTAACGGTAAACCTCAATCGCCTTTGAGTATGGGGTCAGATAGGCTCAAATATGATTTAAGCCAATACATTTCGGGGCGGTAGTAAGTTCTACTTCTCTGAGTTTTACGAAACAAAGGAAATTCAAGAGTAATCTCCTTTTTGATTGCTGGCAAACGGGCTTTAAAAAATTATCACAGCAACTTAATTATTCGCTTAATACACCATGTTTCGGATATGTTCATCTCAGGGTTTCTAAGTTTCCAAATTGACGAAGTATAAGATGGGGCATAACGCCCTCTAATGAGTCACGTCTCCCGATTTGAAGACCAAAAATTATTTGTATGAATAAGTTGAATTCAGTTGCAATTCTTCTTATTGACTTGTTAGATCAGAAAATAATAATCACATTTTATGAGGAGTATCGTGAATATGAAACTATTTCAACTCAGGGCGAAAGCATCCGAAAAGCAACGATGCTGTAGCTCCATAAAGACATTCACTACCCCCCCCCCCCATTGTTTAAGGACCGTGCTCAATCAATTACGAGCCGCTGTTTCAGTCTGTGGTTAGTTCTATTCTTTCTCATACCATGGAGTGTGATTTTACCAGTCACCGTTTCAGCTCAAAATTCGTGCCCGGGAGGCAGTATAGCATCTTCAGGCCACATTACTTGTGTAGTATCACAAGGAACATCTGGCGACGTAGTAATTGACCAAACAGATAGAGTAATCTCCACCACGGTTTTGAATA
>Ga0209022_1000329_pt1 | contig 62920 bp, 61 predicted proteins | sample PinacodermPK_FD_187300 | JGI IMG/M metagenome (GOLD analysis project Ga0209022, IMG submission 187300) | Host-associated microbial community of the marine sponge Aplysina aerophoba from Gulf of Piran - sponge pinacoderm, lysed by proteinase... | ecosystem: Host-associated > Porifera > Sponge >... | reverse complement strand
GTCAGCCAGATCGGCCAACAGCCGAGCACCGGCATGAACAGCCAGCCCCCGCCCCCCGCCACAGAACCCCAACCGCGGACGAGTACTGATACGCTTCACCATGAGAGTGCCCTTCTTTGTGCCCGTCTTGCGTGTACCGCAACCCCAAGACTGGCACATCAGAAGGGCATTCCCGCGTCACAGGCCACCCCACACAGACCCCCCTACTGAAATATCTGGGCTAGTGCGGGTTGCGGAATGAATATCGATGGCGCACCGCTGTAAGGCCCGGTGGCAAAGCTGTTAGATCAGAATAGCTCTAGATGCATCGTAGTGAAACCTTACTCCGAAACCATGTCATGAAGTCTCAATACAGGCTGCACCGCAGCACGCCCGGAGGCCGAAGCGCAGGGCGCGATCAGGCTCGCAGGGCGGGGAGGACCTCGCGGCCCAGGAGCTCGACGGAGGCGAACCAGCGGTCGAAGTTCATGCGCAGGTCGAACACCAGGTGCTCCACCCCGACCTCGGCGAAGCGCCCGACCTGCTCCACGACCTCGTCGGGGGTGCCAGCGATGAGCGAACCCTCGATGTCCCCTGCGGTGGCGAACTCCCCCGACGGCGGCTTGGCCCACCACTTGCCCCGCAGGTTGGCCCACGCCAGCAGGCCCTCCAGGTTCACGCCATCCAGAGCCAGGTCGTGGGTGGCCGCGATGGAAGTCGGCGGGATCACCGCGACCGTGGGCATGGGCCGGCCGTTGTCGGCGGTCATCCGCCGCATGGTGGCCACCCGCTCCTCGATGGTGAGCAGGGTGGTGCGCCCCGGCATCCAGCCGTCGCAGTACTCGGCGGCCAAGCGGGCCGAGCGGGGGGTGGCCCCGCAGTACCAGAACGGCACCGGCGCGCCCGGCTTGGGCTCGATGGAGATGTTCTCGAACGAGTACACGTCGTCGCGGTAGGTGACCCCGTCCTCGGCCAGCAGCCGGCGCAGGATCTCGGCGTTGGACCGCACCAGGCCCACCCGGTCCACCCCCAGCATGTCGATGACGTCGAACTCGTGGTCGAAGGTGCCGGCCCCGAAGCCCAACACCACCCGGTCGCCGACCAACGCGCACAGCGTGCCGATGCTGATAGCGGTGTGGACCGGATGGCGGAACGGGATCAGCGAGCCGGTGCCGAGGACGATGTCCTCGGTGACCGCCCCGATGGCGGTGAGGGTGGTGAGGGCCTCGTAGAAGGTGATGTCGGCCGCCTCCATCTCGGAGTGGGGCTCGAACACCAGGTGGTCGCGCACCCACAGCGAGTCGAAGGCGAAGCTCTCGGCCAGCACCGCCCCGTCGAGCACGGCCCGGCGGCTGGCGTGGCCGCCGAAGTGGGGCATCAGCAGCCCGAACTTCATGTCAGAGGTGTCGGTCACGGCAGTCGGGTCCTCCGTTGTTAGGCATCCAGCAGTCCAGGCTCACAGCAGAACTGGCAGCACCACGCACGCATACCGTGCAAAACACTGCCAATTCGGGGCGGTCACTGTGCGGGGCGGGCCAGGCGGCCCCAACCGGGCTCGCCGACCACCTTGCGGTCGACGTACACGTCGCGGCCCCGCACGATCGTGCGATGGATGCGGCCCTTGGTGATCCGGCCGTCGTAGGGGGTCCACCCGCACTTCGACAGCACGGTGTCGGCCGAGTGGCGGGTCTGATCGGCCGGATCGAAGATCACGATGTCAGCGTCGTAGCCGGGGCGCAGGAACCCCTTGGATGGCAGCTTGAACTCGGTGGCCGGCTCCTCGGCCACCACCTCGGCCACCCTCGGCAGCGAGATCATCCCGTCCATGTGGCAGTCCAGCAGCATCGGGTACTGCTCCTGGACACCCGGGGTGCCGGTGTGGCAGGCCCAGCAGTCCTCCCAGCCGATGTCCTTCTCGGCCCGGGTGTGGGGGGCATGGTCCGACGACAGCATGTCGATGGTGCCGTCGTTGAGGGCGCCCCACACGGCCTCGCGGTGGTGGTCGGGCACCCAGTACGACAAGGCGTAGGGACCCAGTTCCTCGATGTCGCGCCACCGCGACAGGAACAGGGCCCAGTGGTTGACCTCGCAGCTCACCGACACGCCCCGCTCCTTGGCCCGGCGCACCAGTTCGACCGATCCCTCGGTCTGCATGTGCACGATGTGGAGCTTGGTGCCGGTGGCCTCGGCCATCTGCAGGATCACCGCGATGGCGGCGTCCCAGATCAGGCCGTTGTGGGTGGCCAGGGTCTGGGCGTAGGCGGCCGGGCTGCGGTCGCCCCGGTCCCAGTGGGTCTGCTCGGTCACGTCCATGATCGCCTGGTCGTGGGGGTGGATCATGAACGGCAGCCCGGTCGGGTTGATGGCCTCGAACATGCGCAGCAGGTGCCCGTGGTCGTGGATGCCGGTGCCGCTGGGATGGGGGTAGTCGCGGCCGGTGTCGACCACCATGTAGATCTTGAAGGCGGCCACCCCGGCGTCGGCCATGGGCTGCACCTCACCCAGCACGCTGGGCACCGGGTTGTGGTTCCAGTCGACGATGCTCTTGGTGTCGTAGAGGTCGAACAATTCCTCCAGCACCTGCAGGTTCTTGGTGACCGGGTTGAGGTTGGGCATCCCGAACACGGTGGTCACTCCCCCGGCGGCGGCCGCGGCGGTGCAGGTGCTGATGTCCTCCTTGTGGACGTAGCCGGGCTCACGCAGGTGCACATGCACGTCGACCATGCCGGGCAGCACCCACTTGCCGGTGGCGTCGATGCGCTCGACCGAATCGGGAAGCGGGATCACCCCAGGAGCGGAAATGGCCGCGATCTGCTCGCCGGCGATCAGCAAGTCGGCGGTCTCGGTGCCCGCGCCCGACACCACAGTGCCGCCGGCCACGACCCGGTCGACAGTGGAAGAACCAGAAGACATCAGGAACCTCCTGAGGCAGTCAGCCGGCCGCGCCGTCGGGGTCCTTGACCAGCAGCTCGGCCGGCTCGGCCGGCAGGCTCCGGTGCACCTCGACGGAGCCGCCGGTGAAGTGGGTGCGGTACCAGTCGACCATCTGGGGGATCACCGCGGGCCCGTACTGCTTGTAGGCCGCGTAGTGGGTGGTGTGGCGCTGCATCACCAGCTTCTTGGGCGCCCCCGCCCGCTCGTAGAGGCGCTCGGCGTGGTCGGTGGGGGTGGTGGCGTCGTCGGCCACCGCGATGATCATCAGCGCGGCCGGCGCCACCTTGTGGACCACGTCGATGGGCCGGTAGTCCATGATCGCCTCGGCGCAGCGCAGCGGCACCGACGACGGGATGCGGTCGTCGACGTCGGCCTTGACCTTGGAGGCCCGGCGCTCGGGGGTGGGGACCATGATGTCCTCGCGGGGATGGACCATCTCGCCCTCGCCGGTGAGCACCCGCCGGTCGCGGTCGGCGTCGAGGCGGTCGAGGAACTCGAACCACTCGTACTCACGGCGCATCCGGCGCAGCCAGTCCCTGCCGTCGGCCACCGGCACCTGCGACACCGCGGCCCGCACCCGCCGGTCGGCCGCGGCCAGCAGCACCGCGTTGCCCCCGCCGGTGCCGCCGCTGCCGAACACCCCGATGTTGTCGGAGTCCACGTCGTCGCGGGTGCACAGGTAGGTGACCGCATTGATCAGGTCCTCGAGCTGGAGCCCGGGCAGCAGGATGCCCCGGTCGCCCCCGGAGTCGCCGAAGCCGCGGTAGTCGAAGATCAGCACATGGAACCCGGCCGCGCAGAGGGCCTCGTGGTAGGGCAGGTACAGCTTGGCGTCCTTGAGCCCGAGCCAGCCCGGTCCCTGCACGATGGCCGGCGCCGGGCCGGTGACCTCCTCGGGTGAGCGGAGGATCCCGCTCAGTTTGACACCCTCGCTGAAGAAGGCAACCTGGGTCTCGTGCACGGCCGTCTCCCTTCCGAGCCCGCCCGATTTGAGCCCGATCAGAACCGTCAGTATTGTATACAATGGCGGGCGCCGGGGATTCCGACCTCTCCCCGGCGCCCCTTCCATCTCAGGGAGACCATCCCAAGAAGTCCGATTCATCAGGAGCGAGCGCAATGGCCGAGATGATGTCACCGAGCGAGTTCAGAGTGGCCTTGGAGCAGGCGTTCGCCGGCACGATGGCCAAGGACGCCTCCTTCAGCCGGGCGTGGGCCACCGGCAAGCTCCACAAGCAGCACTTCGTGCACTGGGCCACCAACCACTACCACTACATCGGCCCGTTCGGCGACTACCTGGGCCTCATGTACGCCAACACGCCCGACCACGCCCGCGACGCCAAGGACTTCCTGCTGCAGAACATGTACGAGGAGGAGCTGAGCGACGACCGCCACACCGACCTGCTGATCCGCTTCGCCGAGGCGTGCGGCGGCACCCGGGCCTACGTGCAGGACCGCAACAACGCCATGCCGTTCGCCAAGGGCATGCAGGGCTGGATGTACTACGTGTCGGGCCGCGAGAACTTCGTGGTCTCGTCGGCGGCGCTGATCGTGGGCCTGGAGTCGCAGGTGCCGTCGATCTACCGCACCCAGTACCCGACGCTGATCAACAAGTACGGGTTCTCCGAGTGGGAGGCCGAGTTCTTCGACCTGCACATCACCTCCGACGAGATCCACGGCGAGCGCGGCTACCAGATCGTGCTCAAGTACGCCGACACCCCGGAGCTCCAGCAGCGCTGCCTGCACTACGTGCGGGAAGCGGCCGACATGCGCTTCGCCTACACCAAGGCCCTGTACCAGACGTATGTCGAGCCCGACCTCGGCCCCTGGGTGGAGGAAGAAGAGCGCGAGCCGGCGCTCGTCGGCTGACAGCGGGTTGAGTTCGAGCGCGGGGCTCTGACCGGCGTGCCGCGCATCTACTTCAAGACGGTCGACCGCTACGTCGAGTTCGCCGAGGGCGAGGAGGTCAACGTGCTGCGGATGGCCATCCGGGAGGACTGCGACGTGCCGTGGCAGTGCGCCAGCGGCAACTGCGGCACGGACCGGCTGGTGGTGGAGGAGGGCGTCGAGAACCTCGACCCGCCTAGGCGGCGGGAACGGGCCCGCCTCGGCGACCTGCTGGACGACGGCTACCGGCTGGCCTGCCAGACCTACACCCGCGGCGATGTGACCTTCAGCTGGGATCCCGACCAGGTGGGCCTCGACGACGAAGGCGGCGACGGCAGCGGCGGGGGCTCCCGTGCGGGCTGGGCCGGCACCGGCTGAGCGCCTGAGCGGCGGAGCGGAAGAGCGGAAGGAACGGACTGAGCGGTGGCGCCACCCAGGGGATGGTTCGAGGTTGAGGCCACCGCGGACCAGCTGGCCTCAGCAGGCAAGCTGGTGGTGAGCCTGCACCGCCATGAGATCCTGCTGCTGTGGAACGACGGCGACCCGGTGGCGCTGTCCAACGTGTGCATCCACCGGGGCCGCAAGCTCAACGAGGGCGTGATGCTGGGCACCCGGCTGGTGTGCGCCGGCCACCAGTGGGCCTACGAGGTCACCACCGGGTACTGCAAGGTCCGGGAGCGCTACCAGCCCCGCTACGCCCTGGAAGTGCGGGACGGCCAGATCTTCATAGAGCTGCCCGCCAAACGGGGCCCCGACACGCCAGACTGAGAGCCAGCTGCGACCGCGGCCCCCACGAGAGCGCCTATCCGGTCGGCCTCTAGGCGGCGGATTGACGTCTTGGCGGATCACCACCAATCATCAAAGGCGCGCCGCGATTCCTCCCGTGCGGAGGAGTCGCGAGGGAACCACGCGAGTTCACGGTCCCCGCCGGGGGCCGCCGACCGGTAGTCGACACCGTGCAGGCCTGCGTCGAAGACGGCTTGGCCGACGGTCTGACAGATGCTGTGGGAGATCAGGCCACCATCGACGTCGCGGGGGTATGTGTCCGGCAACCCGAGGGATACGAGCCCATCGTCGGAGTAGGCGTCGGCCGCTTGCCCAGCGGGGACCGCGACGCTGACTAGCAGCGGCGCGGTCGCGGGGTCAAGATCCTCGGGGCCGTACGGCAGCCCCGTGAAGAGGCGCCGCACGTTGGCGCGGGCGGTGGCCTCATCTCGGTTCAAGTACAGGCACGCCAACCCCGGCGGGTTCCACCGCTGTCCTGTGGCCGCCGCGAATGACGGGTCTAGCGGGTCGGCCCATTCGGGATCAGCGACGCGGCAGTAGGGACCCTCGATGGCGACGGCCTGCATGCCTCACACCGCGCCCGAGTAGTCGAAGCTGTCCTTTGTCGATCGCAGCAACCACTCATGATCGCCTTGGGCGATCACCTCAAGCATGGTGCGCCCGCCATAGGCGTCGGCACTGCGACGGACCACAACTGGCGGCATCCCGTCGCGCAGCCGGTACTGGAGGATGTCGGCGACCTCGGCTAGCGCGCCGATCTTGCCCATCCGGTCGGTGGGTGCCCCTGCCAGCAGCCACTTGTCGACCGCCTGGCGCTTCACTCCCATGAGATCCGCGATGTCGCTGCTCGACAAGTCCAAGGTCAACATGGCCCGACGCAGCGGCGAGACGCTCCGCTGTTCGTGTTCGACTGCCGCCATGGCCTTGAGAAACCAAGAGAAGCGATGCTCGTCGATGTCTCGGCGCGCCTTCGTACAGTGCTGGGGCAGTCCAGCGGCAACGCCTCTCAACCGGTCGACGAACACGGTAACTGCGCCCAGACCGTCGCATGACGGCGCAACCCAGGGCAACTCGACGGCGCTTCGTCTCAGCAGCCCGTACATGACAATTGAGGCGGGCAGCGCTTCAGGAGAACGAGCGGGCAGGTCGGTCAGCGTTCGGGCGGCAGCGTCGGTGAAGACGAAGTAGCGTCGCACGGTCGTGCGGTCTGCGCCGCTGGCGAGCCGTGGAACAAGGTGGTTCAGCGCGGCCACTATGTCGGGAAGCACATCACAGGCCGCTCTCGACGAGGTAGCCAGGTCCCCTTCCAGCAGGTCTTCGATCTCGACCACGACGCGAGCCTAACGCAACTAATCTGCAATTACTACTGGTTGCAGACACTCCACATCGAGGTGCCGAATCGTCTAGCCGGCCGATCAGACCGTCACCGCTCCCCCCACGACTCGAGCACCTCGCGGACCGTCCGGGTGAACTCGGCCGCCGGAGCGCCGTCGAAGGCACGGTGGTCCCAGGTGAGGCTCAGGGTCAGGGTGGGCCGGGGCAGGGGCCGGTCGTCGTCGTCCCAGTCCACGTCGCGCCGGATGCGGCCCACGCCGAGGATCGCGGTGTTGGGGGGATTGATGATCGGGGTGAACGCGTCTACGCCGTACATGCCCATCGCGGTCACCGTGAACGTCGCCCCCTGGAAGTCGTCCAGTCCCAGCGACCGGGAGCGGGCCGCCCCGGCGAGCCGCTCCGTCTCGACGCTGATGTCGGTGATGGACCGGCGGTCCGCGCCCCGCACGACCGGGACCACCAGGCCGTCGTCGAGGGCCACCGCCATCCCCACGTTGACCTCCGGCAGCAGCGCGATGCCGTCGTCGGTGATCTGGCTGTTGACTACCGGGTGCTCCACAAGGGCGGCAGCGACCGCTGCGATCACGTAGTCGGTGTAGCTGGGCGGGGCGCCGTCGGCCTGGCGTCGGCGGCGGTCGGCCACCACCCGGTCCATGGCCGCGTCCATGGTGAGGGTGAGCTGGGCCATGTCGTGGAGCGACTCGTGCATCCGCGACGCGATCGTGCGACGCATGCCCCGCATCGGAACGACTCCCATGGGTGTCTGCGAGGGTGGGGGCAACCCGGCGTCAGAGGCGGACGGGCGGGCCCGGCCCGATGGGTGCCGTCGTAGGGGCGCCTGCGCGGGCGGGGTCGAAACGGGTGCAGGCTCAAGGGCGCTCGTCGGTGCACGGGTGGCCCGACGGGGCGCCTGCCCGGGCGGGGTCGAGGCGGGAGCGGGCCCGGCCCCGGCCAATTGCCGGCGGACATGCGAAGCGACGTCGTCGCGGGTGACCCGCGGGTCGGCGCCGGTGCGGGGAACGGCCGCGACGTCGATGCCCAGCAGGTCGGCCAACCGGCGCGCCGCGACGGTCGCCGCCTGCGCCGTGCCCGCATCGGGAACCGGCGCCTGCCGCGCGCCGACGGGCGGCGGCACATCCTCGGTGACCGGCTCCGGCCGTGCGGCGATGAGGCGCTGCACGTCCTCGGAGACGATGCGGCCGCCAGGGCCGGAGCCGGCAACCGCGGCAAGGTCCACCCCCAGTCCGGCCGCAACCCGCCGGGCGTTGGGCGACGAGAGAATGCGGCCGTGGTCGCCGCGGGCCGCCGCACCCGCTCCGGCGGGCCGCACCTCAGCCGCGGGTGCTCCCGCAGCAGACGGTACAGGCATGGCGCCCGGAGGACGGGCCGGGGCAGCTCCCGGCGCCTCCTCCCCCTCGGTGAGGAACCATCCGATCCGCGATCCGCAGGCAAACGTCTCCCCCGGCGCTCCGATCTGATGGAGCCGGCCCGAAGCGCTGGCCTCGACATCGGTCTCGACCTTGTCGGTCTCGATGGACAGGACCGGCGTGCCCTGCTCGACGACCGCGCCGTCGGGGACATGCCAGCCGATGATGGTGCCGGCCTCCATGGTGAGGCCCAGCTTCGGCATCTGGAACTCGGTGGCCACGCCTACCCGCTCGGCCTCTGGCCGCGGTCGAGGGTGGCACGGATCTGCGCGGCGATCCGGGAGGCGTCCGGGACGTAGCAGGCCTCCAGCGCGGGGCTGAACGGCACCGGAGCGAAGGGGGCGGCGACCCGGGCGACGGGGGCGTCGAGATAGTCGAAGGCGTGCTCGGAGACCTGCGCCGCGATCTCGGCGCCGAGCCCGGCGAAGCGGACCGCCTCGTGCACGACCACGATGCGGTTGGTCCTGCGGGCCGACTCGACCACCGTGTCGATGTCGATCGGCTGCACCGACCTCAGATCGATCACCTCGCAGTCGATGCCCTCGGCGGCCAGCTCGTCCGCGGCGGCGAGCGACTCCGAGGCCATCCGGCTGTAGGCCACCACGGTCACGTCGGCGCCCTGGCGTGCGATCCGGGCCTCACCGATCGGAACCTCGTACAGCTCGGACGGGACCTCCCCCTTCACCCCGAACATGCGCTTGTTCTTCACCAGCACGGTGGGGTTGTCGTCGCGCAGGCACGAGACCAGCAGGCCCTTCATGTCGTAGGGGGTGGACGGCATCACCACCTTGAGACCCGGGACGTGGCACAGCATCGCCTCGAGGCTCTGGCTGTGCTGCGCGGCGGCTGAGAGGCCCGCGCCGCCGTTGGTGGTGATGGTCACCGGCAGCCGGGCACTGCCGCCGAACATGTACTTGAGCTTGGCCGCCTGGTTGGCCAGCTGGTCCATGGCGACCAGCACGAAGTCCATGAACATCAGGTCGACCACCGGTCGCAGCCCCGAGACGGCCGCGCCGATCCCCAGACCCACGATGGCCTGCTCCGAAATGGGCGTGTCCACCATCCTGCGCTCACCGAACTCGTCGATCAGCCCGGTGAAGCTCCCGAAGACCCCGCCCTTGCGGCCGACGTCCTCGCCCACCACGAAGATGTCATCGTCGGCGTCCATCATCTGGCGCAGGCCGTCGTTGAAAGCCTTGAGGCAGGTGAGCTCGGTCATGCCGGTGGGAGCGGCTGCCGCTGGTCGGCGGGGCCGGAGTACACGTCGGCGAGCAGGTCGGCCGGATCGGGCATGGGACTCTGCTCGGCGAACTCGATGGCTGCTTCCACCTCGGCGGCGATCTCGTCGCGGACGGCCGCGATCCGGTCAGGGGTCATGGCCCCGACGCTGACCATCAGGTCCTCGTGGCGGGGCACCGGGTCCCGGTCGCGCCACTCCTTCACCTCGTCGTCGGAGCGGTACTTCATGCCGAGGGTCTGCACGCCGTGGTGGTTGTAGTACCGGTAGGTCTTGCACTCGACGAACGACGGGCCCCCGCCCTGCCTCGCCCGGTCGGCGGCGGCGGCGGTGGCCTCGAAGACCGCGACCGCGTCCATGCCGTCGACCTTGGTTCCAGGCATCCCGTAGGCCGCGGCCCGCTCGACCACGTCGTCGATCGCCATGGTCTGGTCACGGGGGGTGAACTCGGCGTACTCGTTGTTCTCGCACACGAACAGCACGGGCAGCTCGAGCGCGGCGGCCATGTTGGCGGCCTCGTGGAACGCCCCGATGTTGGTGGCCCCGTCGCCGAAGAAGGCCACGCTCACCGCCCCGTTGGCCCGGTACTTGTTGGCGAACCCGGCACCGACCGCGATGGGCACGCCGCCGCCGACGATCCCGTTGGCGCCCAGCATGTTCAAGTCCAGGTCGCAGACGTGCATCGATCCGCCCTTGCCCCCGCAATAGCCGGTGGCCTTGCCCATCAGCTCGGCCATCATCCGCGACAGGTCCCCGCCCTTGGCCACCAGATGGCCATGGCCCCGGTGGGTGGAGCTGACCTGGTCGTCGTCGCGCAGCGCGGCGCACACCCCTGCGGCCACCGCCTCCTGCCCGACGTACAGGTGGATGAAGCCCGGCATACGGCCGGCCTCGAAGATCCGGCCGGCGGCCTCCTCGAACAGGCGGATGCGGACCATGCGCCGGTGGATGTCCCGCAGGACCTCGTGCGACGGAGCGGTCATGGCGCCCTCCAGCCGATCATGACGCCGCCCCGAGACCCCAGCGGATGGCCCGGCGCAGCAGCTCGTAGTATTCCCCGAGGTTCCACGAGCATCGCTCGACCTTCGGGTAGTAGTCCCGCAGCGGGAACATGTCCCAGTGGCCGCGGCAGTGTCCGAGGGTGTTGTAGAGCACGGCACCATCGCCGAGGGGGCGCAGGTACTGCACGAGGTGCTCGCCCGGGCCCGAGGTCCAGTCGCTCTCGGCGAACCCGGCGGCCTCGCCCCGCCAACGGGTGCACAGCAGCGGCTGGAGGGCGTCGCGGTCGGCGTGCTCCATCAGGTACAGCTCGTCGTCGGTGGTGAACGGATCGATGCCGGCCACCAGCCAATGGTCCGGCTCGGCCGGCTCGACCCGGTATGGGGCTATGGGCGGGTGGGCGATGAACTGGCTGCCCAGGGTCTCGGCGAAGGCGGGGAAGCAGCGGGGCGACTCCACGCCGTCGGGCCGGGGAAGGTCCAGCGCCGAGTTGGTGCCGTGGAGCGCCAGCCACCGCCCGCCGCCCTCCACCCAGGAGCGCAGCGCCCGCTGGGCCCGCTCGGAGGGCCGCACGTCGCAGGTGTAGCTCACCAGGAAGCGGCACCCGTCGAGCGCTGCAGTGTCCTCGAAGGTGGCAGAGACCTGGGTCCTCACATGGGGATGCTCGGCCAGCAGCCGCAGCAGCTCCCGGCGGGCGAAGTCGATGTCGTGGTACTTGCCGCCCGCCACCAGGCAGGCGTCGACGCGCTCGATGGCAGGAGACTCAGTAGTCGACACGCTTGAGGAAGCCGCCGTCGACGGTGAGGTTGGCCCCGTTGATGTGGCGGGCCGCGTCGCCGGCCAGGAAGGCCACCGCGTTGGCGACGTCGGAGGCGGTCCCCATGTCGCCGCCGGGGTGGGACTTCTGGGTGGCCTCGAAGAACTCGGGCATGCGGCCCTTGATCCTGTCCCAGTCGCCGCCGTCGACGAAGATCGGACCGGGCGACACCACGTTGCAGCGGATTCCCCGGGCGCCGAGCACCTGGGCCTGGCCGAGAGTCCAGTTGGTGACGGCGGCCTTGAACGCGCTGTAGCTGCCCGAGCCCGGGCCGAAGTGCTCCGCGGTGGCGGTGGTGCCGATGCTCACCAGCGAGCCGCCGCCGTCGGCGAGGGCATCGGCCGCGGCAGCCACCCCGCCCACCAGAGCCCTCAAGTCGACATTGAAGTTCGTCGTCCAGTCCTCGAGCTGCCTCTGGCCCTTGCCCGAGGTGTTGTGGACGTAGATGTCGAGGCCTCCCAGCGCTTCGGCCGACGAGGCGACCCAGGCCTCGAGCGACGCCAGGTCGCCTGCGTCCACCGCCGAGCCCACCACGGTCCCGGCCCCGGACAGCTCGGCCACGGCCCGATCGACGTCGTCGCCGTTTCGGGCACAGATCGCCACCGACGCCCCCTCCGCCAGCAGCGTCTCGGCGACAGCCCGGCCGATGCCCTTGGTAGAGCCGGTAACGAGAGCCTTCTTGCCTGCCAGTCCCAAGTCCATTGTCGCTCCTGAATCGATCGAGTGATCAATTGTTGCACCCCCGGCGACCGATCAGGCAATCGCCCGCTCGCCGACCACGCCGGCAAGGCGGTCGCCACAACACTTCGGACTTCGCCATGACCCGGTTCGGGGCGGGTCGAATCCGCCCGGGAGACGGGCATGCGACAGCTGCCGGCGAGTCGCCGGCGCGCCGGCCGTATGATCTACGGCTGATCTACGGCACCCGCCGATCAGCGAGCCTCGCGAGCCCACGATGATTCTCGTCCATGGCGTATACCACGACGGCGCCCTCGTGGTGTGGGCCGAAACGTCACAGGCCACCGGCGCGATGTCGGCGGAGCGCCCGGAAGCAGAGGCACGCCGCGCTCATCCGTTCGCCGCCGCCGCACCCGTGCTCGCCGGGGCGTTCAGAAGCGCTGACCCTGATTCTCGTGTCTCAGCGCGCCGCGTGCGGCCGGTAGCGATGTGGCTGCCCAGCGGACCGGATGCGCCCGTAGCCTCGAGTCCGCTCATCGCGTCCGCCGACGGCCCGGATGCCGGCCCTACGCCCATCGCCCCGTGGATCGTGCCCGCGCTCCGCCTGGAACCGACCGAGAGCATCGCTCTCCTCCGGGCCGTTTCCCGTGACCGGAATCTCGCCGCGGGTGTATTGGTCGGCACCGATCTGCGCTTCTGGGCAGAGGACGCATTCCGGTTCGCGGCCGCGCTCGTGGTCCGACAGAAGTTCCTGCCGGGAATCGTGAGCGACCGGCGGGGCGCGCGAGCAGTCTGGGATCCGGTATGCACCGGCGACGACGGCGAGCGCCTGATGACGATTGCCGCCCGCATGCCGGGATCGGCACGGGCGGCGACGGCTCCCGACGCGGAGGCGGCCCCCGACCATCCGCCGGTCGATGTCCTCCGCGAGGGTGTCGCGATGCTGCTCGACCAACTGGTGCGGAGCACGTTCACGACGACCGTCCGGGCGGCGAACCGTGACGGCCCGAGCTCTCACGACCTCTGGCTGGACGCGCTGCTTGCTGCCGACGGACGGCTTGACCGCAGCGTCGATGCCGGGCACATGGCGACACAGATTGCCGGGTGGCGCGGCCCCGTGGCCACCGCGGAGCGTTCCCCGTTCAGGCTCTGCTTCCGGCTGGAGGAACCCGATGCGGCACCGGACGACGCCTCCCCACCGGACGACGCCTGGTACGTCCGTTACCTGCTGCAACCGTACGCGGACCCCAGCCTGTTGATCTCCTCGGCGGACGGATGGAACGAAGACCCGGGGCTTGCCCTCACGCCGGCGCCCGGGGTGAGCGGGGCACGAGAATCCTTGCTTCTGGGGCTCGGTCAGGCTGCAGGCATCTCGACGCGCGTCGCGAGAAGCCTCGAGAACGCGCGCCCGGACGGCTTCAATCTGGACACCGAAGAGGCGTACGATTTCCTGAGCGAGGAAGCCCTCGCCCTCGAGGAGGCCGGGTTCGGGGTCCTGTTGCCGTCGTGGTGGGCGCGCAAGGGCACGGGATCGCGCCTGAGCGCACGCGCGAGGGTCAGCGCGCCCGAATTGCAGTCGGACAGCGGCATCGTGTCGCTGGACACGATCGCCGACGTCGACTGGGACCTGGCGCTCGGCGATCAACGCATCACGATGGATGAAGTCGAGGCCCTGGCCAGGATGAAGGCGCCTCTCGTGCGCCTCCGCGGACGGTGGATCGCGTTGAGTTCGAGCGAGATCCAGAAGGCGTTCCGGTTCTGGCAGTCCCGGGCCGGGCATCAGTCGACGCTTCGGGACATCGTCCGGATGCAGATCGGGACGCCGGCCGCCGGCGGACCGGAACTCGATGGCGTCGAGGCCACCGGCCAGCTGGCCGACCTGCTGGGGCAACTCGGCGGCGGCGACACCGCCTTCGCAGGCATCGACCCGCCATCCGCGTTCGCGGGCGCTCTCCGCCCGTACCAGGAGCGAGGCTACGCGTGGCTGTGGTTCCTGCGCCGCTGGGGGCTCGGCGGTTGCCTGGCGGACGACATGGGACTCGGCAAGACGATCCAGGCGCTGGCGTTGTTCCAGCGCGACTGGGAATCCGGCAGCGACGCGCCGACCTTGCTCGTGTGCCCCACATCGGTGATCAACAACTGGACAAGGGAGGCGGCGCGGTTCACTCCCGACCTCCCGGTCATGGTGCATCACGGTCCTCGCCGGGCCCGCGGTGAGGCATTCTGCGCGAAGGCCGGGCGCCACGCCCTCGTCGTCACCAGCTACGGCCTGCTGCTGCGCGACATCGAGTTCCTGCGCCGGCGGCCATGGCGCGGCGTCGCACTCGATGAGGCGCAGCAGATCAAGAACCCGCAGACTGCCCAGGCGCGCGCCGCGCGCTCCCTGAATGCCGGCTATCGCGTCGCGCTGACCGGTACGCCGGTCGAGAACCACCTTGGCGACCTCTGGTCGATCATGGAATTCCTGAACCCGGGCTTTCTCGGGACGCTTGCCGACTTCAAGCGCGACTTCTTCATCCCAATCCAGGTGGAGCGCGACGACGACGCCAAGCAACGCCTGCGCCGCGCCACAGGACCGTTCATGCTGCGCCGGGTGAAGACGGATCGCGCCATCATCGCGGACCTGCCGGAGAAATTCGAGGGCAAGACGTACTGCGCCCTGACCTCCGAGCAGGCATCGCTGTACCGCGCCGTGCTGCTCGACACCGAGGAGTCCCTTCAGCATGCTGAGGGCATCGACCGGCGGGGTCTCGTCCTCGCCGCCCTGACCAGACTCACGCAGGTCTGCAACCACCCCGCGCACTTCCTCGGCGACGACTCCGCGATCGACGGACGTTCCGGGAAGCTCAACCGGCTCACCGAGATGATCGAGGAGGTCCTCGCGGGCAACGAGCGGGCCCTGGTCTTCACCCGTTTCGTGGCCATGGGCGAAATACTTCAGCGGCGCCTCCAGGGGGTGTTCGGCACAGAAGTGCTGTTCATGCACGGCGGCGTGTCGAAGGCGCGGCGTGATCGCATGGTCGACCGCTTCCACGAGACCGGCGGCCCTGCACTGTTCGTACTGTCGCTGCGGGCCGGCGGCACCGGGCTGAATCTGACTGCAGCCAACCATGTGTTCCACTTCGATCGCTGGTGGAACCCCGCAGTCGAGAACCAGGCCACCGACCGCGCCTACCGCATCGGGCAGGAGCGCAACGTGCAGGTCCACAAGTTCATTTGCGCCGGCACGCTCGAAGATCGGATCGACGAGATGATCGATCGCAAACGCGAGGTTGCCGAGCAGGTCGTTGGAGGCGGCGAGCGCTGGCTGACGGAACTCTCCGATGACGACCTGCGCACCGTGCTCGCGCTGAGCCGCGATGCCGTGCGGGGGTGACGTTGTGATGAGCCGGCCGGGTTACAGCGAGTACGCCGACTATGGCCGACCGCGCGAGGCGCGTGGCGGCATCAGGGCGCAATCACGCCGCGGCGACTTCGCACAGAACTGGTGGGCCCGGCGCTGGATCGATGTCCTCGACAGCTTCGGCATCGCATCACGTATCGCCCGTGCGAGATCCTATGCCCGTCGTGGCCAGGTGCTGGCGATCGATGTCGGCAGCGGTGAAGTGACGGCTCGGGTACAGGGGTCGCGACCGCAGCCCTACCGGGTCTCGATCCGGGTCGCAACGCTGCGGTCCGGCGATTGGCGCAAGGTCGCGTCGACGCTGGGCGAGCGGCCCGTGTTCGCGTCCAGCCTGATCGCCGGGCGCATGCCTGATCGGATCGAGGACGTGTTCTCGGAGTCCGGGCTCTCGCTGTTCCCCAAGGCGAGCGCCGACATTCGCACCGCATGCACCTGCCCCGACCAGACGAATCCGTGCAAGCACATCGCTGCCGTCCACCTCCTGCTCGGCGAGGAATTCGATCGCGATCCGTTCCTTCTGTTCCGGCTGAGAGGGATGCAGCGTGACGAACTGCTCGCGCTCGCCGGTCTCCGGACCGCGTCCACGGGAGCAGCGCCGACCGTCGCTCCCGCCGCTCCCCTGCCTCCAGACCCGGACGCGTTCTGGGGCCGGACCTATGAGCCCGACCCGGCACGCGTGGTGGGCGCCGCGAGAGTTCCCGCAGCGAACGCGGTCATCGCACGCCGTCTGGGGAACTTCCCGTTCTGGACTGGTTCCGCTCCCTTCCTGCCAACGCTGGAAACCGTCTACGGCAACACCGCGTCCGCAGCGCTCGATGCCCTTCTGAGCGACGCCTGACCGCCCGACCGCCGGCGGCCCGCCGGCCACGAGCATCAGCCGGCCGGTGGCCCACGACGCCGCATCCGACGCGAGGTACGCGACGGCGGCCGACACCACCATGGTGCACCAGTGAGCGCAGCGAACAAGAGCGGGAGACACCCCGCCGCAACGTCACCGGTTTGCACCTCCCCGAGCAGGTTCTAGGTTGTCTCGCATCCTGCTAGGAGGTTCCATGAGACAGGTCCCGGTCGCGGAGGGCCTCTTCACATGGCCCGCCGACGAGCCCCGACTCATCGCCAGCCGCTGCCTCGACTGCGACAACCACATGTTCCCCACCCAGGACGACTGTCCCAAGTGCAGCGGCTCGTCGACCGAGGCCGTGGAGCTGGGGCGCACCGGCGTGCTGTGGACCTGGACAGTGCAGGGCTACCCGCCCAAGTCGCCACCCTTCGCGGGCGAGGCCGGTCCGGCGTCGTTCCAGCCGTTCGGCGTGGGATACGTGGAGGTCGACGGCAAGGTACGGGTCGAGTCCCGGCTGACGGTCGCCGACCCGGAGCGGTTGGCGATCGACATGGAGATGGAGATGGTGATCGAGCCGTTGTGCGTGAACCAGGACGGTGACGAGGTCGTCACGTTCGCGTTCGCCCCGAGAGCAAGGGCAGACCATGGGTAGCGACGTCGCCATCGTCGGGATCGGGATGCACCCCTTCGGCCGTCACGACGGCGTCTCGGGAATGGACCAGGGCGTGGTCGCGGTGCGGCGAGCCCTGGCAGACGCCGGGGTCGGGTGGGGGGACATCCAGTTCGCGTTCGGCGGGAGCGCCGCGGCCGGCAATGCGGACGCCATGGTGGCGAAGCTCGGGCTGACCGGCCTGCAGTTCATCAACGTGGCCAACGGGTGCGCCACCGGCGGTTCGGCACTGTTCGCGGCTTACAACTCGATCAGGGCTCAGATGTTCGACCTCGGTGTCGCGGTCGGCTTCGACAAGCACGAGCGGGGCGCGTTCCGGATCGACACCGGGAGCTGGGGCCTCGGAGACTGGTACGGCCAGTCCGGAATGGCGCTGACCACGCAGTTCTTCGGCATGAAGCTCAACCGCTACATGCACGACCACGGCATCACCGGGCCCACCCTGGCCCGAGTGGCCGAGAAGGCCTACCGCAACGGGTCCAGGAACCCCATGGCGTGGCGGCGCCGGCCGATGAGCGCCGCCCAGATCAGCGAGTCGCCCATGCTCGCCTACCCGCTCACGAAGTTCATGTTCTGCTCGCCCGGCGAGGGGGGCGTGGCCCTGATCCTGTCGTCGGCGGAGAAGGCCAGGAACTACACCGACACCCCCGTCTACCTGAAGGCGGCCGTGGTGCGGTCGCGGCGGTTCGGGTCCTTCGAGGTGATGGCGCCCCACCTGGCCCCGGAGCGGTCCGACGGGCCCACCGTGGAGGCAGCGAAGGCCGCCTTCGAGATGGCCGGCATCGGACCCGGCGACGTCGACGTGGCCCAGCTGCAGGACACCGAGGTCGGCGCCGAGATCATGCACATGGCCGAGAACGGCCTCTGCGAGCACGGCGAGCAGGAGCACATGATCGCCATGGGCGAGACCGGGATCGACGGCCGCCTGCCGGTCAACACCGACGGCGGCTGCATAGCCAACGGCGAGCCGATCGGAGCGTCCGGGCTGCGGCAGGTGTACGAGAACGTGCTGCAACTCCGCGGCGACGCGGGCGAGCACCAGGTCCCCGGCGACCCGAGGGTGGGCTACACCCACGTGTACGGGGCGCCGGGAATCTCCGGCGTCACCATCCTCGCTCGCTGACAACGCTTGAGAGCATGCGCGGAGGGGATCGGTCCACCATCGTCGGATTGCGAGGCGGCTCCTGACGTGCCGGCGTTCTCGCGCCTGCTGGCCCGCGAACGGCCCGAAGAGACGGCCCTGGTCCACGGCGAGCGGACCTTCGGGTGGGCCGAGGTCGACTCGATCCTCAATCGCGTCGCCGGACTCCTGCTCCCGGCCGACCTGGGCCCGTCCCGGCGTGCGGCCGTGTTCGCCGAGAACGCGGCGGAGACGGCGTTCGCCCACCTGGGCGGCCTGCTCGGGGGAGCCTCGACCGTCCCGGTGAGCTTCCACCTGAGCGCCCCGGAGACCGCCTACATCCTGGAGGAGTCCGAGTCCCGGATCCTCTTCGTGGGACCCGAGACCGCACGGCGTGGCGTGGAGGCGGCCCACGGGACCGGGGTCGAGACCATCGTGGGATGGGGAGAGGGACTCCCCGCAGGAGTGGTCCCGTGGGACCAGTGGCTGGCAGCCGGGCCGGACACAGACCCTCCCGGCAACGTGACTCCCCGGCCCCATCTCATGTTCACCTCGGGCACCACCGGGCGGCCCAAGGGCACCGACCTGCCGCCCACGATGTTCGCGGGCGGCGCGACGATGACCGAGCACCTGGAGGCGCTGAAGGGCAACCGGTACGCCCGGCACGGCACCCACCTGGTGGTCGGCCCGATGTACCACACCGGCCCGCTGTCGGGGCTGCGAACCCTGGCTACGGGCGTTCCGACGGTGATCCTCGGCCGGTTCGACGCCGAGGCGACCCTGGCGGCCATCGAGCGCCACCGCGTCGAGACCTCGGTGATGGTCCCCACCCACTTCGTGCGCCTGCTCGGCCTGCCGGCCGCGGTCCGCGACCGCTACGACGTGTCCTCGCTGAGGCTGGTGGCCCACACCGGGGCCAAGTGCCCCACCGACGTGAAGCGGGCCATGATCGACTGGTGGGGCCTGGTCTTCGTCGACGCCTACGGAGCCACCGAGGTGGGCACCACCTGCTCGATCACCAGCGAGGACTGGCTGACCCACCCGGGCTCGGTGGGCCGGCCGGTCCCGCCGTTCGAGGCCCTGGTGGTCGACGACGACGACCGGCCGGTGCCGCCCAACACCGAGGGCAGGCTGTACTTCCGGGACACCACCGGCCGGGGCGTCGTGTACCACAACGATCCCGAGAAGTCCCGGGCCGCCCACCTGGAGCCGGGCGTGTTCACCCTGGGCGAGATGGGCTATATCGACGAGGACGGCTTCGTCTACATCACCGACCGGTTCTCGGACATGGTGGTCTCCGGCGGCGTGAACCTCTACCCGGCCGAGGCCGAGAACGTGCTCATCGAGCATCCGGGGGTAGCCGATGTCGCCTGCATCGGCATCCCCCACGACGAGATGGGCGAGGAGATGAGGGCGCTGGTGGTGGCCGCCGACGGCTGGGAGCCCGACAGCGGCGCCATCGTGGCGTTCTGCCGGCAGCGGTTGTCGGGCATCAAGTGCCCGCGATCGGTCGAGTTCGTCGACGATCTCGGCCGCAGCGCCATGGGGAAGCTCAACAAGCGGGCGCTGCGAGCCCCGTACTGGAGGAGAGACCCGCACACCTTCTTGCCGACAGAGCCGGAGCTACGGGGAGCCGTTTCGGCGACCCAGCACGAAGACAGCGGTCAACGCGACGAGATCAAACGATCCCAGCACGGCCCCGGCGACATCGTGACCGTTGTTGATCAGCCACGCCGAGACGACCAGGAACAGCACGGCCACGACGAAACCGGCTGCGAGGCCCATCGAAGCCCGGCGTGATTGCTGTGCATCCATCCGGTGCCGGTGCGCTCGCTCATCCTCAGAAGCCTTGACGATGCGGTTCACCAGGTCGGGGCTGACCTGGCCATAGGCGGCGAGGTCTTCCGGAGCCGGCAATGGTCCGCTGCGGAAGGAAGCCTCGTGGCGTTCAACGGTCACCTGCTCCCGGACCGCCGCCGGTTCCGGTTCGCCGGCGACTGGCGCCGGCAGGTCCGCTTCAGCCACTACTCGGGGCGGGTGGACGGGTGGCAGCGCATGGCCCAGTGCAAGTCGCGGCCTACCGCATCCCAGTCGGCGGCAAGCGCATCAGCATCAGTCGGGTGCCGCACCGTCGAGATGGGGCGCCGAGCGAGCGATCCCACGAAGTCGAAGATCAGCGCGACTCCACCAAGGTAGTCCCCCAGGGTCGAGCCAGGATCCCCCGCAGCCGCATCGTCACTGGACGATCGTCTCGATCGGGGATCGGCAATGATCTCAGCGCTCATGAGTCACCACTCCAGTCCGGGGTGAGGCTGCATCGCAAACGGTAGCCGGGTGTGCTTCTCGTGGCACAACCGTCAGCCAAACCGTCCACTGCATTGCCCGCGCCGCATCTCGACGCTCTTGGTGCTTCCCGCCAGTCCGTCGACGCTCAGGCCTCGGCCCACCAGGCTTCGAAGAAGGGCTGGATCTCGCGGCTGACGAGCTCTACCAGCAGGCCGGACGGGGGCTGGAGGTAGGCGAATATGCCGTGGGTTCCGTCGGCGTCGGGGTCGGCGCGACAGGCCGCGACCGTCCAGCCGACCGAGACGAGCCGCTCCGCCTCGGCATCGACGTCGTCGACCCAGACGCCGATGTGGTGGGTGCCGGGCGCGTCGCCGGGGTCCCAGACCGACCCGCCGGAGCCCTCGACCAGCTCGATGTGCATGGGCGGATCGACCGAGTAGCAGAACCGCAGCGGCACCCGCTCGAGGCCGCGCTCGGGCGTCCACACCGGCTGAGCGTCGCGCACCATGGGCGACGCCCAGCGGACACCCAGGGCCCCGCCGAGCTGCTCCATGGCCGCGTCGAGGTCAGCGACCCGCACGCCCACATGGAATGCCTCTCGCATGTCGATCATGGGGCCTCCGACCAGTCGAGCACGCTGGCCTGCTCCACGCAGCCGGCAACCCGACTCACGTCCAGTGGTCGCCCTCGCGGAACGCCATGCCCAGGCGGGCCTGGGGCGAGTCGGGGATCTCCTCGAGCGGGGTGCTGATCTCGTCGATCGTCGGCCCGAACTGGTCGGCCAGGGCCCTCATCCTGTCGGGGTCGAAGCTGTAGCAGCGCAGTGCGTTCTCGCCGAGCATCTTGCGGATGTCCTCGACGGGAAGACCGGCGAGCGTGTTGCGCAGGCTCTCACGGGTGTGGGGCCAGGTGCCCTCGACATGGGGATAGTCCGATCCCCACATCACGCTGTCGAGACCGACGTCGTGGCGGGCGTTGGCCTCGGTCCGGGACATGAAGCTCGCCCCGACGAAGCAGTGCCTCTGCCAGTACTCGGTCGGCGTGAGCTCGAGCACGGCGCGGCCCTGCGCCCCCAGGTTGCTGTTGAGGGTGCTGTCGAGGTCGCCGAGGGTGCGGGGGATCCAGTCGGCGAGCAACTCGGCGAACGTGAGCTTCAGACCGGGGTGGCGGTCGAACACGCCGGTCCACATGAGCCACCACAGGTGCCGGGTGCTGAAGAAGAACGCCTCGGTGAGCGTCAACAGGATGTTGGCGACATGCCCGAACGGGTAGTGCTGGGCCGGGATCGAGTCCACGCCGTGGGTGTTGAGCGGCATGTTGTGCTCCTCGCACACCGACCACAGCGGCTCGTAGACCTCATCGTGGAGGCCCGGGTACTCGCCCGAGGGCGCCACACCGGGGAAGGCGATCCCGCCCCGCAGGCCGTTCTCGGCGGCCCACTCGACCTCCTTCACAGCCGCGTCCACGTCCTCGATCTCGATCTGGGCGATCCCGAAGAACCGGTCCGGGTAGGAGGAGCAGAAGTCGGCCATCCAGCGGTTGTAGATGCGGGCACCGGCGACACGCTGCGCGATCGAGGGCGCCGGAAGGCCCAGCGGCGCCCGCTCGCGGTACTCGGGGCTGAAGGGGCGGGGGCCGTTCGGGAAGATGACGCAGCCGACCACGCCGTCGGCCTCCTCGTGGCGGGCCTTCACGTCGGGGTCGCGGGTGCCGGGCCCCATTCCCTGTTCCTGCTGGAGCGTGTTCATCTCCTCGGACTTGCCCTGGGCCTTGCCGACGCTGGAGTGGTCTCGAAAGGCCTGGCGGGCCTCGAGCTCGGCCTTATAGGCCGCCATGTCCTTCTGCTCGACATAGTCGGCAAAACCCTCGATGGGTGGGCTGGCATGGGTGTCCGACGAGATCATCATGAGCCGCTCGGCGGCGGGCCCGGAACGTTCGTCAGTCTGAATGGCCATAGCTGTCCCCCGTGGAATCTGTCCGATGCGCTGTATCCGGTGCGCTATATTCGATGCGCTATATTAACTTCATTCTCGCGCCTGGCGAGCGGGACGGCAAACGGCAGGCACCGCCACCGTCAGGACGACCCGAGGCCGAAGAAATCGACCGCGTTGTCGCAGACCATCCGGGCGGTCTCGTCGGCCGGAACGCCGTCGAACATCGAGTCGATCGCGGCGCTCGAGTCGGGCCAGGTGGTGACGCTGTGGGGGAAGTCGCTCGACCACATGGCCCGGTCGACACCCACCTCGTGGCGGACCTTCACGCCGAAGGGATCGTTGACGAACCCCCAATAGATGAACTCGCGCAGGTACTCGCTCGGGAGGCGGTCGAGCCTGGGCAGGCCCACACAGTCGTTGGCCCAGTGAATCGTGCGCTCGTAGAGCATGTCGGCCTGCTCGAAGAAGATCGGCAGCCAGCCGATGTACGTCTCGGCGAAATAGATGCGGAAGTCGGGGAGCCGGTCGAAGGTGCCCGCGAACGCGAGCTGGAGGGCGTTGAGCCCGCCGCGGCGGTCGAAGGCGGCAATGTGGCGGAGCGGGTCGCTGGCCTGGGGATGGACGTCGGGCGGCGGAGCCTTCGGATAGGGATAGGCGGGTCCCGAGCCGGCGGCGCCGTAGCGGAGCTGGATGTGGACCGTCACCGCGATCCCGAGGTCCATGGCCTCGCGCCAGAAGACGTCGTCCTCCTGCGTCGGGTAGCTCCGGCCGCACGGCCACCCGTTCAGGCAGACGCCCTTGAGCCCGCCCCGGGCGCAGTAGCGCAACTCTTCGAGGGCCTCGTCGATCCCGGTCTCGGGAATGAGCCCGAGAGCCAGCAGCCGCTGCGGATCGACGGGGGCGTACTCCTCGACCAGGTACTCGTTGTAGGCGTGGATGACAGCCAGGTAGGCGTCGTCGAGGGCGATCCCCCGCCAGAAGTTGGCCCCGCCGACACCCGGGAACAGGACCTCGGCGTCGACCCCGTCGCGAGCCATCTCCGACAGGCGCTGTTCACCGGACCCTGCTCCGGCGGCCCCCTCGTAGCTCAATCCGGTCGGCTGGAACTCCTCGAACGGGCGGCCCGACAGTTCCAGCCCGACGGCCCACAGCGGGCGTCCCTCGATCAGCCAGGCATCACCGCCGTTGGCCAGCCTGATTCCTCGCGGCGCTCGCTCCCGATGCTGGTCGGGCACCCGGTTCACCCAGCGGTCGATGGGGATCTCCAGGTGCGAGTCAGCGCTGATGATCTTGTAGTCCATGGGAGTGTCCTCGCATCCTGCTCAACTGTCGAAGAGCTCGCTGTCCAGTAGTGATCGGAGTGATTCGACCGCGGTGTCGTAGTCGAAGGGCGACGCCACCGCGATGACGGTGAGGCCGGCGAAGAACACGGCCAGGACATGGGCGACGGCGCTGGCCCTCTGGGCATCGAGTCCCGACTGGAGGGCGGCAGAGCGGAACAGGTCGGCGGTGAAGCCCCGGTACTCGGAGACCGCCACCAACTCCGGCGTGCGGGTCACCTCGATGCGGGTGGCCAGCAGGAACCGGGCCATCTCCGGGTCGGCGGCGTGGATGTCGATGGCGGAGTCGAACATGGCGTTGATCTTGCTGCGGAGGTCGCCGGTGCCGGCGATGGTCCTGCCCCACGAATCGGCCAGGAGCTGCGTCACCTCCGCCATCACCGCGCTGAACAGCCCGGCCTTGCTGCCGAAGTGGTGGTAGAGCACCGGCGTGCTGACCCCGGCCCGGCGGGTGATCTCGGCGATGGTGGCGGCGTGGTAGCCGTACTCGGCGAAGACCTGCCGGGCGGACTTCAGCAGGGCCTGCTTGGTTTGTGCCGCAGTGTCACCCGGGGGGCGTCCCCGGGGGTTGGGTGACCGGCGCGCGGTCGGCGGGTCGCGCTCCTCCGCCACACCCTCGGACGCCTCGCCGCCTCGATGCTCGGTCACCGGCCCGCCCCCACGAGGCTCCGGCGGCGGGCCCGCCGCTCCTGCTCGGCGGTGGGATCGGGCACCGGCTGGGCCGCCAGCAGCTCGGTGGTGTGGTCGTGGACGGGATCGGCGAAGAGGTCCTCGGTGCTCTTCAGCTCGACCAGGCGGCCCCGGTGCATGACCCCTATGCGATCACACAGGTAGCGGACCAATGACAGATCGTGGGCGATGAAGACCATGGTGAGCCCGAACTCCTCTCGCAGGTCGGCCAGCAGGTTCAGGATCGATGACCGCACCGACACATCGAGCGCGGAGACGGGCTCGTCGCAGACAAGGAGCGAGGGCCGGGCGGTGAGGGACCGGGCGATGGCGATGCGCTGGCGCTGCCCGCCGGAGAACTCGTGGGGGAACCGGCTCAGCGAGTCGGGCGGGAGCTGCACGAGCTCGATCAGATCCCGCAGCGCGGGCTCGTCGTGGCCGGGCGTCCCCCACAGGCCGTGGATGCGGAGGGGCTCGGCCAGGATGCGGCCCACGCGCATCCTGGGGTCGAGCGACGACGCCGGGTCCTGGAAGATCATCTGCATCCGGAGCCTCAACCGGCGCAGCTGCCGCACGCCGAGGCCGCCGAGGTCCTGTCCGTCGAAACGGACCGTCCCTCTGCTGGGCTCGATCAGATGGAGCATGCAGCGGGCCAGAGTCGACTTGCCGCTGCCGGACTCGCCGACGATGCCGAGCACCTCGCCCCGCCGGAGTTCCAGCGACACGCCGTCCACTGCGGTGATCAGCTCGTGGCCCACGAGGCCCTCGCCCTTGATCTTGAACGTCTTGGAGAGGCGCTCGACCTCGACCAGCACCCCTTCGTCGGCGGCGGTGCCGGTCGCGGCGGCAGCCGGCGCGGGCGCGGGCGCCAGCGACGCCAGATCGATCTCTTCCACCCGCGCGCAAGCCGTGGCCCGGGACCCGTCAACCGGGCCGTCGAGCGTGACGAACGGCGGGGGCTCGGTGGTGCACACCGGGTCGACCGAGAAAGGGCACCGCGGGTTGAAGCCGCAACCGTCGGGACGGGCCGCGGGCTCCGGCGGAGAACCGGCGATGGCCACCAGGCGCTCCTCGGTCCGGTCCAGCGGGGGAATCGAGCGCAGCAGCAGCCCGGTGTAGGGGTGGCGGGGGTCGGCGTACAGATCGCGGGTCGGGGCCCGCTCGACCAGCCGACCGCCGTACATCACCAGGACTCGGTGGGTGAAGCCCGCGATGATGCTCAGGTCGTGGGTGATCAACAGGACCGCCAGGTCGCGGGCCTCGCCCAGCTCGTGGAGCAGGTCGAGCACCCCGGCCTGGATGGTCACGTCGAGCGCGGTGGTCGGCTCGTCGGCGATCAGCAGGTCGGGGTCGCCGGCGAGAGCGATGGCGATCATCACCCGCTGGCGCATCCCGCCCGACAGCTCGTGGGGGTAGGAGTCCATGAGACGCTCCGGCCGGGGCAGGTGCACCTGGTCGAGGAGCTCCACGGCGACATCGCGCATGTCCCGCTTGCCCAGATCGGGCCGGTGGAGCTCCAGCGCCTCGATGACCTGGCGCCCGGTCTTCAGGACCGGGTTCAGCGAGGAGAGCGGATCCTGGAAGATCATGGCGATCCGGCCGCCCCGGATCCAGCGCATCTCCCGCTCGCTCTTGGCCCGCAGGTCCTCGCCGCTCAATGAGATCGATGTCCGGGGTCCGAGCTCCCCTCCGATCTTGGGGATCAGACCCATGACGGCCAGGGCGGTGAGGCTCTTGCCGCTGCCGGACTCGCCGACGAGCCCGACCCGCTCGCCGGGACGCATGTCGAAGCTGGCATTGGTGACCGGCACGACCGGCTCGGTGTCATGGCGACGCTGGAAGGCGACCTGGAGATCGCGAACCTCCAGCAGGGCCGGACTCACGACGCGGTCCGGACGGTGAGGGGGTCGGTGACCCGGTGCAGCCAGCTGCCGATGAGGTTGGTGCTGAGCACGCCGAGCAGCAGGAACAACCCCGAGAAGGTGGAGACCCACCAACTCGTCGACAGGTAGTCGCGGCCCGACGACAGGATGGAGCCCAGTGAGATCTGGGGCGGCTGCACACCGAACCCGATGAAGCTCAAGCTGGCCTCGGCCAGCATCAAGGCCGCGAACGTGACCGCCATCAGCGACATGGCGGCGGCGGCCACGTTGGGGAGCACGTGCACGAACAGGATCCGTGGGGTCGATGCGCCCAGCCCGGTCGTGGCGGTGACCAGCTCGCTGGTCCGCAGCGTGAGCACCGCTCCCCGCACGACCCGGGCGTACAGCATCCACGAGATCAGGCCGAGCACGATGACCAGCCCGATGATGCCCCGCTCGAGCACCCGGACCAGCACCATCACCAGCAGGATCCCGGGGAAGGCGAGCTCGATGTCGGTCAGGCGCATCAGCACGGCGTCGACCGCACCGCCGAAGTAGCCCGAGATCAGCCCGATCAGTGTTCCCAGCGCGGCGCCCAGCAGCGCGGCCAGCGCCCCGACGGCGAACGAGGTGCGCATGCCGTGCATGATCCTCAGGAACAGGTCCCGGCCCAACGAGTCGGTGCCGAGCAGGCCGCCCTCGCCGCCGGCCCACGACGGTCCCTGGAGGCGCCTGGCCAGCCTGGGGGCGGAGGCGTCAAGGTCCGAGATGATGGGAACGAGCAACGACGAGGCCACTAGAGCCAGCACAACGACGATGGCGGCGATGATGACAGGGCGCCGCCGCAGTTCGGCCCAGAGCCGGTAGGCGTTCATTGCCGGTTCGCCTGTCGAGCGAGCGCGGACTGAACGGCAGCCCGTCGCGGCGCAGCGTGGTCATGCCCGCTCTTGTTCGCTGCGCTCACGGGCCGCTCGGGCCACGGCCTCGCGCCGTATGAGCCGTGTCGTCCCATCAATTCGCTCGGCCTCTGACCAGATGGCGGGTGCGGGGATCCACCGCGAAGTAGAAGAGGTCGGCCAGCAGGTTCAGCACCGCGGTGGCCGTGGCGGCCACCATCACGACCGCCTGCACCAGGAAGATGTCGCCCCTGAAGAGGGCATTGGCGGCCAGGCGGCCTATGCCGGGCCACGCGAAGACGATCTCGATGATGATGGCGGTCCCGACGAAGACCCGCCCGAGTTCGAACAGCAGCAGGGTCACCACCGGCACCGCGACGTTCTTGAGAACGTGGCGGCGGGCGACCTGGCCCTCGCTGAGACCCTTGGCCCGCGCCGCCAGGATGTAGGGCTTGCCGTACTCGGCGGACATGGTGGCCTGGGTGAGCTGGAAGTTCTGGGCGAAGGGCCGCAGCGCCAGCACCAGGATGGGCAGGATCATCACCTGGGGCTTCGGGTCGTACCCCGCGGTCGGCAGCCAGGCGATGTTCACCGCGAACACCAGCACGAGCATGATCGCCAGCCAGAACTCGGCGATCGAGATCACCGAGTACGACAGCACGTTGAGTCCGTTGCCCAGGGCCGAGTCGGGCCGGCGGGCCGCGATCGACCCGAAGAGCACGCCGGTCAGGCCCCCTCCCAGCACCGCGGGCGCCACCAGCATCAGCGTGGCGGGAAGCCTCCCGATCACATGGTCGAGGGAGTCGCCGCCGAGCCACAGCGAGTCGCCGAAGTCGCCCCGAAGCGCGTCCCAGAAGAACCGCCCCAGCTGGGTGATGAACGGGTCGTCGAAGCCGTGGGTGGCGTTGAAGGCCTCGATGGCCTCGACCGGCGTGCCGATCGGGAGACCCAGCGTGGCGGGATCGCCGACGACATGCAGCGCGATGAATGTGATCAGCAGGGCCCCGCCGATCACGATCGCGAACTGGGCGACCCGCCCGAGCAGGTAGCGCTTCACCGGTTGCCGCTCGAATGCCGGGGTGTGGTCCGGGGTGAGAGCAGCTGAGTTCGACTGCGGCGAAACGGGTTGCCCCGCCTCGAACCGCTGTCACTCAGTGCTCGTCACCCCGTGCCTGTCACCTGGTGCTTGGTCAGCCGACGCGGCTCACCGAGGTCCAGTGGATGCGTGGATCGGCCCGATCGGGGATGTCGACGCTCTCGACGTGGCCGACGATGCCCCGCTCCTTGTACAGGAACGCGAAGCCGTGGGTTCCACACACGCCCTCAGTCGCCTGGGCGAACAGCTCGGTCCGCTTGGCGGAGTCGACTTCACCGAGCGCATCGAGGACGACCTGGCCGAGACCCTCGTAGTTCTCGTAGTTGATCATCTCCAGCCTGCCGTCCTCGATCACGAACAGGTTCCATGCGTTCGAGACGCTCGGCGTGACCCCTCCGGCCCGCGTGAAGAACAGCTCGGCCCGGCTGTCGCGGGGCTCGAACAGGCTCTGGAGCCACTCCTGGTAGGGCGACAGGATGAGCTCGGGGGCCAGACCGACGGCCTCCAGTTGGTCGACGACGATCTCGGCGATGTCCTCGCCGGCGGCATAACGGCCGGTCGGCACCGCGAACTTGAACGTCCCGCCGACCGCGCCGGCCTCCTCGACGAGCTGCCGGGCCCGGTCGGGGTCGTATCCCTGCTCGGGAAGGTCCGGGTTGTAGCCCGCATTGCCGGGAACACCGAACTGGCACTGGCCGCTGACCGAGTTCTCGGCGCCGATGAGTGCGGTCCGGATGCCCTCCTGGTCGACAGCCAGCACGATGGCCTCACGGACCCGCGGATCGGCGGTGATGCCGTTGAAGCCGTTCATCCACAGCATCATCGTTCCGCTGGGAGCGTTGTAGGAGGCCGTGGGCACCTCGCCGACGAGGTCGCCGGGAATGTCCAGGGCGACCTCGAACTCGTTGCCGGCGGCAAGGCCGGCGATCCTCGACGAGACCTCCGGACGGGCGTAGCCGGTGACCGTGTCAGGCCCTGGGGGAGGTCCGCCCCAGTAGTCGGCGTTCTTGGTGATCATCACCTGGTCGGCCGATCGTGACGTGAACGTGTAGGGCCCGGTCCCCACCGGGTGGTTGTTCTGAGCGGTGGGGTAGCTCTCGGAGTAGACGGGCGGGACCATCTGCGCTGACGTGAGCGTCACCAGGAAGTCAGGCGACGTCTGGGCCGTCATGACGTCAACGGTGTACTCGTCGACGATCGTGGTGGTCGCGTAGTCCTTGAAGTAGTTGGCGATCAGCGACCCGAACGCCTCACCGGCGATCCGGTCGAGGCTGTACTGGACGGCCTCGGCGTTGAACGGCTCGCCGTTGTGGAAGGTGATGCCCTCACGCAGCTTGAAGCGCCAGGTGAGGTTGTCGTCCATGAGTTCGAAGGACTCGGCCAGTTCGGGGATCACGACCCCGTTGTCGTCGGTCGTGACGAGCCCCTCGGTGACGTTGCCCCACAGCATGATGGTGTTCCAGACCGCGTTGCTGCGCTGCGGATCCATGTCCTGGATATCGGGACCGATGGCGATCCTGATGTCGAAGGTGTCCGCTGCGGGCTCGGGGGCTGCCATGGCCTCAGCAGCCGCAGCCGCAGCCGCCTCAGCCTCAGCCGCAGCCGCCTCAGCCGCGGCCATAGCCGCAGCCGCCTCTGCCTCAGCGGCCTCCAATGCGGCCTCGAGCTCGGCCATGGCCTCGGCGTCACCCGCGCCTTCGGCATCGGCCATGGCCGCATCGAGGGCTGCCTCTGCCTCAGCGGCCCTGGCCGCAGCCGCGTCGGCCTCAGCCGCGGCGGCGTCAGCTTCAGCGGCGGCGTCGGCCGCGGCGGCGTCGGCCGCGGCAGCGTCGGCCTGAGCCTGCTGGAGCGCGGCGGCGTCGGCCGCGCTGGTGTCCGGAGCGGCCTCGTCGTCGCCGCAGCTCGCGGCGACAAGGCTGAAGACCAGCAGTGCGGCCAGCAGCAAGCGCCACGGCCGCACCTTCCCGGAGACCTTCTTGTCCAAGGTCTCGCTCTCGACAGATCGCACGTCACATCCCCCTTAGTTGTGGACCACGGTGCCCGCGTCGCCGCAACCTCAGCGGCGATCACGTCAGCACAATATGCGTAGGATCATATTTTAGGCAAGCCTGGCGGGGCGTGCCAGAGAAGTCAGCGCTCGGTCTGGTTACTCATGTCTCTAGTTCCCCAAGCTTGGTCTATAGAGACACTGGAGTCGCCATCAACGACGGCACCCCTCGAGACACCGACACCGGCACATTCGAAGCCCGCACGTCAATCGCCAACCGGGCGGCGTCGAGCTGAGCGTCGAGGCCCAGGCCCAGTCCAGCCTCGGCCTGCTCCTCAGTCGAACCCCGACCGTAGGCAAGCCCTCACACCCCCGACTGTCGCATCTCTGAGACCCCGATTCGCGCAATGGGTCCCCATAAAGCGAGACAACCCCCCTAACCGTCTGACTTGCAGCCGTCCAGAACCGTGCTAGAGATGGGCCTCGTGATCGAGGTCCGAGAGGAAATCCTGCGCCAAGTCGTCGAACTGCGCCGCAAACAGGACATCCGCCTAGCCGCCCAACAGCGCCGCTCAGCTATACTGGGCGGCGCTGCGATCACCCTTGGGGCCCTCATCAGCGCCGTGGTCGCATCCCCCACAGCCAAAGCGACCTCCGGCCAAGTCATCGCCGCCGGCATCTTCGCCGTGCTGCTGGCCCTCGCCAACGGAGTGTGCTGGTACGGCGTCTACGCGGCTGCCGCAAAATGGTTCGACGGCCCCGACATCGACAAGCTGACCAAGCGCTTCTCGAACCGCAACGACGGCCACCGCGCCCTGCTCGACCACCTCATCGCCGTCCACAACGACCACCACGGCCGCAACGAACTCGCCGTCAACAGCGCTCGCCGCATCGTCGCCATCCAGGTGATCGCCACCTTCGTCGCCCTCAGCCTTCTCGTAGGAGCGTTACTCGCGCTAGGTTGAGCCCGTGCAGTCCGACGAGGCAACCAACCACGACCAAGACGACGACGAGTTGAGCCCATATCCCAGCACCGTCGTCAACGCTGGCGGCGTCCCCACGTCGTGGGTTCCCAAGTGGTTCATGCGCTGGGTTCGCCGGCCCAAACCCGCCTAGCAAGACCGGCTCATGGCGCCCGTCCTGCCCTTGATGCTCGGCGTGGCCCAGCGCCGCACCCACGACTACCGCCGCTGCGGCACCACCGACCTGTTCGCCGCGCTCGACGCCGCGTCGGGCAACGTCATCACCGCGATGACCGCCCGGCACCGCCCAGAGGAGTTCCGCAGGTTCTTGAACCTCATCGACAAAGAGATCCCCTCTGACCTCGAGGTGCATGTCGTGCTCGACAACGTCTCCACCCACAAGACCCCGACCATCAAGCGCTGGCTGGTGCGCCACCCCCGCTTCAGCTTCCACTTCACCCCCACCTACAGCTCGTGGATGAACCTCGTCGAACGCTGGTTCTCAGAACTCACCACCAAACAGCTGCGCCGCGGCACCCACACATCCCTCAAGGACCTCAAAGACTCCATCCAGCATTGGACAGACAACTGGAACCACAACCCCCGCCCGTTCGTGTGGCGAAAGAGCGCCGACGACATCTTCGAGACCATGGCCGCATATCTACAACGTATTCCTGACTCAGGACACTAGGGGCAGACGACACCAAGAAACACAGCGAAGGCCTCCCGTGCCCCGACAGGCACCAAGGGCGGCACCGAGCCCGTACCTGTCGGGGCTGCACGACCCGTACCTCATCGAGCAGCGCTGTTAGAGCCTCGACTGTGGGCATCAGGTGCGGGTCAAGGCTCGGTGCTGGCTGCGGACGCGAAGATCGAACCAAGCTCGCCGTCCTCGGCACCGATCAGGCGCTCGACCCAGCTGTGGAATCGATGCCCTCCACCCTCGTTGCGACCGAACAGGAACGACTGCTTGGCTCCCGTCGAGATGGCGGTCTGGATCCCGTAGCAGGTGGTGTAGTCCTCCTCCCGGACGACCCGCTCCAGCAGGTCGGCATGCTCGGCCGCCTCGGCTGCGGCTGCCTCGTCGGGCGGCTCGGCCAGGAAGTAGGACTGGACGGTGATCGATCGATCGGGCGTCGGGCCGGGAAACAGCTGCGACAGCAGGACCGACTCGCCGCGATAGATCGCCATCGAGACGTTCGGGAACATCGTCCAGACGCCGCCGACGGTGGCGTCGATGTCCCAGTCGTCGGGGGAGTCGCCCAACTCGAGGAGCGAAGGGTCGGGTCTCGACATTCGCTGGTGGGGCCCGAACACGTGGTAGATGGCCTTGTTGCTGGCGTCGGGCCCGAAGCTGTTCTGGTGGAGGATGGGCAGGTGGTAGTAGTCGAGGTAGCCGTCGTAGGCCAGCTTCCAGTTGGGCCCCTCGATCTCGCGGCGCGAGAACAGGTGCCAGTCGGCGAAGTCGAAGTGCGCGAGCACCTCGTCGTATCCGGCCAGGAACTCATCGAGGTGGAGCTCGGCCCCGGGGGTCAACCCCACGAAGACCATCCCGGCGCACTCGCCGGCCGGCAGCGGGGTCAGGCCGAGGTGCTCGGTGTCGACGTCGCCGAACTCGCTGCGGTTGGTGATACCGACCAGGCGGCCGCCGGTGTCGTAGGCCCAACCGTGATAGGGGCACGAGAACCCGCGCGCCGTGCCGCAGCCGTCTGCCACCACGATCGCCCCACGGTGGCTGCACATGTTGACGAAGGCCTTGACCTCGCCGTCGCGGGTGCGGGTCAAGAGGATGGGAACACCGGCGGCCGTCATCGCCTTGTAGGAGTCCGGTTCGGGCAGCTCGCAGCCGAAGGCCGCCATCAGCGGGACGCGCTTGAAGATCCTGTCGATCTCGAGCCGCCACCGGTCGGGATCGGAGTAGCCGGCGGTCGGCAGCCGGATGGGGTCCGGCTCCTGGTCGCCGATGTTCGCCCTGGTGTGGGCGATGTTGCGCTGGGCCATGGCCACAAGCTGTGCTCTGCTCAACGGACTCTCCCTCGGGTGCCGTCGCTACTAAGAATAGAACGATTGACAAATTATTTTCAGCGGGGCACGTCCTTCCAGGGGAGACCGCGGTCGACACGGGGCTCGCGCGGCAGGCCCAGCACCCGCTCGCCGATGATGTTGCGCTGGATCTCGTCGGATCCGCCCGCGATGCGGTATCCGGGCGCGCCGAGCACGTGCTCGCCCCACTCGTAGGTGCCCCACTCCCCGGTGTCGGCCACCAGCCGGGGGCCGAGCACCAGCGAGACCACCTCGGACATCAGCGTCATGCCCTCAGTCCAGAAGATCTTGCCCAGCGAGCCCTCCGGCCCCGGCTGGCCGAGACGGGCCAGATCGGCAGCCCGCCGGTTCAGCATGTGCTCGACCCGCCGGTGGACGTACATCCGTGTCAGCGCCTCCCGGATCACCGGGTCACCGGTGACGCCCATCTGCTGGGCCGTGCCCAGAAGCTGCTCCCACGACCCTCCGGTCGCGCCGGAGGAGTCGCCCGAGGAGCGGTCACGCTCGTAGCCGAGCGTTGTCAGCGCCACCTTCCAGCCGTCGCCCTCTCCACCGATGCGAAGGTCGTCTGAGATCCGCGCGTCGCTGATGAACACCTCGTTGAACGACGTTCCGCCGCTCATCTGCTTGATGGGGCGGACCTCCACGCCAGGATGGCCGAGCGGGAGCATGAAGGCGGTCATGCCGTCGTGCTTGACCGCGTCGGGATCCGAGCGGGCGATGAGCAGTCCCCACTCCGCGAACTGGGCCCCGGAACTCCACACCTTCTGGCCGTTCACGATCCACTGGTCGCCGTCGCGCCCGGCGCGACAGCCGAGTCCGGCCAGGTCTGAGCCTGCACCCGGTTCGCTGAACAGCTGGCAGCACAGGATCTCGGCGGCCAGCAGCGGTCCGACGAAACGTGCCTTCTGATCGGTGGTGCCGAAGTGGGCGATGGTCGGAGCGATGAGCCGCTTCGTCACCGCGAACAACTCGTGGCTCGACGGCGTCTCGTAGTCTCGCTCCAGACGGTTGAACGCCGCCGCGTGGGCCTTGGTCAGTCCGAGCCCACCGAACTCGACCGGCCAGTCGACGGCGTGATAGCCGCACCTCTTCTTGCGGGCGTTCCATGCAACGAGATCGTCGAGGATCCGCTTCTCCTCGTCGAAGCTGAGGTTGTGGAACACCGCGACGCTGAAGTCCCCCTCGCCCCAGGCTTGAGTCCGTTCGCCCTCCTGGAGCTGCCGCGGCGACGCGTTCTGGGCGAGCCAGGCGCTCGCCTGCTCGACGAACGCGTCGAACACGTCCATGCCGGTCTCAATCACAGCAGCGTCCACGGCCCCGCACCCTATTGCCGCACCCAATGGGAATCGAAATCTCCTGTCATATATCGACAAGACCCGGGCAGATTTGGGGCGAGCTTGACATAGGGCTACTCACGGGCCGCCCCAACCAGCAGACACCGCCCACCGCCTGGGCCGCGTTGTCCCGCCCATTCGCTCGGCCGCGTGCTGGCGCGGCTCGTCAGTCGAGGTCCGGGAACGGATCGGCGCCGGCCTCGCGCTCGAGTCGCAGCGTGTTCATGGTGAAGGCGACCAGGTGGTACTGGCCCACCAGCATCGGCAGCTCGATCAGTTGCTTCTCGTCGTACCGGTCGGCCAGGGCGGCCCAGGTGTCGTCGGTAACGCATGACTCGTCGTGGAGTTCGTCTGCGGCCCGCAACAGGGCAGCGTCAAACCGGTCCCACCCCGGTGCGTCCGGACCCCTGGCGATCCGGACCAGTTCTTCTTCGGTAATGCCGGCTTGGCGGGCTATCCGGCAGTGCTGGCCCCACTCGTACTCGGCCCCACACCGCCATGCGGTTCGCAGGACCATGAGCTCGCGATCCCTCACCGGGATCTTGCCGGCCAGGATCTTGCCGCCGAAGGGGATCCACCACCGGAACAGGCCCGGATGGCGGACCAGCGTCGTCCAGAGGTTGATCGTGCGGCCGGCGCCGTCGGGTCCGGCCGCGAACGCCAGGAGTTCCCGCGCGAAATCGTCCCGCTCAGCTTCGGGCAGGGGCGGTATGCGGGGTTGGCCGTGTTGGTTCGACATCTGGGCTGCTATAGCAGGGCCTGCATGTCCACCGAGTCGATGTACTCGTGCAGGCGGACCAGATCGAGATTCTCGTCGAGGAAGTAGATCATCCCGGCCTGGATGCGCACGGGCTCGCCGGCGGGTCCCTCCGCGGCGAGCACCATCTCCAGCAGGTAGCCGCCGGGGAAGACCTGGATGTTGACATCCTGGCGCTCACGATTGCGCAGGTACTTCAGCTTGCCGATAAGGGCGTCGAAATGGAGGTCGGCGGGAACCGCCTGGGGCTGGCCGTCCACCGCGTAGTTGCGCCAGACGATGTGGCTGTGCGCCCCCGGCGGCATTTCGGGCATCCGGACTGTGCCGTCGTCGTTCAGCTGTATCGGATGGCCCTCCTCGAAGGGCAGAGGCCCGCTGACCGACGCTTCGGCCTTCTCCCGAATCGCGGCGAGGTGCTGCTTGAGGTCCTCCCCCGACATGGATTGCCAATCGGGCGGGCTCCATCCTTCAGCTGCAGGCATGACAACCTCTCGGTGCAGTAGATTATGCTGACTCGCATATTTTCGCCACGATCTCGAGAAACTGTCAAGTGGCCGGAGTGACTCGATGGACATGAGCGCGGTGAGCGGCAAGGTGGCCGTCATCACCGGCGCCGCAGGGGTGATCGGCGGGGCCCTGGCCCGGCACCTCGCCGAGGCCGGAGCCCGCGTCGCCCTGGCCGACATCGCGACCGGCAGCGGCGAGGCCCTGGCTTCGGAGCTCGGCTGCAGCTTCATCGAGACCGACGTGTGCGACCCCGGTGACAACGAGAGGATGATCGCGGCCGTGGTCGAACGCCACGAGAGGTTGGACCTGGTGTTCTTGAACGCCGGCGTGTCGATGCAGAGCCTGAAGGCGAGGCTGCCCTACGACCCGGCCAGCATCGATCTCACCGCATACCGGCGGATCCTGTCGGTCAACATCGACGGCGGTGTGTTCGGCGTCTCGGCCGCACTGCCCGCGCTGGTGCGAAGTGGCGGCGGCGCCATCGTCGTCACAGCATCGGTCGCGGGGCTCATCGCCTGGCCCCCCGACCCGGTGTACACCATCTCCAAGCACGGGCTCGTCGGCTACGTCCGCTCGATCGCGCCGGCACTCCAAGAGCTGGGCGTCACCGTCAATGCCGTCTGCCCGGGCGCGACCGGGCAGTTCGAGACCGGCCAGATCCCCGACGGTCTGGCGGTGCTGGCACCGGACGCTCTGGCTGCGGCCATGGTCGAGATAGCCACCGACGGAGGGACCGGACGGGCCGCCAGTGTTGTGGCCGACCGCGAACCCGTGGTGCAATTCCATGAGTTCGGTGAAGTCGAGGGCTTCTAGCGAGTCAGGACAGAGGGGGAGATGCGAATGTCGGGACTGAAACACCCGCTGAGCGGCGCGGTGTACGACCTGACCGACGAAGGCGCGATCCAGGTCACCACCGAGGACGGCTCGGGCACCTTCGACAAGAACGGCGTCTGGATCAGCGGCGACCTTCGCTCCTGCGACCCGCAGATGTGCAACTGGATCGCCTCGGGCGTCTACAAGCTGGCGCCGCGCCGGCCGACCTCGTACGTCCAGGAGGAAGAGTCGTGACCGCTCCCGAGACGCTGCACTCGGGGTCGGCCACGCCCCCCTACCAGCAGATCCTGGACACCGACACCCACCCCGTCCCGGAGGTCCTGCGCCGGACCAGCGACGTCCGGTTCACCGACGCCGACGTTCCGGTCTCCCGGTACACCAGCCGCTCGTTCCACGAGCTGGAGAAGGAGAAGGTGTGGAGCCGGGTCTGGCAGATGGCCTGCCGCAGCGAGGACATCGGCGAGGTCGGCGACGTCCTCCGCTACGACATCGCCGACAAGTCGTACCTCATCGTGCGGACCGCGCCCGACGTCATCAGGGCCTACTACAACGCCTGCCTGCACCGGGGCCGGATGCTGCGGGAGCACGACGGGCGGGTGAACGAGATCCGCTGCCCGTTCCACGGATTCTGCTGGGAGCTCGACGGCCGCCTCAAGCAGGTTCCGTCGGACTGGGACTTCCCCCACGTGCACGCCCGGGCCGAGGAGTTCCAGCTCCCCGAGGTCAACGTGGACACCTGGGGCGGGTTCGTGTTCATCAACCCCGACGACGACTGTGAGCCGCTGGCGTCGTTCCTGGGCGACCTCCCGGACCATTTCGCCGGCTGGGACCTGGAGAACCGGTACAAGAGCGCCCACGCCGCCAAGATCATCGGCTGCAACTGGAAGGTGGCGTCGGAGGCCTTCTCGGAGGCGCTGCACGTGGTGGCCACCCATCCCCAGATCCTGCCGAGCATCGGCGACGCCATCACCCAGTACGACGTGTGGGGGAACTTCAGCCGGGCGATATCCCCCAACAACGTGCCGAGCCCGCACCTGCGCTGGACCCCGACCGAGCAGCAGATGTTCGACGTGCGGACCGACCGGCGCCTGGGTGACGACCCGGTGCAGGTCGTCCCCGAGGGCATGACCGCCCGGGAGTTCACCGCCCAGGTCGGGCGCCAGATGTGGCGGCCCATCGTCGGTGATCGCGTCGACCGGATGTGCGACGCCGAGTTCAACGACTCGATCTACTACACCGTGTTCCCCAACTTCCATCCCTGGGGGGCCTTCAACGCCATCACCTACCGCTTCCGGCCCAACGGCGACGACCATGAGAGCTGCATCATGGAGTGCATGTTCCTGCTGCCCTTCGCTAAGGGGCAGCGGCCGCCGGAGGCCAAGATCAACTGGCTCGGTCCCGACGACTCATGGTCGGCCAATGCGCCGGAGCTCGGGAGCCTGGCCCGGGTCTTCGACCAGGACACGTTCAACCTGCCGAGAATGCAGGAGGGTCTCCGGACCATGAAGAAGACGGGCGTCACCCTGGCGAACTACCAGGAGTTGAAGGTTCGCCACATCCATGTGCTGCTCGACGAGTGGATCAGCCGCGACTGACGGCCGGGGACCTGCACGTGGATCTTGAACAGGTCGTCGACGAGCTGGCGATCCGGCGGCTGGTCGACACATTCTGTGACGGGGTCAACAGCCGGGACAGCGAGTTGTGGGGCTCGGTCTGGGACGACGAGGACGCGACGTTCTGCCTGAGCGGCATGGAGCGGGACGGCAAGGACGTCATCGTGGCCGGCTTCGTCGACGGGATCGAGGCCTACGAACTGCTGGTCCAGATAGCTCCCAACGGCCGCATCGAGATCGACGGCGACACCGCCACCGGCCGGTGGTACATCCTCGAGATCGGCCGGCTCCGCAGCGGCGGCTCGTCTCAGCAGGTGGCGCTGTGCCACGACCAGTACAGGCGCACCCGCGATGGCTGGCGACTCCGGCGTAGAGAGGTCGAGCGCATCTACAGGGGCGACGCCGCCCTCGAAGGCTGGACAAGGCCGCCCCCGGACTGAGCCCCGAGGAGCACGCTCCCGTGGCAGTGACTCCTCTGCCCATGGCCCGGCACGAGGACGACCCGGCCTGAGACGTCCCCCGGACGCCGGTTCAGGCGCGTGCCCGGTTGAGGAAGGTCGCCGCCTGGGCGCGGGTGACGGGACGGTCGGGACAGTAGCGCAGCGGTTCCACCGCGCATCCCGCGGTGATCCCCGACGCGTGGAGAGCGTCGATATCGGCGGCCGCGAAACTGTCAGCGGTGTCGGCGAATCCTGCCGCCGCCGCGGGCTCCAGTTGGAAGGCCCGGTTGAGGAAGACCGCCATCTGGGCGCGGGTGACGGGACGGTCGGGACAGTAGCGCAGCGGTTCCACCGCGCATCCCGCGGTGATCCCGAGCTCGTTCAGGCGGTTCACATGGGTGGCCCACCACACGCCGGGCGCCACATCGTCGAATGGGGCAACGCCGGTGGGGGGCGGGTCGCCGCCGTCGATTGTCCGTACCAGCCAAACCGCCAGCACTCGACGGGTGAGGGCCAGGCCGGGGCAGAACTTCCGGGGCTCGCACTCGGTGCCCTCGAACACGCCGTCCGCGGCCAGCGCCTCGACGGCGGCGACCAGCGCGCCGGCCTCCCCCAGATCGGTGAACACCGGCTCAGGGTTCACCACCGCTCCGCCACCGCCCGGCGGGGGTGGAGGCGGAGGCGGAGGTGGAGGCGGGGGCGGAGGCGGGGGCGGGGGCGGAGGCGGGGGCGGAGGCGGGACCTCGATCAGGCTCACCGGGATCCGGTCGCCGTCCCGCCAGAAGAAGCCGGGGTCGCGGTACCTGGCGTCGGCCCCGCCGGCCAGAGCGACCTCCGTGGCCCCCAACCTCAGCCGCAGGTCCCTGGCCGAGGGCAGGCCCCGGTCGAACGCCAACCAGAGCTCGCTATCCAGGACGCGCACGGGCCGGTCCTCCCACTCGTAGTGGCTGTCGATGCGCGCCAGCGTCCTCACCCGGTACGGCACGCCGTCGAGCGTGAACCTGTCGTCGTCGAGCAGGTCCGAGCACCGCGGATATCCGGGGTACTCCAGCAGGCAGCCGAGGCCGAAGGCGTGATGGGTCTGGCGGACCGTCAGGGTCGTGCTCCAATGCACGATGGGATCGCTCAGCCGGCCCGAGCCGCCGCTCGGCGTGGTGGCCTGCGCCGTCGCCCACGGGCCGCCCCGGGCGCGGTTCTTGGCCCGCACCCGGACGTCGTAGTCCGTTGCGGGAACCACGCTCCGGATCGTGCGGGAGTGCTCGTACCCGAAGTCAGCCGCCGCCACGGTCCAGCCGGTGGAGGGATCGCCGGGCGTGCCCCGCCCATCGGGCGCCGACCGCTCCTTGTACTGCACCTCATAGCCGGTCAGCGTGAAGTGCTCCTCCACTTTCGGGTAGTGGACGTTGCCGTCCGGCGTCGTGCTGCCCGCCGGCCGTTGCCAACTCACCCGGAGCCCGCCGACGCCCGGCGCCACTGCCAGACCGCGCGGCGGGCCGGGCGGGTCGTCGTCGCGGATGGTGACCTCGATCAGCCGGTAATACGGCCAGTCGAACGAGTGCGGCGGAAACTCGATCTCGATCTGGAACGTGTCGCTCTCCCTGTCGGCGTCCTGGTTGATGGACAACGTGGCACTGCCTTCGGTGGCGCCAGTACTGACCTCGATGTTCGCCGACGATCCATAGTCGCCCTCCTCGGCGCAGTAGTACGTATGCGCGCACTTCGCGAGCAGGAACACCGGAAGACTCAGATGGCTCCATGCCGGCGATTCCAGGGTCACCGTGAGTTCGACCGTGCCGCCCTCCTCGACCGTGACGCCTGTCCCGCTGGTCAGGGCCGCGAACATGGTGGATGCGTTGGCCCGAACGATCGCCCGGTTCCGTCGAGTGACCGTGGCGACGTAGGTCTTCGTCGTTATGCCGTCCTCGGCCGTCACCTTCACGTTGATCACGTTCTCGCCCCTGGCGACGGCAATGGCCTGGCTTGCCGCCCCGCTGCTCACCGATTGCAGGTCGGTCCCGGGACCGACCTCGATCGTGGCGCCGCTGTGCGCCGCGGTCGCCCTGACCTTCAAGTGCGTGTATCCCGAGTTGAAGTTCCCGGAATACCTCGTCTGGTCGGCGCTGAAGGCGGGAGTCACCCTGTTGTCACCGGATTGGCGGAGGTCTATGCCCGGAACGGGCCGTTGATTCCGGTCCAGGTAGCCCCACCCGAAGTCCGGGCTCCAGTAGGCCCGCCATTCCAGGCTGCTCAGATCGGCGTTGTTCGACGCCTGTGCCTGCGCCTGCCGGGTGGCCAAGGGGTTCAACGGACCCAGCGTCACCGCGACGGCGGCGGCGAGCAACAGGGCGCAGCGTGCAAGACGGCTCATTTGAAATATTGATAGTAGCGAGTTTGGGCGGCGGGCGAAGCTGTACGCCCGCCGCACCGTGCTGGTGCTGTCGTTCCCCACCGGCGACGCGGTCGACGCCTACCTCACCGACCCCGGCCGCGACGACCTCGAGGAACTCGCATCCCGGGCTGTGCTGCGGTCGCTCATCACCAGCGGCCGCCACCACGACGCGCACGAGCACGAGCACGATCCCGCGGCGGTGACCCGCCTGCCGACTGCCCAGGGCGATCAGGACGACCCGGCCTGATGCCGCGCAAGGCTGTCTAGTCCCTCAACCTCACCTCTCCGGGCCGGAAGCGGGCCGGATCCAGGGCCGCCACCGCGTCAGGGCCCACCGGCGGCTCCTCGCCCAGGATGAGCGCCGCGCAGAGGCGCCCCAGCGCCGGGGACGTCTTGATGCCGTAGCCGCCCTGGCCGGCCAGCCAGAAGAAGCCCGGATGGTCCGGGTCGAAGCCGGCCGCAGGCACATCGTCGGGCGTGAACGTGCGCAGCCCGGCCCAGGTCCGTCGCACCCCCCGCACCTGCAGGTCGGTGGCCGCCTCGAACTCCTCGACACCACGGGCGATGTCGATGGTCTCGGGCCGGGCGTCGCAGGGCTCGCTCGGGGTCTCGTCGACCGGCGAAACCAGCAGCATCGGCCCCTCCGGCTCGAAGTAGAACCGGTTGCCGATGTCCCAGGCCATGGGCCAGCCCGCCACCGACACCCCCTCGGGCGGGGGGAACACGAACACCGACCGCCGCAGCGGCCTCAGTCCCAACGGCTCGACCCCGGCCGACCCGGCCACCGGATCGCACCACGCCCCGGCCGCGTTCACGACCACGTCGCAGTCCCAATGCCCGTCACCGGCCTGGACCCGCCAGCCGCCGGCGTGCGCCGCGACGGCGGTCACCCCGGCTCCCAGTCGCAGTTCGGCGCCCCGGCTGCGAGCACCCCGCAGGAACCCCTGCAGCAGCCCGTCCACGTCGATGTTCATGGCGTGAGGCTCGAAGACGCCCGCGGCGGCAGCCTCGGGTCGCAGCACGCCGACCAGCTCGCGGCATTGCAGTGAATCGAGGCGATGGACCTCCACGCCGTGGGCGGCGGCCGCGGCCGCCTTGTCCTCCAGCCGGCCCCGCTCGCCGGCGCGGGCGATCCACAGCAGTCCCCGGGGCGACAGCAGCGCATGGTCGGTGAACCCCTCCGGCGGCTCGGCCAGGAACGGGCGGCTGACCGCAGCCAGCGCGCTCACAACCGGGGCTCCCGAAGTCTCGGTGTGAAGGGCGGCGGACCGGCCGGTGGCGTGGGCGCCGGGGTGGCCCTCCCGCTCGACCATGACGACCGAGGCGTGCTCGGCCAGATGCCAGGCCGCCGACGCGCCCGCGATCCCGGCGCCGATCACCACCACTCGCATCTGATCAGCCTGCCATGCCCCACCGAGCTTCGAGGACGTGTCGGCCGAAATTGATGCCGATAATGGGTGTCCAGTGCCCAATGCGTCGCCAATTTGGTCGCAGGCGCACCGCTGTGGGTCCCGCAGACCGGCGGCACCCGGCCCGATGCGAGCGTGTACGGGCAGACGGTATACAATCCGTCGCTGCGGGTCGGCCGGGAGCCAGGGCTGCCGGGGCGCAACAGCAACCAGGAGGAGCATCGTGCGCGACGGTCTGACCATCATCGACACCGACACCCATGTGTGGCCGTCGGTGGAGGTGCTCAGGCGCTACGCCGATCAGAAGCTGCTCGACCGCTGGGACGGCGAGCTGGCCCACTACGAGCGCCGGGTGGAACTGCCGCTCACCTACGGCGATCCCGAGGGACCCTGGACCAACCTCAGCATCGAGCCCCGGGGCTACCTGCGCGAGGTCGGCGAGAAGTCGCACCTGGAGGAGGAGCTGGGGGCGGGCGGCCGGGCCGCGCTGGAGGGCAAGATCCGGGGCCTGGTGGTCACCGAGGACTCCCCCACCTACGGGGTCGGCCACGACAACGCCGAGGGCCGCATCGCCGACATGGACCGCGAGGGCGTCGACGTGCACCTGCTGATCCCCGGCACGTGGCCCCAGTCGGTGACGGTATGCCCCACCGATGTGGCCACCGGGCTGTACGAGTCCTACGCCCGCTACATGGCCGACTTCTGCTCCATCGACACCGGCCGGCTCAAGAGCCTGCTGATGCTCACCGGCGAGGACGTGGAATGGTCGGTGCGCCACATAGAGGAGTGCGCCGACCAGCCGGCGGTGGCCGGGGCCATGCTGGCGCTGGCCGAGGGCTTCCCCATCGACGACCCCGACCTGGAGCCCGTCTGGGCGGCGATGGCCGCCGCGGACCTGCCGCTGCTGCACCACTCGTTCTTCTACGAGCCCCCCTACTTCCCCGGCTACCGCGACGTCTGGGACAACATCGTCGTGGCCCGCACCGCAGCCCACCCCTGGGGCGCGCAGCTCCGCCTGGCCTACCTGCTGCTGTCGGGGGTGTTCGACCGGCATCCGAACTTCCGGGTCGGGTTCTCCGAGACCGGCTGCGGCTGGCTGCCGGAATGGCTGCTGCGCCTCGACGGGCAGTCCAGGCACCTCAAGAGCAAGGGGCCGGCGCTGTCGATGCTGCCCTCGGAGTACGCCCGGGCCGGCCACGTCTACTGCGGGATCGAGCTCTACGAGGGCCGCAAGATCTACGACTACGTCGACAGCGTGCTCGGCGACGGCGTCCTCATGTACCAGTCGGACTTCCCCCACGCCCAGTGCCGTTTCCCCGACTCTCCCGGCGCTGCGCTCGAGTGGGGCATTGAAGACGGCGCCAAACGCGAGAAACTGTTCTCGGGCAACGCCACCCGGTTCCTGCGAATGGCGGCCTGACCGTCGCAGCAGCCGCCGGCGCGGCCAACATTGTCAGGCACGCCAGACCCCTAGAGACACCAGCAGAGGACGGACAATGGTCGAACGAGAGCAGACCCGGTTGCGCGAGCGTGACCGCAGCGAGGAGGACCGCCACCCCTACGAGGTGTTCTTCTCGACGTTCAAGGAGAGGCGCGACCTGGCCAACGACGGCCAGGTGGTGATCAAGGGCAAGGACCTGCCCTGGCAGCAGTCCCGGCAGGGCCGCAGCAAGTACTACCTGCACATGCGGGCCGAGAACCGGGCCGTGCAGGACTGGATGGTGTTCCGCAAGGACATCCAGACCGAGTCGGGGGCCCACACCCACCAGGGCGGGCTGGTGATCTACGTCACCCGGGGCGCCGGGTACAGCGTGTTCGACGGGGTGGAGTACCACTGGAAGCCCGGCGACCTGCTGATCCTGCCGGTGAAGCCCGGCGGCGTCGAGCACCAGCACTTCAACTACGACGACTCCCAGAGCTCGCAGTGGATCGCGTTCATCTACATCCCGTTCCTGTTCCAGACCGGGTCGATGCTGGCCCAGGTGAAGGAGCAGTCGAACTGGCGGGAGATGGCGGCCAAGGACACCGACGCGGACGGCGGCAGCGCCGGCGACGGAGCCGGGGAGGACCCGATCGTGGCCGTCACCCGGATCATCGGCGAAAGGGCCGGCGATGGCTGAGCCCACCCTGTACGACCGCACCTTCGAGGAGTCGAGGGCCGAGCGCGACCGCCGGGCCGAGGCCAGGAACCTGATCGGGCGCGAGGACTGCGAGCCCGAGCTCAACCGCATGGGAACCATGCGCTGGTACCTGCACCCCCACCTGGACACGCCCAGCACCAGGGCCCTGTACTTCCACGAGCTGGAGATCGGTCAGGGCTCCAACAGCGGCAAGCTCTACTGCCAGGGCGGGCTCATCCACTTCGTGCTGGTCGGCAGCGGCCACACCGTGCTCGACGGCCGGGCCCACGAATGGGAGGAGGGCGACGTGATCGCCATCCCCATCAGGGAGTCGGGCGTCACCTACCAGCACTTCAACACCGGCGTGGGCCCGACCCGGATGCTGGTGTCCTGGGCCAACCTCGACTCAGCCATAAGCCCCGAGGGCGGCGTGGCCATGGAGGTGCTCGAGCCGTGCCCGGAGTGGCAGGCCCAGCACGGCTAGAGAAGCCTACGACCGGACCGGCGACGGAGCCGTGAGCAATGAGCAGTGAGCCGGCCGCTCGGCCTCTGAGGCGTTGGGCGGCCCGGCCCGCGCCGGGATCGAAGCTCGGTCCGTCGGAGGCCAGCCTGTCGGCGGCGGTGCTGGAGCAGCTGGGCCTGACCGAGGGTGAGGCGGTCGCGCTCCGCAACGGCGACCACACCGCCTGGGCAGTGGCCCGGGTCCACGACCACGACGACGCGCTGGTGCGACTCGGCCGCATGCTGTGGCCCCAACTGGCGGTCCGCCCCGGCGAGCCGCTGGAAGCCGCCGCAGCCGGCGACCTGCCCGAAGCAGGCAGCGCCCGCATCACCCCGCCCTACACCCTGACGTTCAACCTCCACCAGCGGCTGCTGGAGCGGCTGCGCGACGACCGCACACCGCTGTACCCCGGGAACCGGGTGCTGGCCGAGATCTATCCGGGCGGGGCGGGGATGCTGGTGCGGGTCGATATGGCCTCGCCGTCGCCGTCGCGTATGGGCGACCGCACCGAGGTGGAGCTGCACCGCGCCGACGTGAGCGTCTCGGAGCGGCTCATCACCCTGGCCGACGTCGGCGGGTGCGACCCCATCATCCGGCGCCTGCGCGAGCTGGTCGAGCTGCCGCTGCTGCGCCCCGCCTTCTACCGCCGCCTGGGGGTGCGCCCGCCCAAGGGGGTCCTGCTGCACGGCCCGCCCGGCACCGGCAAGACGCTCATCTGCAAGGCGCTGGCCAACGAGCTCGGCGTCACCGCCTACCGCATGTCGGCCACCGAGCTGGTGGGCAGCGTTCAGGGCGAGACCGAGGCCAATCTGCGGCTGCTGTTCTCGCGGGCGCTGGCCCACGCCCCGTCGCTGGTGATGATCGACGAGTTCGACGTGATCGCCACCAACCGGGAACGACTGGCCTCCCAGAGCGACGTGCGGGCGGCCAGCCAGCTGTTGACCCTCATGGACGGCCTCGAGGAGGTGGACGGCCTGATCCTGATGGCCACCACCAACCGCATCCAGGCCATCGACCCGGCCTTCCGCCGGCCCGGGCGTTTCGAGGAGGAGATCTTCGTGGGCCCTCCAGACCAGGAGGCCCGGGCCGAGATCCTGTCCATCCACACCCGGGAGATGCCCCTCACCGCAGAGGCCCAGGACGCCATCGCCGCAGTGGCCGGCGAGGCCGGCGGCTTCACCGGGGCCGACCTGATGCATCTGGCCCGCTCGGCCGGTCTGGAGGCCGCCGACCGGCTGGCCTCCGGCCGCGAGGGCTTCGAGCTGGCCGACTCGCTGGAGGGCACCGACCTGGCGGTGGAGCCCCGCGACTTGGAGGCGGCGCTCAGAACGGTGCGGCCGAGCGTGCTGCGCGACGTGGTGACCCGCACCGAGCGCATCACCTGGGACCACATCGTGGGCCTGGCCGAACTCAAGGCGCGCCTGCGCGACCTGGGGAGACGGGCCGTGGGCTCCGGCGACACCGGCAGCGGCCAGGGGGTTCTGCTGCACGGACCGGCGGGCTCGGGCAAGAGCGCGCTGGTGCACGCCCTGGCCTCCGAGCTCGGAGTGAACCTCGTGGCCATCGAGGGCAGCAAGGTCTACAACCAGTGGCTCGGCGAGTCCGAGGAGGCGGTGCGGGCGCTGTTCCGGCGGGCGGCCGAGGCCCGGCCGTCGCTGGTGATGCTCGACCACCTCGACGCGCTGGCCCCGGTACGGGCCGGCGAGAGCGGGGAGCGCACCGATGAGCGGGTGGTGTCGGCCCTGCTGGCGTCGCTCGACGACGTGCTGGCAACCGGCCAGGTGTTCGTGGTGGGTGTGTCCAACCGGCCCGAGCTGATCGATGAGGCCGTGCTGCGATCGGGCCGGCTCGGGATCCATCTCGAGGTGGCCGGCCCCGACAGCGGCCGGCGAGCGGAGCTGCTGACCGCGCTGGCGGGCGCCCACGGCCTCGAACTCGACGCCGACCTGGCCGCGGAGCTGGCCGACGGCACCGGGGGATGGAGCGCGGCCGACATCGTGATGCTCGCCGGCGAGGCCGCCAGCCGGGCCGCCCTCGAGGACCGGGACATGGGCTTCGACGACCTGGTCGACGCCCTGCCCACCATCACCAGGTTGTAAGAGGCCGAGCGGATAAGGGCCTCGATGAGGATGGCCGGGTCGGTGAAGGGGTCGGCAGGGGTCGCCAGCGGGCACAGGCTCGCCACCGAGGCCGGGATCGAGGCACTTCGCTCCGGCGGTTCGGCGGTCGACGCAGCCCTGGCCGCCGCATTCACCCAGTGGGTGGTCAACGCCCCTCAGAGCGGACCGGGCGGCGAGATGGTGGCCCTGGTGGCGGGAGGGGGCGACCGGGACGGCGAGGCTGTACAGGTGTACGGCGGATGGTCGCGATCACCGCTGGCCCCGCCGGCGATGGCCGGCCGCGACAGCTACACATCGGCCAACGGTGGAAGCGGGGCTGACCGGCAATGGCCACCCACCAGCGGTCCGCACAACGCCGTGGTGCCGGGCTCGCTGCGGGGAGCGGAGGCGGCCTGGCGGGCCCATGGGAGGCTCGACTGGGGCGAGCTCTTCAGCGGTGCCGGAGCCGCCGCGGCCGGTCATGTGGTGACGGCTCGCATGGCTGACGTGTACCAGCGGGTGCAGGACCGGGGCCACACCGAAGCGCTGCAGCGGATGCTGGGAGCCGGCACAGCCCCGGGCCAGGGCACGACCATCCGCACGCCGGACCTGGCAGCCACCCTCGAGACCGTCGCACAGAGAGGACCCGACGCCTTCTACCGCGGCGAGCTGGCCGACCGGCTCGTGGCCGCGGCCGCCGAGGACGGCGCGGCCCTCACCCACGACGACCTGCACGCGGTGCAGGCGGCCGTCGAGCCGGCCTGGCGCTTCGAACTCGACGACATCGTGGTGTGGGTGACGCCGGCGCCGAGCCAGGCCGCCATCACCGCGGCGCTGCTGGCCGCGGCACCGTCGGGCGCCGACCCCGCGTCGCGCCAGTACGCCGAAGCGACCGCGCCGCTCACCGAGGAACAGCTCACCGAGTTTTGCCGCCGGGGCCCCGCCCTGCCGGCCGGCACCGCGGTGGCCACCGCGCTGGACCCCCGCGGACTGTCGGCGACGGTGGTGCACAGCCTGGCCGGGGTGCAGTTCGGCACGGGCTGGGTGGCGGACGGCACCGGCGTGGCCTTCAGCAACCGGGTCGGAACCGCGCTGTCGGACCGCCCGGACCTGCCGGGATGCCACCGGCGCGGCGGGGCGGTGCTGCCCCACACGCTGAGCGCGGCCCATGTCCGGCGGCGCGACGGCTCCGGCTGGATGACCCTGGCAACTCCCGGAGGCGACCGGCAGGTGCAGTGGCTGGCCCAAGCCGTCCAACGCTTCCGGCGGGGCGCGCCAACCGCCGACATCGCGGCCGGGCCGCGCTGGTTCGTGTGCCCCACCGGCGACCGCTTCGGCGTTCCCGCCGGGATCGGCCAGCCGTGGTACGCCTTCGCGGAGCCGGGCATCGAGTGGCGCGACGACGCCCGGCTGGGCGGCTACGAGGTGCGGACCACTCCCAACGTGGGCGGCGGGCTGCAGGTGGTCGCCGGCCCGCACAGCCGCGGCGGGGGCCAGGCACACGCCGAGCTCGCCAGCGATCCCCGCTCCGGAGGAGCCGCCCTGGCCCTCGTGTGACACGCAAGGGGCAGGCGATGACGCCCCGCGGCGATGACGCCCCGGCTGTGTGACGGATGACACGTTTACACCACACGCGACATTCGAAATACTCCAACCACGACCGATACAAGCCTCCCTCGATGTCGCCGACCGAGAGCCAGGCCCACACCGCGGCCCGACAGCAGGAGCAAAGGGGCACGCGAGAAGGTCGATCCACTCGCGGAAGCTGGAGAGGGGCAGGCCGGCGGGCCCACGCGTCGCGCCGGGTCGTCGATTGGGGGAGAAAGGAAGAGGAGGACCATGGACATTGCAGAGGTGATGGGCGTCGAAGCGGCCGAACGCCGAGACAGAGACTGGTTCATCGACCTGTATCACGACAACTACCGGATCCTGCTGGCCTACGCCCGCAGGCGCGTGGACGAGCAGACGGCCGACGAGGTGGTCTCCGAGACCCTCCTGGTCGCCTGGCGGCGACGTGACGAGGTCCCCGAGGGCTACGAGCGAGCCTGGCTGTTCGGAGTGGCCCGCAACACGATCCTCACCGCGGCCCGGTCCGCCCGCCGCCTCAGCCTGCTCCGGAGCAAGATGCGGGGCGCGACAGCTCCGGCGTGGGCCGACAGCTCCACGGAGGTCAGCGACCGGGCCGGCGCTCTGCTCCCGGCGCTGCGCGGCCTGCGTGAGGCGGACCGCGAGATCCTGATGCTGGTGGCGTGGGAGGAGATGTCGCACGCCGAGATCGGCGAGGCCATGGGCATCTCACCCAACGCGGTCGCCATCCGGGTCCACCGGGCCCGCAAGCGCCTCGAGGACCGCATCACCGCACTCACTGGCCATTTCGAGGCGTGAATCCGTACTATCGCGGGGGACATGGGTTGAGCACACGAAGGCGGGAACACGCGATGGCCGATGACAGGCCGGTCCCGAGCGACGAGAGCGCCGACGACATCGAAGACGGTGTCATCGACGAGCTTCGCAGGTGCAACCCGGTCGACGCAGATGCTCTCCCGTCCTCCCGCAGTGCCGAAGCAGCAAGAACGCTGGAACAGATCCTCGAAGCGGACCGCGAATCCGAGTCCGACCAATCCTGACTCGAACTGCATTCTGTGGCGGGCTTAGAAGTTCGGCTCGCCGGTTGGTATACAACATGGACCCGAGCCGCTGCCGGTAGGACGAGCCATGTACGTGAACCTGACTTTCAAGGACCCGGACTGGCCCCGATCCACCATCGCAGCCATGGCCGCCTTCGCGGAGGAGCACCGGGACGAGTTGCGGTCCTGCCAGCGCGACGCCCGCTTCCCGGCCGACATCTACGCGGCGATGGGCAACCGGGGCTGGGTGGGCCCGTTCACCCCGGTCGAGGAGGGAGGCAGCGGGCTCGGCGTGGCCGAGTACTGCCTGATCGAAGAGGAGGTGGGGCGGCTGGGGCTGGTGTCTCCCCAGATCTCGATCCAGGGGCAGCGGTGGCTGATCGACTGGGCCACGCCCGAGCAGCGCGAGCGATACCTGCCCGGCATGGCCCGGGGCACGCTGATCTTCTCGGAGTCGATCTCGGAGCCGGGCGTGGGCTCGTCCATGAAGCTGATGCGCACCACCGCGGTGCGCGACGGCGACGACTGGATCCTCAACGGCGCCAAGACCCACGTCAACCTGGGAGCCGAGAGCCAGGTGACGCTGGTGTACGCCATAGCTCCCGAGGGAATAACCGCCTTCCTGGTGGACACCGACCTGCCCGGCGTGTCCACCCGCCACACCGACCCGATCGGGCTGCGCCTCATCCCCACCGCGGACGTGTGGCTGGAGGACGTCCGGGTGCCGGACTCAGCGCTGCTGGGCGAGGCCGGACGGGGCATGGACACGTTCTTCTCCACGTTCAACATGAGCCGGCTGGGCAACGCCTCGGAGCTGATCGGCTTCGGACGCAGGGCCCTGGCCGACGCCATCACCTACGGATCGGGCCGGGAGGTGGGCGAGTCGACGGTGACCGACTTCCAGGGCATCCAGTGGACGGTGGCCGACTGCTACAGCGACCTGTACGGGGCGTCGTTGGCCCGCGACCACGCCGCCAACGTCCACGACGCCGGAGGCGACGTGGCGCTGGCCACCACGCTGGCCAAGAAGATGGCCATCAGGGCCTCGGAGCACGCAGTCAACGAGGCCTTCGCCCTCACCGGCGGCCACGGCCTGTACACCGACACCGACTACGGCCAGATCCTGCACGACATGAAGGTGCTGCGGGTAGCGGGCGGCTCGCTGGAGGTGCTGCGCAACTACGTCGCCCGCCGGGTGCTGAGAGCCGACGACTACGAGGGCCTCGGTTGATCCCAGCCTTCCACCCACGAACTGGCAGCGAAATGCACGCCATACGGGCAAAACGCTGCCAATTCGCGACCACATCGCGGCCGGTCAACGAATTGGCAGCGGAATGCACGCCATACGGGCAAAACGCTGCCAATTCCTCCGGCGGGGTTGCGGCGTGAGGAACCTGGCCGAGCTGGTCTGCGACCGCGTGCGCCGGCGGCCCGATGCCCGCTTCGGCATGGCCGGCGACACGACGCCCACGCTCGAGCAGGCCGCCGGGCCGGCCATGGCTGCGGCGGGCGCGCTGGAAGCCGCCGGCGCCGGCTTCGGACGTCGGGTGGCCCTGATCGGCACCACCTCGGACTCCTACCTGACGGCCTGGCTCGCTCTGGTGCTCGCCGGTGCGGAGACCGCCATGGTGAACCCCGACTACCCCGATGAGCTGCTCGCCGAGATGCTGGCCCAGCTCGCACCCGACGCCGTGGTGTGGGTGGGCCGGGAGGTTTCCGCCGAGGTGGCTCCGAACGCGGTCCACCTCGACGGCAGCAGCCTCGCCCAGGGGCTGCTGCGACGCGGTACTGCGCCACGGTCCGAGATTCAGCTGGGTTCGGGACTCACCGGGTTGGCCGGCGCGCCGGGTCTGGCCCGGGACCGGTTCGACGCGGCCGGGTGGATGCACACGTCGGGAACGACCGGCGTGCCCAAGTTCTGCGAGCAGACCCACGAGTACTTCCTGCGCCTCGGCCGGTTCATCGCCGACTCGATGTGCTTCTCCGAGACCGACACCGTGCTGGCGCCGCTGCCGATGTTCCACATCAACCCGCTGGGCTACGGAGTGATCGGCGGGTTGACAGGCGGCGTCGACGTGCTGGGCCTGGAGCGCTTCTCGGCCCGCGGGTTCTGGCCGCTGGTGCGGGCCTGCGGGGCGACGGTGCTGATCCTGCATGCGCCCCCGGTGGAGATCCTCAAGCGGGCCACGACCGCCGAGGACGCGGCGGGCCACCGGGTGAGCCGGATGTTCTTCGCCGACCCCGACTTCCTGGAGACGTTCGGAGTGCCGCTGGGCTTCTCGGCCTACGGCTCCACCGAGGCGGGCGGGCTGTGCCACATCTGGGCGTGGCGCCGCGGCGACAGGCCGGAGCTGGCCGAGGGCATGTCCCGCTACGGCGGCCGGGCCCGTCACGAAGTTCAGTGGCGGATCGACGACGGCGGGGAGATCCACGTGCGGGCCGACCGTGAGGGCGTGCTGTTCTCCGGCTACCGGCGGGCCGACGGGCTGCTGCGACCCTTCGACGAGGACGGCTGGTTCGCCACCGGGGACCTGGGCCGCACCGACGAAGCCGGGAACCTGGTGTTCATCGAGCGGCGCAGCGAGTCCATCAGGGTGAAGGGCGAGTTCGTGCCCATCGGCTACGTGGAGCAGCGGTTCGCGTCGGTGGACGGCATCGACGATGTGGCCGTGTGGCGCCGCGACAGCGACCTGGTCGACGATGAGATCGTGCTCTACATGACGGGCGAGTCGATCCCGACCGGCGCGATCCTCGCCACCAGCGCCGACCTGCCGGGCTTCATGCGCCCCACCACGGTGGCCCGGGTGGGTGACATCCCCCGCGACTCCGGGGTCGGCAAGGTGCGCCGCAGGCTGCTCGGAGGCGTGGCCGTCCTGGAACAAGCCGACCTGGGGGCGCGCCGGGAGACGAGATCATGACCGTGCTCGACGGGATCGTCGACTTCCACGTGCACTCCGCGCCGAGCCTGGCGCCGCGACACAGCCACGACCCCGACACACTGGTCGAGGCCAAGGCCGCAGGAGTGTCCAAGTTCGTGCTCAAGGCCCATGAGGGATCCTCCGCAGAGCGGGCCGCGCTGCTCGGCGACGACACCGTCGGCGGCGTGGTGCTCAACTCGCCCGTCGGGGGAGCCAACCCCGACGCGGTGGCGGTGGCCGCAGCGCTCGGGGCCAGGGTGGTGTGGCTCCCGACGATCTCGGCGCCGGCCCACATCGCGGCCAGCGGCAACCCCGAGCTGAGCCCGCACCGGGGCATCTCGTTCCGCGAGGTGCCGGTGGTCGACGACGGCAAGGTGCGCCCGGAGTGGCTGGACACCTTCGACGAGATCGCCCGCAACGACATGGTGATGGCATCGGGCCACCTCACCATGGACGAGGCCGTCGTGGCGCTGGACACCGCCCGGCAGCGGGGGGTGCAGCGGCTGGTGGTCAACCATCCGGGCATGGCCTTCCTGGAGTGGCGCGACGATCACCTCGATCAGTTCCGGGCGCTGGGAGCGCACCTGGAGATCGGGGTGCTGGCCGACATCCTGGCCAGCGAGGCCGGCCCCCGGACCGAGGATCTGGTAGCCGCCTACCCGCACGAGCTGCTGGTGTTCGGCAGCGACCTGGGGCACCGGGACTACCCGCCCATCGCAGACGGGATCAGGGCCTGGGTGGAGAGGCTCGACCCGATCCTGGGCGACACCGGGCTAGAGAAGGTCGCCCGCATCAGCGCCGAGGCGATGCTGGCATGAGCCGGGCCCCACGGCGCATCGCGGTGCTGCCCGGCGACGGTGTCGGGGCCGAGGTGGTGGCCGGGCCGACGGAGCTGCTGGAAGCCATCGCGGCCGCGGGCCGCATCGAGTTGACCGGACCGTGGCCCGTCGGCGCATCGGCCTTCGGTGAGCTCGGCACCGGCCTGCCCGAGTCCACCCTGGCGGCCTGCGACGACTGCGACGCCATGTTCTTCGGCGCGGCCGGGGAGCATCCCGGCGTGTCGCTGGACGACTACCGCCCCGAGCACTCCATCATCGGCCTGCGTCAGCGTTACGACCTGCGGGTCAGCATCCGCAACATCGTCCGGGTCGACCCAGAGGCCGAGCGGGTAGACGAACGCGACCAGCCTCGAAGAGCGAGGCCGTGGCCCGAGCGGCCCGTGAGCGCAGCGAACAAGAGCGGGAACAACACCGCGAGCAACGACGGTGCGGCGGCCCGGCCTCTGATCGTGCTGCGCAACCTGCTGGGCGGGGCCTACGGCGCGGCCGCCACCCGCACCGAGAGCGACGGGTCCGAGGCTGCCTGCGATGAGGTGATCCTCACCCCCGCCCAGATCACCGAGCTGGCCGAGATGGCCTGCGACCTGGTCGAGCAGGGCCAGGCCTCGAGCATCGTGTCGGCCGACAAGGCCAACTTGCTGGCCACGAGCCGGTTGTGGCGCTCGATCACCACCAGGGTGGCCGAGGCCCGGGGCGTGCCGCTGCGCCACACCTACGTGGACCGCATGGCCTTCGAGCTGGCCCACGACGACGTGGTGGCCGACACCGTCGTGCTGACCGAGGGCATCTTCGGCGACATGCTCAGCGACCTGGCCGCGGGGCGGGCCGGGTCGATCGCGCTGTGCGGCTCGGCCAGCGTCAACCCGGGCCCTCCGGCACAGGGCCGCTGCGTGGGCCTGTTCGAGCCGGTGCACGGCTCCGCTCCCCGTCACGCCGGTCTGGGCCGGGTCAACCCGTCGGGGGCCTATCTGGCGCTGGCCGCGCTGCTGGAGTGGTTCACCGAGACCGCGGAGCTGGGGCCGGTGGTCACGGGAGCGCTATCCGAAGCGCTCGAGGCCGGACCGCTCACCTACGATCTGGCGCCGGCGGGCACCGATCCGGCCAGCACCGAGGCCTTCGCCGCCGCGGTCAACGCCCGAGCCCTGCCTCGCCTCAAGGAGCTGCTGTGAGTTGGACCCCATTCCCCCGAGGAGCGGACATGAACCCGGCAACGCACTACACCGAGGGCCATCCATGAGCGCTGTGCCCCACTACACCGAGGACCATCCATGAGCGCTGTGCCGCACTACACCGAGGACCAGATCGCCGAGCTTTGCGATCTGGCCACCGTCACCGACTGGCTGGAACAGGCCTGGCGCGATCTGGGCGCAGGCGAGGCGGCCACCACCCTGAGGGTGCGGGCCGCGGCCGGCGGCTTGATGGGCAGCGCCATGGCCGCGTCCTGGCCACGGCACCGGGTGGTGGGAGGCAAGCTCTACCTCACCCACCCCGACGGGTTCGCCTTCCTGGTGGGACTGTTCAGCCCCGACTCGGGCCTGGTGGCCACCTTCGACGGGCTGGGCCTCACCGCCATCCGCACCGCGGCGGCCAGCGGGCTGGCCGTGCGCCACCTGGCGCCCCCCGGAGCGGCCGCCGCGGCGGTGCTCGGCACCGGCCACCAGGCCAGGCCGCACGTGGAGGTGCTGGCCCAGGAGCTGCCGCTGCAGGATCTGCGGGTGTGGGGACGCAGCCAGGACAAGGCCGAGGAGGTGGCCCGATGGGGCCGCGACCACGGCATCCCGGCCCGGGCCGTCGCCGACGCCGACGAGGCGGTCAGCGACGCGGCGGTGGTGGCCACCGTGACCTCCAGCTACACCCCGATCTTCGACGGCACCCGGCTGGACCCGGCGGCACTGGTGTGCGCGGTGGGCTCCACCAAGGCCGACCGCCAGGAGATCGACAGCGCCACCGTGGAGCGGGCCCGGTTCGTGGTGAGCGACAGCGCCGAGGGGGCCCGCACCGAGGCCGGCGACCTGGTCCACGCCGCGGCCGACGGGATCTTCGACTGGGACGACCTGGCCGACCTTGCCGACGTGGTCGCGGGCACGGTCACGCCGCCGCAGCCGGGAAGCGGCATCGTGCTCTTCGAGTCCCAGGGGGTGGCCCTGCAGGACGTGGTGATAGCCACCCTCGCCCATCAGCGCGCCGGACAAGGATAGATTCCGCCGCATGAGCGTCTGCACGGTTGAGATCGACGTGGCCGCCGACCGGGAGCGGACCTTCGCCTACCTGGCCGACGCCGCCAACCAGGCCGAGTGGCGCCCCGACGTCGCCACCTGCGAGTTGGCCTCGGGGACCGCCGGCACGGTGGGATCCGTCTACCGGCAGACCAATCGCGGCCAGGAGGTCGAGTTCCGCATCACCGCCATGGAGGCCGGTACGTCGATCACCTGGGTGTGCGCCGAGGACACGTCGTGGCCGGTGGCGGGCACCTACCGGCTCAGCGACACCGGCGACGGCGGCACCCGCATCGCCATGGACCTGGAGATGACCCCGTCGGGACCGTGGATCGTCATGCGGCCGTTCGTGCCGCTGATGGTCAAGGCGCAGCGCAAGAAGTACGCCGCCGGCCTCCAAGCCGCCCTCGGCTGAGGCCTAGTGCATGCCGCGGCCGACCAGACGTTCAACTGGGACAACCTGGCCGACTTCGTCGCAGGCACGGCCACCCCGCCGAAGCCGGGAATCGGCATCGTGCTCTTCGAGTCCCAAGGGGTGGCATTGCACGACCTGGCGATAACCGCCCTCGCGCACCAGCGCTCCGAACACTGACAAGGAGCCCGGCTAGGCCACCCAATCGTCGGCAGATCAGGCTCCCGCCGTGGAACCTGCGGCCTCCGCGACCTCGACGATGGCATCAAGCTTCTCTCCCACCTCGGAATCGATCTTGTCCTCTGGAACATGCTCGGCAAGTTCGTGAAAGTTCCGCTTGTGCATGAGGTTTGGAAGATCCAAGCGTTTGAAGTATGCATCGAACAGCGGGGTGAGGAAGTCGTCGCTCACTTTGGCGTCGCCACTCCAGGGAGAACCTCTCCCGAGCGTCTCCATGGCTGAACTGATCTGCTCGATCGCTTCATGCATCATGTGTTGCCGTGAGTAAGCCTCAAGCGGTCCTGACGACGGCTCGAACGCTCCCGCATAAGCAGACAGCGCTTCAGGCGAGCACAAGTAGTTCTCGATTTCCCGACGCTTCCACACCAAATGGACCAGCGGATCGTCGTCGGATCGCTGGATGCTCAGCCTGTCGAACAACGCCACGCCCCTCAGCGACGGGTACGCCTCCCGCAACCCGTGGAAATGCGACCGTGCAGCTTGCGGCTTGTTTCCGACATAGTGGACGAACGGGCGCTGCAGCGCCTCCACGGCACGCTCATGCCCTAAGCGACGAGCGAACGACCGCAGAACGGCCAGATCTGTCGAACCCTCCAAGTAGAGCACCCAGCCCGCTTGCTCAGCTTGAAGGTAGTGGTCAAAGCCAATCTCGTTGAGCGATTTCAACACCTGACTCGCCCGGTCGTCGATCCGGTGGGGGCGACCAACGAAGGCAACGACCGAGTCCGTTCCTGCTGCCTCGTTGAGTACCACTTCGGAGTGGCTCGCTGCGATGATCTGAGTATTGCTATCTCTCGCTGCATCAGTGATCAGCTGGTAGGTCTGCCGCTGTCGCAATGTCTCCAAGTGGGCATCAGGCTCGTCCAGTAGCACCACTGCTCCTGGGTTCGCGTACATGTAGGACAGCAGGAGCATCGTCTGCTGCAAGCCCCGCCCACCGCTGGAGATGTCGAGTTCCACACCTGCCTCGACGTACTTCATCTCGATCTCACCTCGATCCACGATGTAGCGCGGTTCTTTCAGCGTGGCGCCGAAGTGAGACTCGACGTGCTCGACAAGCTTGTTCCAGTGTGTGGGCTGGTCCTCGCTAACCCGGTAACACAGATTGCGCAGAACCTCCGCCGTGCGCCCCTCCCCGACACGTACGTTGACAGCACCGTGATCGAGACGGGTCTCGGTGGCCGCGAGGCCCGACATTGGTGGCAGGTAAGCGAAACGAACCGCGGCAGCCTCCGGTGGAATCGGCATTCTTTGTGGCGCTCGTCCACCGCCTAACCGAAGCGGGCGGCAGTAGAAGGACTCCTCGTTCGCATAGTAGAACTCCAAGCCGCACCGCCACAATCCCGTGCCTGCGACGCCCTCGACAATGACGTCCATGTATATGTGGTAGGTGTTCCGACTGCCCTGCGCTCTTTCTTGAGCGCGCACCGCGAGCCCGTGCCAAAGTAACCTTGCGTGCGGAACCGGCACGGCAACGAGGTCCCGCCGTCCGACCGTGACGCCGGGCCGTCTCTCCGGTGTGCTCTTGGAGGAACGCCTCTCATTCCAGCGCCTAAGCCCAACCTCCCAAAGCGCGAGGGCCTGCATCGCGGAGGTCTTGCCGGAATTGTTCGGTCCGACGAACACGACGGGGTTTCCGAGTTCGATCTCCACCTCGGAGAACCGCTTGAAGTTGCGCACAGTGAGCTTGGTGAGCATCGAACAAGATCGTAGTCCCCGATACCCAACTTGGTAAGCGGAACGCCGCCGGCCTCCAAGCCGCCCTCGACTAAGGGTCAGCGGGGCCGAAGGACTGCTGGGGGACGCCCCTCATCAGCGAGAAATGGCCCTGCACGCCCCGCCAGGGGCCGTCGAGGGAGTCCCTGGCCAGCACGAACGAGCACCGGCCGGGCCGGTCGAAGGGCTCGCCGTCGGACGAGTAGCCGGTCGAGGTCCAGGTGACCATCACCGCGGCCATCAGACGGTCCGGCGAGACCCGGGACCGCATCTTGTCGGTGAGCAGGACGAAGTCGGTCATGGTGGGCCAGACGTTGCGCCACTGGGCGTTGACGAAGTGCTCCACCCCCACCACCACGTCGGTCCAGGTGCTGAAGCTGTTGACCTCGGGGTCCATCATGGCCGCAGCGTCGTCGTAGCGGAGATCGGCCACATGGCCGGAGAAGCGGTCCACCCACTCCTTGAGCGACTGCTCGTCGGCAGTCGGATGCTCGCTGGCGGCTGGGGTGTTCATGGTGGACTCCTGCCTCGTTGCGCTCGACCTCTCAGGCGACCGGCCCGAGGACCCTATCGGTGTAGCTGTTGGAGAGAGTCCCGGCAAGGTCGAGCTCGGAACGGAATGGCGGCCACCAGTGGCGCAGATCGACGGGCCAGCGGTCGATCACGTCGTCGCCGAACAGGCTGCGCTCCACGATCAGGCTCGGTGTTCCGAGCTGATCGAGGGTCTGTGGATCCGCGGTCATGGGCCGTATCCGTTCAAGGGTCCAGGATTGCTGTATACAGGCATCATGACGCTTACCCGGTTCGGCTTCAACATCCCCAGTTTCACGTACCTAGGCATCGACGACGCCGACCTGTTCAACGCAGTGTGCGCCGCCGCGGCCACCGCCGAGAACAGCGGCTTCGACTCGCTGTGGGTGATGGACCACTTCCACCAGATACCGGCGATGGGCTCGGACCACGAGCCGATGCTGGAGCCCTACACCCTGCTGGCGGCCCTGGCCCCATGGACCCGGACCGCCAGGCTGGGCGCGCTGGTCACCGGCGTCACCTACCGCAACCCGGCCCTGCTGGCCAAGACCGTCACCACACTCGACATCGTGTCGGGCGGGCGGGCCGTGCTCGGCATCGGCGCAGCCTGGTTCGAGGCCGAGCACACCGCCTACGGCTTCGACTTCCCCCCGGTGGGCGAGCGCATGAACCGGCTGGAGGACGCGGTGCGGATCTGCCGGGCCATGTTCGACGGCGGCCCGGCCTACCTGTCGGGAACCCGCCACCGGGTGGCCGGAGCCCTGAACCGGCCCCGACCCCTCGCGGTGGGCGGGCCGCCCATCCTGGTGGGCGGCGGCGGCGAGCGTCGAACCCTGCAGATCGCGGCCCGCCACGCCGACGCCTGCAACATCTTCGGCGACCCGGCCGGGGTGCGCCACAAGCTCGACGTGCTCGAGGCTCACTGCGAGAAGGCCGGCCGCGATCCGGCCGAGATTTCCAAGACCCGCCTGGGCGCGCTGGTCATGGCCGACACCGCCGCCGACGCCGCCCGTCTCGGCGCGGAGCTGCGCGAGACGCGCAACATGAGCATGGAGAAGTACCGGGGGTATGCGCTGGAGGGCGACCGCGACAGCGTGTGCGAGCAGGTGGCGGCACTGTTCGACGCCGGCCTCGACGGGCTGATCTTCAACGTGCACGACGCCACCGACCTGGGCGCCATCGCCGAGGCCGGGACCGTGCTGCGCGACAACTTCGGCTCCGGCCGCCAGAGGCCGAGCGAATAGTCGGCGCCGATGCCGGAAATCAGCAAGGCGCCGAGCGAGGCCGTGGGCAGTGTCGCCCTTGTGTGGGCGGCCCGTGAGTGCAGCGAGCTGGAGCGGGAGACACAACGCTGCACCGCGAGGCGGCACAACCTCTGGGCGCGATCCATCGACATGAGCACGGCCGGCCGCGACGCCATCGGCACACCGCATCCAAGAGCGCTTCGGTGACCGGGACAGCCGGCGGCGAACCGACCCGGCCGGTCGCCTCGCTCGTCTCCTCGGTGTCGTCGCAGACCGCGGCGATGTTCCCGGCGTTCGCGGTGGGCGCTCTGGCCCTCCCGATGGGCGACGATCTGGGGTTCTCCGAGGCCGGCCTGGGCTCGGCAGTGGCCTTCTTCTTCCTGCTGGCCGCGGTGACCTCCCCCCACGCCGGAACGCTCACCGACCGGCTCGGCCCGCAGCGGTCCCTGCGGGTGGCCAACCTCTGCAGCTGCTCGGCGCTGCTGGTGGCCGCGCTCGTGGTGCAGTCCTACTGGGTGCTGCTCGCAGCGCTGGGAATCGGCGCCATCGGGCTCACCATCGCCGGACCCGGCACCAAGACGATGGTGGCCCGGGGCACCGACATCCGGCGGCACGGCCTGTTCTTCGGGATCCAGGCCGCCGCGGTCCCGCTGTCGGTGTTCCTGGCCGGTCTTGCCGTGCCCGCCATCGGCAGCACGCTGGGGTGGCGCTGGGCCTTCGGCTTCGCGGTCGTCGTGCCGCTGACCGGCCTGCTGATGGCCCCTCCGTACCGGGCCCGGCCGGGGCACGTGGTCAGGACCGAGGGCGCGGCCCGGGGCCTGAGCAAGATCGACTACGGGCCGTTGAACCTGATCGGGCTGGCCGCCGCGCTGGGCTCGGCCGCGGCCACCACCATGGCCGCGTTCTTCGTGTCGGCCGCGACGGATGCCGGCCTGGCCGAGGGCCTCGCCGGAGGGCTGCTGGCGGTGGCCAGCGGGCTGCCCATCGCCACCCGGATCGCGGCGGGATACCTGGCCGACCGCTTCGAGTCGGGCCACCTGCGGGTCGTGTCGCTGCTGCTGGGCACCAGCACTCTCGGCTATCTGGCCGCGGCCACCGGCTCGAAGGTGCTGGTCCCCGCGGGGGCGATGTTCGCGCTGGGGGTCGGATGGGCCTGGAGCGGCCTGATGGTCCATTCGGTGATCCGGGCCTACCGGGACTCCCCCGGCGCAGCCACCGGCATGACCTCGGGAGGGCTCAACGTGGGCGGGGTTGTCGGACCGTTCGCGTTCGGCCTGCTGGCCGACCGGGTCTCCTACACCGCGGGCTTCCTGACGATCGCGGCCTGCGCCCTGCTGGCCGCCCTGGCCGCCGACGCCGGCCGCCGACGCCTCATCCGCGCCGGCGCCAACCCCTGAATCGGCCGGTCGGCAGTTGCGAGACACAGCTCCCATCACGGCGCCCCGGTCCGGCTGCGGCCCGTGACCGCTGCGCCCGACCGTCCACCCGGCCGCGGGGGCGCACGGCCGGCCTTCTCCCTCGCGTCGTCGGTCTCGTCGCAGACGGCGGCCCTGTTCCCCGCGTTCGCGGTGGGCGCGCTGGCGCCGCTGATGGGCGATGACCTGAGCTTCGGCGCGGCCGGCCTGGGCTCCGCGGTGGCCTTCTTCTTCCTGCTGGCCGCGGCGACGTCGCCGCACGCCGGAACCCTGGCCGACCGGCTCGGGCCGCGGCGGTCGTTGCGGGCCGCGAACATCCTCTGCGCCGCGGCACTGCTGGTGCTGGCCACCGTCGTGAGCTCGTACTGGGTGCTGCTGGCCGCGCTGGCGATCGGCGCGATCGGGCTGGCCATCGCCGGCCCCGGGTGCTCGACCATGGTGGCCCAGGGCGTCCCGGCCCACCGTCACGGCGCCGGCTTCGGGGTGCTGGCGGCCGCGGCTCCGTTGGCGGTGGTGCTGGCCGGCCTGGCCGTTCCGGCAGTCGGGCTCACACTCGGATGGCGCTGGGCCTTCGGGATCGCCATCGCCATGCCGTTGGCGGGATTCGTGCTGGCGCCGGCCTACGGGACCAGGTCCGGCCCCAACGTAAAGACGGCGGGCGCGGCCCGGGGCCTGAGCGAGATCGACTACGGGCCGTTGAACCTGATCGGGCTGGCCGCGGGGCTCGGCTCGGCTGCGACCACGTCCATGGCCGCGTTCTTCGTGTCCGCCGCGATCGACGCCGGCCTGCGGGAGGGCACGGCCGGGAACCTGCTGGCGGTGGCGAGCAGCGCGCCGGTCGCAACCAGGATCGCGGCGGGATACCTGGCCGACCGCTTCGAGTCCGGCCATCTGCGGATCGTCTCGGTGCTGCTCGGTGCCAGCACCGCGGGATACGTGGCCGCGGCCACCGGCTCGACGGTGCTGGTGCCCCTGGGGGCGATCTTCGCCCTCGGGGTCGGATGGGGCTGGAGCGGCCTGATGCTGCACTCGGTGATCCGGGCCTACCGGGACTCCCCCGGCGCGGCCTCCGGCATGACCTTCGGCGGACTCAACGTCGGCGGGGTGGCCGGCCCGTTCGCTTTCGGTCTGCTGGTGGAGCACGTCTCCTACGCGGCAGGGTTCCTGACCATGGCGGCCTGCGCCCTGATGGCCGCCATCGCCATCGACGCCAGCCGCCGACGCCTGATCCGCGCCGGCGCCAACCCCTGATCCACACCGCGCCGACTCGCCGGGTCTCTAGGCCCCTATCCCGGGTTCGGACCGGAAGTCCTTCCAGGCCCGCGACCGGTGCCCGGCCGTGCGGGCCGACCGTCGGGGCGGCACATCGAGCGGCGGGAGACCCGCGGCCCGCCGGTCGAAGTGGTTCCTGACCCTTTGAAGCTCGTCGTGAAGGTCCCGGTCGAGCCAGTCGCGGGCGTAGCGCTCGATCAGCGGCCCGAACGGTCCCTTGAACCGGAACCGGTAGCTGTGGGTGACGAGCGACCCGCCGCTGAACGGCTGCGCGGTGAGCCCTCCCCGCATCCACACG